>Ga0316628_100000202_pt1 | contig 37396 bp, 29 predicted proteins | sample OWC_Aug_M2_C1_D5_FD_207648 | JGI IMG/M metagenome (GOLD analysis project Ga0316628, IMG submission 207648) | Wetland soil microbial communities from Old Woman Creek delta, Ohio, United States - OWC_Aug_M2_C1_D5_C | ecosystem: Environmental > Terrestrial > Soil > Wetlands | place: USA: Ohio...
CCGAGACCTACTGGAGCGGCGACCCCGACCCGAACTACCTGCTGTACGTCCCAAGCTCGTACTCGATGGACGGCTGGAACGAATGGGGCGAGCCCGATCCGTACTACGACTACTGCTACGTCAAGCAGGCCCGCGCCCTCGATGCATCCGAGAGGGCGCATTGGGTGGATGAGTGCGAGAAGTACCTGTTCCTCTCCGGGACCGCGTTCCTCAGCACCTGCAACCCGAAGAACTGCTACGGATACCTCGAATACAAATGGACCAACTGGGGAGACTGGGTGGCTCACCCCGGCCTGCAGATCGACCACTACTGGGGGGACGCGCCGTGGCTGTTCAAGGTCAAATGGGCGCAGACATTCATCCCGCCGACAACGATGTCCCTCTCGGTGCCTTTCTGGCTGGCCGCGGAGACAATCGCGATGATCGCGGTCTCCCCCCTCCTCGTGGCCGTCGGCATCAAGCTCGTGAAGCTCAAGAAACCAAAGGAAGAGGAAGAGCTCTGAGGGCGCCCCGCGCGAGCGCGCATATGAAAGCATTAAATACAGTCCTGGAATAACCATTAATGCGGATTTGACGGGGGCGATTTGCCCCCGCAGTCAGAACCAGCAACAGGTGGGAAGACATGAGCAGCACGGACAAGTCGAATGCAAGCGCGCCGGATGCGCCGATCGAGGTCACGGATTCCAATTTCGAGTCTAGCCTGAAGCAGCACAAGATCCTCGTCGTCGACTGCTGGGCGCCATGGTGCGGGCCCTGCAGGATGATAGGGCCGACCATCGAGGCGCTCGCAAAGGACTACAGGGGGAAGATCGTCTTCGGCAAGCTCAACACTGACGAGAACATGCAGCTGTCGATGAAGTTCGGCATAATGAGCATCCCCACCCTCCTCTACTTCAAGGACGGCAAGCTGGCCGACAAGACCATCGGAGCTCTGCCGAGGGCGCAGATCGAGGAGCGCCTGAAGCTCCTGCTGTGACGGTCCGCAACGCAGATTCCGGGTGATGATGTGGAGAAGTTCACGTCAAGGGTTCATTCAAAGATGTCCTGGCCTGCTAAGATCGAGACGCAGAACGGTCTGACCATCGACTTCTCCAAGCCGCCGGAGTACCGCGGCATGAACGGGACGATGACGCCGGAGGACGCGTTCGTCGGCGCGGTCATAATGTGCCTCGCGTGCACATTCGATTCATACGCCAGCAAGATGCGCCTCAAGGTGAGCGGCTTCGAATCCGAGGGCACCGGCGTGGTCGACAGGAAGGACGGCGTGCAGATGTTCACCGAGATGACGGTGCGCGTGAAGATCACGGTCCCGCCTGAGACCTCCAAGGAGAGCGCGCGGAAGGCCATCGAGCTCGCCAGGGACAACTGCCTGGTCGCCGCCTCGCTCAAGACGCCCGTGAGGTACGAATTCGAGATCGTCGGCGAGTGATCCTAGAGGCTCGCCTTCTTCGCCCCGATCCTTATCGCCTCGAGCACGCTGTCCTTCGGGGCTATCGTCACAATCGGGACGCGCACGACCCTTTCCACCGTAGAGCTGACTATCGGCGCGCAGACCACCGCCTTCGCCCCCTCGTCCTCCGCCCTTATCGCTGCCACGATGACGTCCTCGATCGTCGCCGCCGGGTACTCCCTGACCTGGATCTTCTTGTTGTCGATCTCGACGGTCCTCTCCTCGATCCTGTCGAGCACCGAGCGCGCCGCTATGACCGCCACGAAATTGCCGCGCGCCTTCCCCTCGATCTCGTCGATGCACCGCACTATCGCCCTCAGCGTCCGCAGGTTCGGCGCCCTCCCCTCCGAGATGATCTTGTACAGGGTGCTTGACGCTATCCCCGCGCGCTTGGCGAACTTCTGGAGGTCCATGTCGAGGTCGTCCTTGATTATGCGCCTCAGGTTGTCCGAGAAGTCCCCGCTCTTGTCCGCGAGGGACCTGAGCAGCTGGTCCGAAAGCCTTTTCTGCATTCTCTCAATTAGGATAATGAGCAGACCTTATTAATACATTTAGGTTAAAACATTGAATAATATGGCAAAAAGGAGATATCCCTCCTGCGTGATTCTTTCATCGGAATCGGCAAGACAGAGGTGTGACTCATGGACAAGAAAATAATCGCGATAATCGCAGTGATCGTGCTGATCGGGGCCTCCTTGGCCGTCGGAATCGTGCTCATGTCGAGCAGCGAGCCGAGCACGCCCTCGGACATCAGGGTCGGATACATCACGGGCGACGTGCATCATCTGCCGTTCGCCATCGCCGACAATCTGACCGTCGGAGGGGCCGAATCGATCTATGAGAAGAACGGGCTGAACGTCACCCCGAAGGGATACGCCAACGGCGGGGTCATCATGGACACCGGCTTCGTCAACGGAGAGGTCGACATCGCCTACGTCGGGTCCGCCCCCGCGATATCCAAGCACTTGAACCTCGGAAAGACCTCGCTCAACACCTCGATAATCGCGCAGGTCAACGAGGAGGGCTCGCTACTGGTCGGCGACATGGAGACGGCCAACGCGAGCGAGCTGGTCGGGAAGAAGGTGGCTTCGCCGAGCAAAGCGTCGATACAATACCTCATTCTCTTGAAATGGCTGGAGGACAATGGACTCAACATCTCCGGAGACCAGGCGCCGTACAGCGGGACCGCCGCCTACAAGGGCTCCGTGAACTACACCGATGCGGCCGCCGGCACGCTGAAGACCCTCATGCAGAAGCCTGTCGGCGATTCGGACCACATAGCGGCCTTCATCTGCTGGGAGCCGTTCGGCAGCGACGTGATCGTCGCCGGAATCGGGCATCTCCTGGCAAGCTCGCACGACGTCTGGCCGAACCACCCGTGCTGCGTCATAGTGGTCAACAACGAGTTCGCGGCCGCGCACCCTGAGGCGGTGCAGAAGTTCATCGCGGCGCACAAGGCTGCGATAAACTGGACGAACGCCGCCAAGGGCGACAACACATCCGCCGACTACTCGCTTCTGGTCGACATAACCGCTTCATTCACCGGGAAGAACGAAACCGTGGCGAAGAGCGCGCTCGTCCAGATGAAGTACAGCTACGACATCTCAAGCTCTACGATAGACATGCTCGAGGAGTTCACGCAGAAGATGATCGACTTCGGCCTGATCGCTTCGACGAAGCTCACATCTGGCGGGAACGATTACACGAGCGTGTCGGACTTCGTCGCGAGGTACGTCAAGACTGACTACCTCTGAGCCGATGGCCGTCCGCGCTGCCAGCATGACGCGAGGGACCAGCGCGGGGCAACGCTCATAGTGGCGGACGGCATTCTCGGGGTCGGGATGCATGACAACAGCCGAAGAGAGCGGCATTCTCGGGCGGATCAAGGAGAGCGAGCTGGCCAGCCGCCTGATCCTCGGCACTATCGGGGCCGCGCTCTTCATCCTGTTCTGGGAGTTCGCAATCGACCCGATAGCGATGAGCGTGTCGGGCAACCACTTCCCGACCTTCTCGGAATCCGTCGGCGCGCTGCTTCAGTCGTTCACGCACCGTGAGCTGTGGAACCCCAACTTCATGGGGGACCACCTCGCCTTCAGCCTCGTCCGCGTCATGATGGGCTTCGGCATCGCGGCGTTCATCGCCGTGCCGCTCGCCCTGCTCATGGGCTGGGTCAAGCCCTTCGAGCACCTGCTGTTCCCGATGAACGAGATTGCGCGCCCGATCCCGCCGCTCGCGTGGATACCGGTGGCGGTCATCCTCCTCTCCGGGGAGATGAAGGTCGTCTTCATCTGCTTCCTGGGGGCGTACTTCCCGATACTCATCAGCACGCTCCAGGGCGTGAAGAGCATAGACCCGCTGCTGTTCGACGCGGCCAGGACGCTCGGCGCCAGCCGCAGGCACATATTCTTCAAGGTCGTCGTGCCGGCGACGAGCGCGCACATGATGACCGGGCTGAAGGTCGGGCTGGGGGTCGCTTGGATGACGATCGTCGCGGCGGAGATGATAGGCGCGACCAACGGGGTCGGATGGTACATCTACTTCTCAGCGGTCCAGCAGGGGATATACGTCCAGGCGCTCGGAGGCATGATCCTCATCGGGCTGGTCGGCTATGTAATATTCCTGCTGATGGAGGTCGCCGAAAAGAGGTTCCTGAAATGGATGGGGATGCGATGATATCCATCAAGGACCTCGGCGTCTCCTTCAAGAAGGACCGCAAGACGGTCGAGGCCATCAGAGGTTTCTCGCTCGACATCAGCGAGGGCGAGTTCGTCTGCATACTCGGGCCGTCCGGCTGCGGGAAGACGACGCTGCTCAGGGTCCTGTCGAAGCTGCAGGAGGCCACCTCTGGCAAGGTCGAGGTGACGCACAGCCAGGAGGCGGAGCGCATACCGTTCACCCAGGTCTTCCAGGACTTCGCGCTGTTCCCCTGGCGCACCGTCAGGAAGAACGTCGAGTTCCCCCTCGAGACGAGGGGCGTCCCCTCGGAGGAGAGGGGCGTGATCTCCTCCAAGCTGATCGACCTGGTCAACCTCAGCGGCTTCGAGGACGCGCACCCCAAGGAACTCTCCGGCGGGATGAAGCAGAGGGTCGCAATAGCAAGAGCGCTCGCGACCGAGGCCTCCGTTCTGCTGATGGACGAGCCTTTCGGCTCACTCGACGCGCAGACGAGGAACCTGATGCAGAAGGAGCTCCTCGACATCTGGCAGAAGACGAAGAGGACCATACTGTTCGTGACGCATTCGGTGGACGAGGCGGTCTTCCTCGCCGACAGGATAGTCGTGATGACGTCCCGTCCTGGGCGCGTGAAGAAGATATTCGAAGTGAACCTCGCCAGGCCGCGCGAGAGGACATCAAGGGAGTTCATCGAGATACGCGGCGGGGTGCTGTCGGAGCTGCAGGAGGAGTTCGACAAGGCGCAGGCCGTCGAGCACACCCGCGACAAGGAAAGGTCGAAGCGATAATCCGCTCGCTTAATGCATTATTAATACGCTTGTGATAAGTATTATTTATCTGTTAAGTGATATTGCTATTATGAGCTTCGAACTGAATGTCGTAAGCAATACGCCACTGACCCCCCTAGCCGATATCGAGGAAGTCTCGCTGATCCTTTTGAACCAGATAGGCTACTTCCCGAAGGGGTACGAGCCGCACACTGACGCGGCGACGATCAAGGAGAGCATCCCCTACCGGCTATTCGTGGAATGCTTCCTCGCGAGGATCGAGAAGGGGTGGCTGGTGGAGGACCTGGCGACCGAGCTGGGGACGACGAAGGCGACCGTCTACAGGCATATCAACAAGCTCAAAGGCTTCGACATAATCGAGGACGTGGCCGTCGAGACGAAGGGCGGGAAGAAGAAGGGCTACCGCATAAGGTACGGCGACCTTTCCAAGGCCTGGAACTTCACCGAGGCGCACGTCGAGATGGCCATGAAGAGCTACAGGCAGACCGTCGACCACCTGCAGACCCTGGCCTCGAAGAAGCACCCGAAGAGGAAGTGAGATGATGATGCCGAGCAGCAAGAGGAAGGAGGAGAGCTTCGCGATGACGGTGGGATCGTCCTACCTGGTGCGCAGCGCCGACGCGAGGGACAAGCCCCTGGAGACGAGGGGGAAGCTGAGGGGGTACGCGAGCATAGGCCAGGAGACCGCGATCGCGGTCGAGCTGGACGAGTCCAACGGCGAAATGAAGGGGAGGATCCGCTTCATCCCGCTGAACGTGATAATGTCCGTGGACGTCCTGAAGGCCGTCGAGAAGCCCGAGGAGAAGGGGAAGGAGCCCGACAGCGTCTACTTCGGCTAGAGACTAAAAGAATTATAGCCCGAGAGCGCTCAGAAGCGGCGTGAGCTTCTCGTCCGAAGTGGTAGATGCGATTCTATCGGGCAGGGTCAGCGACCGCGACTCGCTCCAGCGTCTGAAGGCCGAGCTCTGCTGTAAGTACTCCCTCGACAGGATGCCCTCCAATCCCGAGATACTCGCGGAGGTCCCGGAGGAGCTCCGCGCGAGGGTGGAGCCGCTGCTCCGCCTGAAGCCCGTCCGCTCGCTCAGCGGGGTGGCGGTCGTCGCGGTCATGGCGAGCCCGGCCCCGTGCCCGCACGGCAAGTGCATGTACTGCCCCGGAGGCCCCGAGGCAGGGACGGCGCAGTCCTACACCGGGCAGGAGCCGGCAGCGAGGCGCGCCGCGATGAACGACTTCGACCCGTACAGGCAGGTGCGGTCGAGGCTGGACCAGCTCAGGCAGGTGGGGCACGCCGTCGACAAGATCGACATGATAATCATGGGTGGGACCTTCCCCGCGAGGGAGCGCGCCTACCAGGAGCAGTTCATCCTCAGGGCGTTCGACGCTATGAACGGCTCCGATTCCGCATCGATCGAGGAGGCGCTCGCGAAGAACGAATCCGCGCGGTCGAGGTGCATAGGGCTGACCGTGGAGACGAGGCCGGACCAGTTCAGCGACGAGCAGCTGTCCTACCTGATGTCGAGGGGGATGACGCGCGTCGAGCTCGGCGTGCAGACGGTCTTCGAGGAGCACCTCTCCCGCCTCGAGCGCGGCCACACGGTCGCGGCCTCGGCCGAAGCGACCGCGAGGGCCAAGCGGGCCGGCCTCAAGGTCTGCTACCACCTGATGCCGGGGCTGCCCGGCTCAACCCATGAATCGGACGTCGATATGTTCCGGAAGGTCTTCGAGGACCCGGATTTCAGGCCGGACATGCTGAAGGTCTACCCGACGCTCGTCATCAAGGGGACGAAGCTCTACGAGATGTGGAGGCGCGGGGAGTACGCCGCTCCGGACACGCAGTACATAGTCGACCTCATGGCGGAGGTCAAGAGGTTCGTTCCCGAATGGGTCCGGATACAGAGGGTGCAGCGGGACATACCGGTCCAGCTGATCGACGCGGGCGCCAGGAAGAGCAACGCGAGGCAGCTCATCGCGGCGAAGCTCAGGGAGACCGGGGGCGCGTGCAGGTGCATCCGGTGCAGGGAGGTCGGCCGCCACCCGGGCGAGCCGCTGCCGAGCTCCGCGGAGATGAGGGAGTCGGACTACCCGGCCTCCGGGGGCAGCGAGCGGTTCATACAGCTCGCCGACCCGGGGACGGACGCGCTGATGGGCTTCGCCAGGCTGAGGATCGACGGGAGAGGCGATGCCGCCTCCGCCTCGCTCAGGGAGATCAGGATCTACGGCCAGCAGGTGCCGATAGACGAGATGCTCCCCGAGGGCATACAGCACCGCGGCTACGGCAGGAAGCTGCTCGAGAGGTGCGAGGAGATGGCGAGCTCGGAAGGCGCCGGAACGCTCCGGGTGACTAGCGGCGTCGGGGCGCGGGGATACTACCGCCGTTTCGGGTACGAATCCGACGGATGCTACATGGTCAAGAATCTCCATTCCAGACAGTGCAAATCCGGTCGGTAGATTTTTAGATGACAAGCATGATACTCCAGGGGGTTGCGCCTTGTCTTGTATCAGGTGCGGTGACGAGACCGAGGAGTCTGCCTATCTCTGCGAGGCCTGTGCCGAGACCTGCTATCAGGACCCCATCTTCTTCTTCCCGCCGAACATAATCGGGGAGGGCGTCGTCGGCAGGCTGAGGAGGCAGTCCGCGGCGCTCATACGCATGGGCCCCGTCGTCGGCGGCGACATAGAGCGCGTCAGCGGCCAAGCGTTCTTCGACACGGTCAGCTCGTTCAACGTCAAGAAGGCGACCGAGGAGGAGGCCAGGGAGTACTACAAGATCGCTGACTTCGTCCTTGGGCAGTACGGCATCCCGCTGTACACCGATCAGCCCAGGCTGACACTCACAGAAGAGGCGTCGAAGGTGATCGCCGTCATAGCGCAGAAGGTGAACGCGCTCACCTCCCAGTACCCCGACCTCGTCATGAGCGACGTCTTCCTGCGGATGAGCCTGATCTACTGGAGCGCGTCTAGGAGCGTCCTGCTCAGGTCCGGCCCGGTGAAATGGTGCCGGGAGAAGCGGAAATACACGCTGTCGAAGTCCATGGACTACCTGGAGAGGATCCCGAAGAGCGACGACCTCTACTCCATCGCCGTCAAGATGTCCGGCCTCGTGCTGCTGGAGATCGGCGCGTACCCGGAGGCGGAGGAGAAGCTGTCGGGCGCCAGGAAGAGCTTCCCGGACGACATCACCCTCGTCAGGGCGCTGGCCAGGGCGCACTTCTACCTCGGCAACCTCGACGAGGCGGTGAGCCTGCTCGACCACGCGATTGCCGTCGAGGAGACCGCCGAGATATGGTACGAGAAGGGGGAGTACCTGAAGAAGGGGGAGAGGGACGAGGACGCCATCGCCGCCTTCGAGGAGGCCCTCTCGATCGACCGCAACTACATCAAGGCCTACCGGGCGCTGATACTCCTGCTCAGGAAGATGGGCAAGGAGGACGAGGCGATGCGCCGCGAGACCGACATGAAGGTCGCGCTCGAGCCGGGCGCGGCGGCGAAGCTCGAGGAGCTCCTGCAGGCCGAGAGCATGGCCGCCCCCGCCGAGGACGCGAGCACCAGGGCGAGGCGCGAGCCGCTGTTCGGCCACAAGCCGAAGATCAAGAAGGAGGACATCAAGGACTACATGAAGGCGGCGAACCAGGCGCTGAAGTCCGGCGACTTCGACACCGCCATCGAGATACTCAGGCTCAACCTGTCCGAGAAGGGCGCCAACGAGGCGGGGGTGCTGATACTCCTCTGCAGGGCGTTCCTGTACAACGGGCAGTTCGACAAGGCGACCCGCGTGATAAACGAGCTCCTGAAGAGGGAGAAGGACAGCGCGTCGGGCTGGTACTGGAAGGCGAAGATAGAGTTCGCCGAGGGGCGCTGGGGCGCCGCCATACAGCACCTCGAGAAGGCGACGAAGATGCTGCCCTCGTTCGTCGACGCCCACGCGGAGAAGGGGCTCATCTACCTCGCGAACCAGCGCTACCAGGACGCGGAGGACGCGTTCAGCAAGGCCATCGAGTACGAGAAGAGGGACGCCCGCTCCTACCTCGGCAGGGCGAAGGCGCTCGCGAAGATGGACAGGTGGGGCGCGGCGATACAGTCGATCAACAACTTCCTGGAGATAATGCCGGACAGCAGGGAGGGCTGGTTCATGAAGGCCGAGCTGCTGCTGGACAAGGGGAGGCACCAGGAGGCCGAGCGCGCCTTCGCGAAGTACCTCGAGATGGAGCCGCTGGACCCGAGGGGCTGGTGCGAGCGCGGCATAGCGCTGCAGGCGCTCGGGCTGCTGGCCGACGCGGTCAACTGCTTCAGCAAGTGCACCGAGCTGGACCCGAGCAACCCGCAGGCGACGAAGTGGCTCAAGCAGATCAAGGGAGGCGGGTCCAACGCCTGACGTCAAGGAGCGCATGGAGAGGGACGCCGACGCGATGCTCCTCAGGGAGCTCCTCCACCTCGACGACGTGCAGTTCGACGAGGTCGTCAGGCAGCTGATGATGGAGCTCAACGTCGAGCCGAGGAAGATCCGCAACAAGCCGACATACTACTTCGCGGAGGTCGTCTCGACGAAGGACAAGAACACAGAGATACTGTTCGTCAACAAGGGGACGGGGCTCATCGGCGTTGTCGACGTCGAGAAGCTCGCGATGTACGCTGAGAAGGTGCGCGCCCCCAGGAGCGTCCTGCTCACGCTGGGCGACGTCTCGCGCGAGGCGGAGAAGGAGGGGCGCAGGAAGAACGTCAGGCTCATGAACGGCGGGGAGCTCGCCGCGCTGATCAGGAAGAGCGACCTCGAGGGGATGATCCTCAAGGACTTCGCCCGGGACGGGCTCGCCGAGGCGCCGCCGTCGGAGGAGGACGCCCTGCGGACCGAGACGATAATGGGCGCCGAATCGATGGAGAAGGGCGACCCGGTCGCGGCGCTGGAGCACTTCGACAGGGCCATCGCCGCCAGCCCCGACTCGGACACGGTGTGGAGGCTGAAGGGCAACGCCCTCGACCAGCTCGGCCACCACGAGAGGGCGCTCGAATGCTACGCCAGGGCGCTCGAGCTCAACCAGCAGAGCGCGGAGCTGTGGTACTCGATAGGCGCGTCGATGTACCACCTCGGGCGCTACGAGGACGAGATACAGGCCTACATCAAGGCGCTGCAGATCGACCCGCGCCAGGAGGACGCCCTGCTGAACATGGGCTCGACCCTCCTCAAGACCCAGCGGTACAAGGAGGCGCTCGACGCCTTCAACACGCTGCTCAAGCTCAACCCGCGCATCGTGAAGGCGCACAGCGACCGCGGCATCGCCCTGAGGCACCTGGGCAAGGGGGAGGAGGCGATAGGCGCGTTCGAGAGCGCGCTGAGCCTCGACCCGGAGTACGCCGAGGCGTGGGGCAACAAAGGATCCATACTGATACAGCTGGGCAGGTACGAGGAGGCGCTGACCTGCTTCGAGAACCTCGTCGCGCTGAGGCCGGATTCGGCGGCGGCGTGGAGGGCGAAGGGCGAGCTGGAGATGAGGCTCGGCAAGGCCAACGAGGCGGTCGACAGCTTCGAGGCGGTCCTCGAGATCGAGCCGACGAACGTCGAGGCGAAGAGGCTCATGGACGCGGAGAAGGCGAGGCTGATGTCAGGCCGCTCGGAGATCCACGATAAGATCTCGTCGCTGTTCTTCTCGGCCGGCATGGACGTGCAGCCGGAGCCGGTGTGGGAGGAGCCCGTGTTCGAGGCGCAGACGTCGGAAGAGGCCGCCGTGGCCGAGGAGGCCGCAAGGGCGGCCCCGGAGGCGGCCCAGCAGCGGGAGGCGCCCAAGATCGAGGAGATGGTGCAGCGGCCGGTCGTGCCGGACGACATCATCCAGCTCGAGACCGACGAGTTCGCCGAGCCGTCCGTAGACGTCGCGGAGGACGTCTTCGGGGATTCGGCCGACCTCATGATGCTGATGAAGAAGCCGGACCTCGCCCTGGACGAGGCGGAGAAGGGGCTGAGGCTCGAGGCGACGTCCGTCAGGATGACTCTGCTGAAGGGGACGGCGCTCCACGCGCTCGGCAGGGAGGACGACGCGCTGAAGGCGTTCGTGCGCGCGGCGGAGCTAGAGCCGGGCCGGGAGGACGCCGTCTATTCCATTGAGCACCTGCTGAGCTCGAAGGGGAGGTACAGCGAGGCGGAGGAGGCGCTCGAGCCGCTGCTCGACGGGAAGCGCTGGGTCCCGGAGATACTCGCGGCGATGGACAGCTTCCAGGCCGGGAAGATCAAGGAGGTCAGGGAGCACATGGAGTCGGCGATCGCGCTCGCGCCGTCGGCGATGGCCTGGAACTACAAAGGGCTCCTGGAGCTGGACCAGGGCGACTTCGAGAGGGCAATAGAGAGCTTCGGCCACGCGAGGGAGATGGAGCAGGTCTTCTCGGACCCGAGCAACAACACCGGCGTCGCGCACTCCAAGCTGGGCTCGAACGACGATGCGAGCAACTGGTACGACGTCGCGATATCGGCGCAGCCGAGGAACTCCGTCGCATGGAGCAACCGCGGCGTCCTGCTCGCGAACCTCAAGCGGTACAAGGAGGCGCTGGCGTGCTTCGACCAGTCGCTGCTGCTGCAGGCTGACACGCTCGTCGTGATCAACAAGGGCTTCACCCAGCTGTCGATGGACACCCTCGAGGACGCGCTGGCGTCGTTCGAGTCGTCGCTGTCGCTCAGGGAGACGGCGGAGGGGTTCAACAACAAGGGGATAGTGCTGGCGAGGATGAAGCGCTTCAACGAGGCGGTCCACTGCTTCAAGCGCTCGCTCGAGGCGGCCCCGGGCTTCCAGGACGCGAAGAAGAACCTGGAGCAGTACGAGAAGATGGCGACCCCGGAGCACAAGAAGGGGAAGGGCGCGGACGCGCTGCAGTACCCGCCGCGGACGCCGGACGACGTCTGGAAGATGCTCGGCTCCGCCGACGAGGAGTCGCTCGGCAAGATGAAGAAGAGCGAGATCGACGAGATCTGCGAGGTGCTCGGCCTCTCGACGGACGGGTCGAAGAAGGAGCTCGTCGAGAGCATACTGGCCGCGAGACAGAAGAAGCAGAAGTGAGCCGGCCGGCGCTCCTGCTGGACAATTGAAAAAAGCCGATTCTAGAAAACGCCTACTCCAGGCTCATCACGACGACGTCTTTTACAGCCTTCATCTCGCTGAAGGGCAGTATCAGCCGGCCCGACGGGTCCGTCTTGTACATCCTCGGGTCGATCTCCTCCGCGGGTATGACCAGCACGTGCTCCAGATCCCCCGTCGACGTCTCCATTATAAAATTCTCTATGACGCCGAGGATCTGCCCGTCGTTGGTCATCACTGTCTTTCCCTTGAGCTCGCTGATAAACTTCTTCATGGTTCCCATCTCTCCTTTCACAAGGCCTCGATTACCTGTAATATCCCAACAGTAAATCCTCCTTCCTCTTCTTTACCGTTGCGGTCGACATCTCCTTGGCCATGTTCTCGTAGTACTTCGCGGTCGTCTCGTCGGTGGAAGCCTTCACGGTGGTCAGCGCCTCCTCGAAGTGCTCCTGCGTCACGATCTTCGACCTCCTGTTCTGCCTGAGCGCGACCATCGCCGCCTCCCTGCAGAGGTTCTCTATGTCCGCCCCTACATAGCCGTCCAGGCGCTTTGCCAGCTGCTCCAGGTCGACCCCTGAGATCGGCATCTTCTTCGTGTGCACCTGCAGTATCTTGAGCCTCCCCTGCTCGTCCGGCGCCGGCACGAGGAGTATCCTGTCGAACCTGCCGGGCCTGAGGAGCGCGGGGTCCAGGATGTCCGGGCGGTTCGTCGCCCCTATGATCACGACGTGCTCCATCCCCTCCAAGCCGTCCATGGAGGTCAGCAGCTGGTTGACGAGCCTCTCGGCCGCCCCTGAGTCGGAGTAGGCGCCCCTCCTGGGGGCTATAGAATCGATCTCGTCCAGGAAGATTATCGCGGGAGCGACCTGCTTGGCCTTCTTGAATATCATCCTGATGGCCTTTTCGCTCTCGCCGACCCACTTGGACATGACCTCCGGGCCCTTGATCGAGATGAAGTTCGCGCTCGACTCGTTGGCGACCGCCTTCGCTATGAGCGTCTTGCCGGTGCCGGGCGCCCCGAAGAGAAGCACGCCCCTCGGCGGCCTGACCCCCATCCTCTCGAATGATTCAGGGTCCTCCATCGGCATCTCTATGACCTCCTTTAGTTGCCGCTTCACTTCCTCCAGCCCTCCGATGTCGTCCCAATGGACGTTCGGGATCTCGATCAGCACCTCCCTCATGGCGGAGGGCTCGATCTCCCTGAGCGCCCCCTGGAAGTCCGCGCCCGTGACCCTCATCTTCTCGAGGATCGATGCTGGTATCGCCTTGTCCAGCTCTATCTCAGGCAGGTACCTCCTCAGCGCCTTCATAGCCGCCTCCCTCGCGAGCGCGGCGAGGTCCGCCCCTGCGAAGCCGTGCGTTATCTCCGCGAGCTGTTCGAGGTGGACATCCTCCATCGGCATGCCCCTCGTGTGTATCTGCAGGATCTCCTCGCGCCCCTCCTTCGCCGGGACGCCGATCTCTATCTCCCTGTCGAACCTGCCCGGGCGCCTGAGCGCGGGGTCGATGGCCTCGACGCGGTTCGTCGCCGCGATGACTATGACATTCCCCCTGCCGCTCATGCCGTCCATCAGCGTCAGAAGCTGCGCGACGACCCTCCTCTCGACCTCCCCCTGGACCTCGTCCCTGCGGGGGGCGATCGAGTCGAGCTCGTCGAGGAAGATCACCGACGGGGCGTTCTTCTCCGCCTCCGCGAAGATCTCCCTCAGCCTCTCCTCGCTCTGGCCGTAGAACTTTGACATTATCTCCGGCCCCTGGATCGAATAGAAGTTCGCGCCCGCCTCGTTCGCCACCGCCCTGGCGATCAGGGTCTTCCCCGTCCCCGGCGGGCCGAACAGCAGCACCCCCTTCGGCGGGTCTATGCCGAGCCTCTCGAAGAGCTCCGGGTGCTTCAGCGGCAGCTCGATCATCTCCCTGACGCGCTGCAGCTCCTCGTCCAATCCGCCGATGTCCTCGTAGGTGACGGACGGGCGGAGGATCTCGGCCATCTCCACCGGCTCGGTCTTCACCGACAGCTGCGTGAGGTCGTTGATCTGGACTATGCCCTGCGGCGTGGTGGCGACGACGATGAACGGGAGGAACCCTCCCATGAGCGCTATGTTCGGGATGATGATCTCGTCCCCCTTCATCACCGCCCTGTTCAGGAGACCCCTCTTGAACAGCTCCTCGACCCCCTGGCCGAACTTGACCTTCTTCCCCTCGGGGATCTTCGGCGCGACGACGAGCTTGACGGCCGCGACCACCTCGGCCTTCTTGACCGAGACCTTCTCCCCTATGGACACTCCCGCGTTCCCGCGGATCATGCCGTCTATCCTGATTATCCCCTTGCCCTCGTCCTCGTGCGCGGCCCTGAAGACCTTCGCCGCGGTCTTCTTGGGACCGGATATCTCGATTATATCGCCGACGTCCGTCCCGAGATCCTTCCTCGTGACCGTGTCGATCCTGGCCCTGCCCAGGCCCACCTCGGACTGATGGTGCGCCCTGGCGACCTTCAGCTCGACCCCGCCGTCCCCATCCTTCTGCTCTTCGTCCTTTGTAGCGGGCAAGAAACCCACCTCCGGACCGGCGCAGGCTAGGTCCGCCCTAGCCATAATAGCGGTCCGCATTTCCGCACTCCAATGAATCGGTCGGCAGATAAACCTTGAGCCCCGCCTATTGCCGGTGATTATCTGAAATGCGAACGACCTAGCGTTCTCGCCTTACGCCTGATGTCAAAATGTCGGAACCCGATTATCGGTCGGCTTTAAAGTCGAGAATCGTTATTCTCCCCTTCGACCGGGCCCCGATGGGGCGCAGGGTTAGTCAGAAAGGCTTAATTGCACAGGCTCTATCAATCGTTTGGACTCGACATCATTGTGGGATGCTCATGTATGAAGTGAGGTTTCACGGAAGAGGCGGCCAAGGGGCGGTCATGGCCGCGCAGGCGCTCGCGAGCGCCGCGTTCGAAGAGGGCGGCTACGCCGTCGCGTTCCCGTTTTTCGGTTCTGAGAGGCGCGGCGCGCCCGTGCTCGCCTTCACGAGGATCGACAAGAAGCCTATACGCGTGAAGACGCAGGTCTACGAGCCCGATTTCATAGTCATCCTAGATGAGGGCCTCATCAGCACCGTCAACGTCGCGGCCGGCCTGAAGAAGGGCGGCATGGCCATCGTCAACACGACGAAGAGGCCGGAGGAGATCGACCTGGGCGTCGACTTGAAGATTGCTACGGTCGATGCGACCGGCGTCGCCCTGGAGATCCTCAAGAGGCCGGTTACGAACAGCGCGATACTCGGCGCGGTCGCCAAGGCGACGGGCATAGTCACGATCGAAGGCCTGGAGAAAGGCATCATCAACATCTTCGGCGGGAGGCTCGGCGAGAAGGTCGGAGCGATTAACGCCAAGGCCGCCCTGGCCGCCTACGACAGGACGATCATCGGCGAATCCAAGGGGAAGATCCAGCGGAAGAGCGCCCCGAAGTGGATGCCGACGGCCCAGGAGATGCTGCCGGGCGCCACACTGGGGATACAGAAGACGCCGTTCGGGATGGTCGGCATGGGGTCGATGTCCGAGAACAAGACCGGCTCCTGGAAGATCACCGAGCCCAAGTACAGCAAGAGCGCCTGCATCATGTGCCTCACCTGCTGGTGGGCGTGCCCCGAGGGCTGCATAACCCGCACCGAGGACAGGCTCGATTTCGACATGAGCTACTGCAAGGGCTGCGGCATCTGCGCCAACGAGTGCCCCGTCCGCGCGATCGAGATGGTCAAGGGGGACGGGCAGTGACCAAGCGCGTCGTGACCGGCAACTACGCGGCCGCCTGGGCGGCGATGGCGTCCGGCGTTCAGGTCGTGGCGGCCTATCCGATCACGCCGCAGACGTTCATCGTCGAGCACATCTCCGAGTTCGTGAACGACGGGATGATGAACGCGCAGTTCATCGAGGTCGAGAGCGAGCACTCGGCGATCAGCGCGACCGTCTCGGCCAGCGCCGCTGGCGCTAGGGCGTTCACGGCGACGTCGTCGCAGGGGCTCGCCCTGATGCACGAGATCCTTTTCACGGTCAGCGGGCTGAGGCTCCCGCCGGTCATGGCGGTGGTCAACAGGACGCTGTCCGCCCCGCTCAACATCTGGTGCGAGCACAGCGACATCATGGCCTCCAGGGACTGCGGCTGGCTGATAGTCTTCTGCGAGAACAACCAGGAGGTCCACGACATGGTCATCCAGGGGTTCAAGGTCGCCGAGGACAAGCGCGTGCAGCTCCCGTTCACGGTCAACCTCGACGCCTTCATCCTGTCGCACTCGGTCGAGCCCGTCGACCTCGCCGACGCGGAGAAGGCAGCGGGCTACCTCGGCAAGTACGTACCGAAGTCCTCCGTGCTCGATCCCGCCAACCCGATGGTCATCGGCCACGCCGCCCCGCCCGACTACATGTCGGAGACGAGGTGGCAGCTGAACGAGGCCCTCGAGAAATCCAGGGAGGTCGTCATCGAGGTCAACAGCTCCTTCGCCAAGGAGTTCGGCAGGGACTGGGGCGGACTGATCGAGGAGTATCGCACCGATGATGCCGATGCAGTCCTGATGACGGTCGGCACGGTCACCGGCACGGCGAGAGAGGTAGTCGACGCCTACCGCACCCAGGGGAAGAAGGTCGGGCTGATCAAGCTCAGATACCTGAGACCCTACCCGAAGGAGGAGCTGAGGAAAGCCGTCTCGAAGATGAAGGCGTTCGGCGTCTACGACAGGGCCGTGACCCCGGGGATAAGCGGGCCGCAGTACATCGAGGCGAGGAACGCGCTCTACGGGCTCAGCACTCCGACGGTCAACTTCATCGCCGGCCTGGGCGGCAGGGACGTGACGACGAAGGACATCGAGAAGATGTTCGACGCGCTGCTCGACGTCGCCAGGGCGGGGAAGACCAAGAAAGAGGTCGTCTGGATCGGCACCAGGGGGGTGGCCGAATGGTGAGGATAAAGGAGCTTCCCGACGAGGCGATAATGACGCCCGGGCACACCGCCTGCGCGGGCTGCGCGGTCGCCGTCGCGATAAGGAACATGATGAAGGTCATGGGGAAGAACACGGTCGTCTACAACCCCGCCTGCTGCCTGATGATATTCACTGCGATGTACCCGAACATCGGCTTCAAGGTGCCGTACCACCACGTCGCGTTCGAGAACAGCGCCGCCTGCGTCACGGGCGTGAAGAGGGCGTTCAAGGCGCTCGGCAAGGACGACATCCAGGTGGTCGCGATAGCGGGCGACGGCGGGACGGCCGACATCGGCCTGCAGGCGCTGTCCGGGGCGGCGGAGAGGAACGAGGACATCCTCTACGTGATGTACGACAACGAGGCGTACATGAACACCGGGATACAGAGGAGCGGCTGCACGCCGAAGGGCGCGTGGACAACGACGACCCCCGTCGGCAAGGTGAAGGCCGGCAAGGGCGAGCACAAGAAGGACGTGCCGATGATCATGCTCGCGCACAACGTCCCGTATGTCGCGACCGCATCCGTCGGCTACATGGTCGACTTCCTCAACAAGGTCGAGAAGGCGAAGCACATCAAGGGGTTCAGGTACATCCAGGTCTTCACGCCGTGCCCGACCGGCTGGCGCAGCGACACCGCGAAGAGCATCGAGCTCGCGAGGCAGGCCGTCGACTGCGGCATGTACACGCTGTTCGAGGCGGAGCGCGGCAGGATGGTCATCACGAAGAAGCCGAAGATGAGCCCCGTCAAGGACTACCTGATGGCGCAGGGCAGGTTCAGGCACTTCACGGACGTGCAGATCGAGGAGCACCAGAAGTGGGTCAACGACAAGTGGAAGAGGGACGCGGTGCTGGCCGACCTGTACCAGGATTTGTACGAGAAGCCGTAGGCGGGCCGGCCGGGGAACGAAACCTATTTCCAGAATGAGCCGGATGCGCTTCATCGGTGTGCCATGGACATCGCCGTCCTCGTCTACATACTCCTGATCGTAGCGGCAGCAAAGATACTCGGCGAGGTCGTCACCAGGTTCAACCAGCCGCAGATCGTCGGCGAGCTGCTCGCAGGCATAGTCCTCGGCCCCTTCGCCATCGGGGCGTTCGTCTCCGAGATGCAGGGCATGTACGACGACGAGATCGTGCAGGGGCTGGCGGACCTGGGGATACTCTTCCTCATGCTGATAGTCGGGCTGGAGTTCAACCCCAGGTCGCTGCTGAAGTCCTCGACGTCCAGCATCGCGATAGCGGCGGGCGGCATGATGCTCCCGATGGCGCTCGGCTTCTCGGCCGCGATACTCTTCGGGCTGGACGGTCCGGCGACGATATTCCTCGCGCTCGCCCTCTCCGTCACCGCGCTGCCGGTCACGATCCGGATACTGAAGGACATGGAGGTCGCCAACACGAGCACCGGCCGCAAGATCGTGATGTCGGCCATATTCACCGACATCTCGCTCCTCTTCGCGTTGGCGATAGTCGTGCGCGAGGGGAGCCTGTCCGAGACCCAGCTCACCTACAACCTGTTCAACCTCGCGATGGGGTACGTGCTGTTCTTCGCGATAGCCATACTGGTGGGGCGCTACCTCATACCGCACCTGTTCAAGATACTGAGGTGGATGAGGAGCGGGGAGGCGGCCTTCGGGATAGCGGTGGCGATCGCGATAGCGTTCGCGGTGTTCGCGAGCATGGTGAAGCTCCCGGAGTTCATAGGCGCCTTCGCGGCCGGCATGATGATGAGGGAGGCGGGCACGGCCCTGAAGGTCTGGCACAGGGTGGAGGACATACTGAACGGGATAACGATGGACCTCCTCGCCCCGATATTCTTCGTGCTGATCGGCTTCTCGGTGGACTTCGCCGCGGTGTTCCTCGGCGGGCCGTCGATACTGCTGCTGTTCGGGTCGGTGCTGGCGATCGCGATCGTGGCGAAGATAGCCGGGACGTACGTGCCGGCGAGGATAACGAAGCTGAGCAAGAACGAATCGATGGCGATAGCGTCGATGATGATGAGCAAGGGGGCGATGGAGCTCGTGTTCGCCAAGATCGCGCTGCAGCAGGAAATCATCGACGAGGCGCTTTTCTCGGTGCTTGTGCTGATGGCGTTCATCTCGACGCTCATGGCGCCGATCCTGTTCAGGCACTACTTCAACAAGGCGTGCAAGAACGGAGAGATCAAGGGGGAGAACTGCGGGAAGCTGCCGGACGCGCCTGATTTCTGATCCGATGCTCCGACCGCAAGAATCAATAGAACGGTAGGGCGATAAGGCCGAAGGGAGAGGGGCGCTCAGATGGGAGGGGGCCGGCATTCCTGGAAGGTCCGTTGTGCTGCAATCATGCTGCTCCTTGTGCTCTGCGGCATCCCGGGCGCCCAGGCGTGGAGCAACGGCGGCTACTCCGCCGATCCGCTGAACCCGGATTACGGGACGCACGACTGGATCGCAGAAAGGGCGCTCGCGATGCAGACTAAGGACGTCTCGTTCCTTTCGACGACCTATCATGCGAAATACCTGCTCGGCACCGAGGCGCCTGACAACCCTGCCTACATCGGCGACTCGACCAAGCATCATGTGTACTATTACTCCGGGGGAACGCTGCAGGAGGGCGACGGGGCGACGCGCGCGGCGCAGGAGTACGACCTCGCACTTAGCTACCTGAACGCCAACGACAAGCAGAACGCCGCCTATCATGTCGGCGCGATGGCGCATTACATCTCCGACCTGGCAGTGTTCGGGCACACGATGGGGAGCGGGACGGACTGGGGCGCCGAGATCCATCACTCCGACTACGAGAGCGAGGTCGAGTCGATGATCGGCATCCTGCCTTCGCCGGCCGGGCTGCCCCTCGGCGACAAGTACGCTTCGAATGCCGCCCTCGACCTGGCGAAGGACACGACGTTCGGCAGCGGGGCGGTGAAGGCGAACATCTGGATGGATGCGAACTACAACTGGGCGAGCCCGGTCTTCAAATCGAGCGCCAAAGCCTCGCTGAATGCTTCGATAGCCGCGATCGCCGCGGCGATAAACCACCTTATGATCGCGTCAACCCCGACAACGCCGGCACCTGGACCAGAGCCATCGACTCCACCGACCCCTGCCCCGGTGCCAAAGGTTCCGCAACCGCCGGCCTCCCTGAAGGCCGCCGTCGAGGGAACCGCGGTCACCCTCGCATGGACATCGCCTTCGAGCAACGGGGGCTCAGCAATCACGGAATACAGGATATATCGCGGGACGGATCCGGGCAGCTCATCGTATGTGGGCAAGACGTCGAGCACCGCCTTCAGCTGGAAGGACGATTCGGCCAGGAAGGGCGAGACATACTATTATTGGATCGTCGCCAGAAACTCGGTCGGGATGAGCAACGTATCGGAAGTCGCTTCGGTGACGATTCCCGATGACACCGGCGTTATGGCCTTGACAATCGTTCTGTCGTCGATATCGATCACCACCGCTTCCGGCGGGGCGCTGCTGTGGCGGAGGAAGAGGCGGAAGGGCCGCTGACGCAGGCGAGTAGCCTCACTGCAGCGGTTCGGGCAATGTATCCCAGGCACAATCAGCGTGGCATGGGGACGCCCGACGTCGCCGTTGCCAATTATCAGGAGCGCTTCAGGAAGGACTGCGAACTGCGCGGCATGTCGCACCCCTCGACGCTGAGCTACCTCTCCGCGCTGCGGATGTTCTCCCAGTATCTCGATGCCGTCGGGATCAAGATCGAGGAGGTGGACAAGCAGCTCCTTAGGGAGTACGTCGGGCACATGCAGTCGAGGGAGCTGACCTTCAAGACCCTGAGCTACAACTTCGCCGCGCTCTCTGCGTTCTACGAGATGCTGGTGTTCGAGGGCGATATTGATTCCAACCCCGTGGTCGGCGTGAGGAAGAGGTACCTGAGGCGGTACAAGAACGGGGAAGGGCTGTCCAAGCAGGGGCGCAAGCTGATCTCCGTCGAGGAGATGGCAATGCTCGTAAGGCCGATCCAATCGAAAAGAGACAGGGCGCTCATCATCTTGCTGGCGAAGACGGGCGTAAGGCGCGGCGAGCTGGTCAGGATGGACGTTCGGGATATGAACCTGGAGAAATGCAGCATCAAGCTCAAGCCGACCCCGAAGCGCACTAACAGGCTCGTATTATTCGACGAGGAGACCAAGGCCTGCCTGGAGGAATGGCTGCGGGAGAGGGCAAAGCTAGCTAAGCTCAGGAGCGACGCGCTGTTCGTCTCAGAGAAGGGGATAAGGCTGGGCAGGAACAGGGTCAGGGATATCGTCGTCCTCCATGCCACCTTCGTCGGCCTGAACGATCCAAACTCTGAGAAGCTGGAGGATCACTTCACCCCGCACTGCTGCAGGCACTGGTTCACCACGCACCTGATGCGCAGCGGCATGCCGAGGGAGCATGTCCAGGAGCTGCGCGGAGATGTCAGGCAGGACGCGATAGACATCTACTACCACATCGACCCAGACGAGCTCAGGAGATCATACCTGGAGCACATCCCGAAGCTCGGGATTTGATGTATCTATGAATTTAACGAACCGGCCGGTATGGAATCATCTCAAACCTCTGCTCAGCTTCTATGAACGTGATTCGATACAATCTGAATATCGGATTCCTTCCGAGGATCAATGGCGACTCGTCGTTTTCAATAACACTCACTTCCACATCGGCAATCGGCTCGCAGAGTCTCCCCCCCCTTCCGAGTATTATGGAGACCTTCGATTTGTATCGCGCCGTCCTTGCGCCTACAACACTAATAGGGTCTGCTTTCTCGAGTTTCAAACCGAGCATTTTGGCCATGCGCATGGGCATGACAACTCCATTGGAACCTGAGTCGAGCAAACCGTCGGCTGTGCGTTCCTTGTTGTTATCGGAAATCAAGGTACAAGGCAGCATGGGCAGGCCGACTTCTCTCAGTCCCTCACCGGATTCGTCGAGAATCGTATAAGGCCTATAGCTGAAATGAAAATCGAGCAGGTCCATGTTCAGCGTCAATAGAATGAAAGACCAGGGTTAGGGAGCTTTGTAACAATCGCTTCCCTTGGCGGGTACTCATCAGCGCGTTCGAGGATTTCACCGAGGTCATCGCTTGCCGCAACGATTTTGTCGTCTACCAAGACAGCCCATTTCCCCTCGATGCCCGTGATATCTATGGGTTTAACAGGTCCCTGCTCGTCCTTTCTCACAGATCTCGCACCAGTCCTGCGAGCGCCAGACTTTTTCACGCAATGAATCAGGCGCTTGCGACCATAATAAACTTGCGTACAGAGTTAATAAGTTCCCAGTACAATCAGATTACAGCCAGCAAAGTGCTTCTGCCAAGGCGAAAGCCTCAACAACCTCCTTTATGGGAGCATTGCTTCTAGAAATCTAGAAGCATTTTAGACCTTCATGGGAGCACGAATCCATCTATCATTCGATTTTATCTTTCTTGGCAATATTGTGCTTAGCACAGAGAAGCTGGATGTTATCTGCCGAAAGTGATGTCCCTCCTTTTGAATATGGAATGATGTGATCAAAGTGAAGATTTTGCGTACTACCACACATTATGCATTTACCCTTGTCTCGTTTCCAGACTTCTACTTTTACAGCTGTTGGAATGATTCTTGGATGCTCATCTTCCACATTTCCCAGATTCTGAGGATTCGCTCCTTCAATAATCTCAAGTCTAAATTTGAAGACATTTCTCGGCCCGCTTTTCTCCTGCCATGCATCGACTAATTTAAAAACGCCATTGTAAGTCCAAATACTACTCTTAATCTTTTCATAGACTTTGACCATTTCTGCTGGAGCCTTACCTTCCTTGTATTTCATTGCGGCTTCATAAAAAAGGCCATTTTGAGTCAATTTTCCTTTATCTTGTACAGGTTGATCGATTTCTTTAGGCCTAATCGTGACATTTCTTCTCGGCATATCATGCCCTTCATAGATCAGTACTTTTCCATTCTCTTCAATTCTGTCTGCATAAGGTGCCCCTGGTCTTACACTCATTAGGATGACACTGACCTTCTTATGCAGTCTAAAATTCATACCTCTCTGGAGACTCGCTCGTTCTTCACTGCACATCTCCCAGTAATCAATTACATCTCCAGGTTGTTTCATCTGAAACGTCAACTCTCAAATATCGATTCCAATCACATAAATCGGGACCTGGATTGCGCTTTTAAAATGCGGTAAATATCGTACAACTTTTTCGAAATTGAGGCTACCTTCCCAATTCTGGTTATGATCCGATTTCATGTGCTTCTGGAATTCTTTTGTAGTCACGATGTAAACACCAATGTCGATTTTATTAATCCCAGAATAAGAAGCAACTTGAAATTTCAGGAGATCGATTCCAAGAAATGAAGAGTGCCCAAATTCAACTTCAATCCCGATTCGCTCCTTGAGAAAATCCATTTTTGCGCTCGGGTCTCCAACCTCATCGAATACTGCCGGTTGATCTTCCCAGCCTTTCTCGACGAATGCCTTTCTTAAGATTTCATTGAAATTAGGTCGAGAAAGGGTTTCAAGTCCTATGTATTGGGATGAAAGAATTGATTCGATTTCCTTCTTTAAATAAATCTTGCCGTTGAGGACCTCGTCTGCGAATCTGTATGAATAAGTCACAAATCTCAAGCACATCTCCTCGTTCGTCCGGACGGCGAGAGAGAGATCTATTGGTTTGTGTGCATTATGCACACAAATGATCTTATGTGCAAGAACGATACTGATTTCTGTGGCCAGTAATCAGATAGTTCGTGCAAGAAAGCATCAGGGATCCAATTCCCTCGATCTAACAATCCCATCTAAGATCTGCAATAATAACGATATTCAGCAAGGGGATGTTTTCGAGGTGGAAATCGTCTCAGAACGCGGAGACGTAAAATTGATCTACAAACGAGTTTACCGAAAGCGTTAGTGATTGCAATTCTATTCAAGAAGGGATTATTCCTAAAGATTATATTGATTTCATATGACTTCGAATGCTTTCGATGAAATCATATTCATTCTGGTTTCTTAATTTGTCGTCGAAATTCCAGAATAGCATATATCGTGCCTTTTTAGAATCTTTGAATTGAATATTGGCTTGTATAAAATTCTCAAGAGCCATCCATTTCCGTATCATCTGTGATTTTGAATCTTCACTAGCCTTGATTTTTACTACTTGAATGAATAACGTATTCGGTAATAGTGGATATTGTGTTACTCCATCATCATAATATTCGGCCATTGCAGTGGTGAGGAATTTTCCGCAAATATGATGTGGGCTCGTCCCTGACTCATCTATTTCAATCACAATCGGAACTCTATTATCATCCCGTTTCTTTATTATCATATCAACCCAGCAGACATCTATCGGGTGGGAATCCTTATGTCCCAATAAATCCGAATCGAATTTCCGATATAGGGGGAGCATTTTCTTCTTGCCGTGAAATCTTGATTCTATTACACAGGCCGGGTCTTCTCGAATTTCATATTCCTCATCCAGTCCATTCTCTCTGATCATGTTTCTAATTGTCTTGTGGAATGGATGACCTTCGCTCATAAGGATCACTATGAGATACTATTATTGGCTTATATTCTTACGTCTTAAAGAGAAAGCATCATTATCTATGGAAATAAACCGGTAGGCTGTCTTTATGTTCACAATGCTTTGGAAGCGACTTCTCATTTCTTTTACTTTCATATGACATTGACCGACAAAGGCACTCTTTCAATTGACTTTATTAATTACCCAAACGAATCCACTCTTATTGGATATCAATATCAATCATTTCGAATCAATAACATCAATCAAATGGCTCTGACAGGGCAATATTTATCTTTATCAGTGCCATATAGAGGCCGGTGGAATGGAAGTGGACTTAGCTGCACTTAATAATCTTGCAAGCCGTGGTACTTTTGAATTTGGAAATATCGAGTTTGATGATATTTACACTCCTTTCGAATTAGAACCATCGAACTACCTTGAGTTTGCTAGATTTGATTTTGGAAATAGGTGTAATCACCATCTAATTAATTCCCTAACAAATTCTAAAAGGGCTCTCGACTGTCAGTTAGATTCATTGCTTTATGGGTTCGGGCTCTATCCCCTATCAAAAAGGAAGCATTGGAATTTCCCCACAAAAGTCAATTGTATGCGCGACTTAAGCATCGCATCTCCGCACATCCTAGAGCGAATAAATAGTAAGAGAAACCGAGTTGAGCACGATTATATCAAGCCAAAGAAGGACCGCACAAAAGATGCATTGGATACTGCCGAGCTGTTCATTCGCTATACTGATAAATATCTCTATAATGCGGTTGTGGCGGCAGATTTTACTATTAGAAGGAAAGGTCGGAAAAATTATTGCCTTGGAGTACATCTGGATTACCCAAAAGAAAGAATTCTGTTATTCGAAGGAAAATTACCTACAAAACGTAGATTTTCCTCATATGATAGAATAATTCAATCTGATGATCCGGAATACTTCGGTATTCTTAGCTGGTTTCTACTTAGACGCGACGACGCACTTTGAATATGCATTTTGGGCTATCTCACACCCTATCGGAATGATGCTCTCAGAGCAGTGGGATTGTGTTGTTGCTTTTTCACTCGAACAGATCGCTTAGGAAGGAATACGCTTTGTTAATCACGCATCCTGTTACACAGTCAGAAACTATGGAATTTTCATAGTATTGACAATGTTCCGTTATTATGATCTTCGGAAATCATTATAAGTCTTCTTTCGGATGTCAGTCTTCTAAGGGTTGGAGTCGAAGGAGGGCATGGATAGATAGAATTCATGCATAGCTAATGGAAAAGGGCACATCGAGGAATGCAGATGGCTTCGACGGATGTACTATCAACTACGGAAAAAGGCACAAATTTCGAACAAGAAGTTTTAAAATTATTCTCTCTTATGGGATACAATGTTGAAAGAAATAGACTATTGAATGGTCGCCAAATTGATATTTATGGCGAAAAGGAAAGTCCTCCTGGAGATAAAATCCGGATAGCCATCGAATGCAAAGATCAAGAAGGTAATGTGAGCGTAACCGATGTCGATTCCTTTTTCACAAAAATTTATCCGAGTCTTAATGATCGTTCGCTTGATAGGGGATATATAATCTCAAAATCAGATTTTTCTGGTCCCGCCAAAGAATCCGCTATTAAAAATAAAATCGTTTGTCAGACGTATTCCGAGCTTCTTCGTTCTTTAATAAGCTTCGACCATTACATCGACTACTTAATTGACGACTATAATGATTCGCCAATTAGTAAACACTATATCGACCTCGAAGGATCTCTTAGCGCATCTGGTGAAGGGCAAGAAATTAAAATCGAGAGCTACATACAGGATTGGGTAAAACAAAAACGCGTAAGAAAAAATCATATTTCAATTTTAGGGGAATATGGGACTGGGAAGACCACCTTATGTAAACGTTTGGCACACGATTTCGCTAAGGAATATAAATTGAATCCCGCATCTTCCAGAATACCCATTCTTGTCAATCTAAGGGATTATTCAAAAGCTATGAATTTGCAGCAACTGATTACTGACTTATTGGTAAATACGCATCGTCTACTAGGCATGAACTATTCAATTTTTATGAAGATGAATGAAGCTGGAAAGTTTGTTTTATTGTTTGATGGATTTGATGAGATGGCTCAAAAGGTCAGCAATATTGTTACCGTACTGAATTTTGAGGAATTGGCCAAAACTGCAAAACCTGAAGAAAGCAAAGTCATTCTCACTTGTAGAACAGAATATTTCCGTTCTAACAGAGAAGAAAGAGAGATACTCTCATCAAGCGAAGGGAAATATATCGATTTAAAAGATCGGCCTAATTTCGAGATACTATATCTATTGCCATTTTCATTATCTAAAATCAAATTATTCCTTCAGAAAATTGACTATTCGAATGCCGATCAGAATTTTGAAAAAATTCGGGAGACATATAATCTATACGAACTTTCAAAAAGACCAGTATTGTTAGATATGATTGCGATCTCATTACCCCAACTAGCCCAAGTCGGAAAAACGGTAAATGCTGGAAAATTATATGAAGTATATACTGATGAATGGGTCCGTCGAGATATTGCTAGTGGCCGGGCGTTTCTTACACAGGAGATTAAAGAACAAATTGTTTTGAAATTAGCACATATAATGTTCTACGAAAATATCCCTAATTTAAGTTATCAATACCTTAGAGATTTCGTAAGAAAAGAATTTCGATTGGAAGACGAGAAAGATATCGATTATTGTGAACACGAAGTGCAAGAATGCGCATTCTTAAAAAGGGAGGCAAATGACAATTTTACATTCGTTCACAAGTCTTTCATGGAGTTCTTTGTAGCGAAAAGCATCATCAAAATAATCCAAAACGGTAAGAACGATGGGTTATCCGTAGCTCTCCCTATTGAAATCATCGGTTTTATTGCAAATCTTGCTGATAACAAGATAATGGACCACCTTTGGACAAGAATACAAGCTCTTCGTGGAAAAAATGAACAAGAGATCGGATTTGAAGCCAGTAATTATACATCTATTTTGACCATCGGAGGCTTTAATTTCGAAGGCAAGGATCTTTCAAAATCGATTCTCACCTCTGTAAATCTAACTGGTGGATCTTTCCAAAAAGCTGATTTTTCAAATAGTATTTTACGTTCTGCAACAATCTCAAATACAAATCTAAATCAAGCAAAAATGAACAACGCCGATTTAACTGACTGCCTAATAGGGGACAGCGGAAGAATCCAATCGGTATTATTCGGTCCAAAAGATGACCTCTTTATGTGCACAACAACTTCAGGCCATTTGCAATTATTTGATTCTTCGTCACAAGCTGAAATCAAGAATATTAAAGCACATGATTATGAAATCCTTACTGGGGAATTCTCAAGAGATAAGACATTTTTTTCAACCGGAGGCAGAGATTCAAGCAGTAGCAGTCATCTAAAGGAATGGAGGTCTTATACCTTTAAATTGGAGAAAGATGAGGCAGTTCGTGGATCTATCTCAAGAATTTCATATTCAAGAACAAAAGATTTTCTTTCTGCTGGTGACATCTTAGGAAGAATTTACCTTTTCTCATTTCCCGCTATCAAGTTGGTTAAGACGGCACAGCCTCATGACGATCAAATTCTTTCGCTTCAGTTCGATGAAGATAATTCAATTCTTTTCTCTTCCTCAAAAGATGGCGAAATCAGAGCCTATTCTCTGCCAGAATTAGATTATATACACGCTTTCAAACAATTCTCTACTCCTCAGTTGATATTACATTTTAACAATGAGCTTTTTTGTATGAATTATCATCCGCAATCATTTGAGCGATTACAGATAACAAAATTAATATTTAAGAATAATAAATTTGAAAAAATCGGCAATTGGAAAACACCTTTTGATTGCCTTTGCCGTACAATTTCTTTCAAAATAATCCAAGATAAAGTAATAGCACTTGCGATACAAAAAAATTCAAATGCAATTCTAATTATCGATGTCGGAGGAGAGGATATCAAATCGATTAAGAACCAGTCCAAGGGAATTAAGTCAATGGATATTTCTGAAGACACGAAGCATATCATTCTTGGCGATTTAGATGGTTCAATTTCTATTATTGATATTGAAACGGAAACCAAGATAACGGAGATCAGACCTACTTTTTCTGGGAAGGGATTGTCAATTAAAGGAGTAATCGGATTGACTAAGGAAGCAACCGATTATCTGATTGCGAATGGAGCGATACAATAGTTTTGAAATCCAAATTGGGACTCGTTAAAGCTAGTGTTTTCATGCACGATTCTCGATTCATGCCCCCAATGGAATGATGGCATTAGGAAAGGACCCTGACCATCTACAACTTCAGCTCTTCTTAGGCTTCTTCTCGGTCTCATCCGGCGCCTTCTGCCTTCTCTTTTTCAAGAAGAAGACAGCGCCTATCGCTCCGATTGCAATGATCACGCAGATCGCAGCGATCAGCTGCGGGTTGGCGGCCGCCAGCCCCCCGCTTGCCCACGGATTCTGGTTGTTCTCCTCGGTGACCCTGTCGTGGTAGACCGTCATCTTGGGGTCGCTCCTCATCCATTGGGTATCCCTGTAGGTGAGGTTGGGGAATCTGTGGGTGACTGGAGTGAACACATCGTTCGGCTCCCCAATGAACGAATTGCCAACAGACGCCTTATCACCGGTCGCATTGTGCACCGTAAAGTTGTCCTTCATATCTAGCCTCGAGATAGCGAGCGGAGTCCCATTGGTCTGGGGCAGGTCGAATATGAGAGTCTTGTCGGTCCGGCTCGTCGGCTTCAAAAAGTCGCCCGTTTGGTTATCGACGACCTCTGTTACGTATATCCTGTAATCAATTTCTGATGCGAAGAGCGTCCCCGCGGGATATTCGCTGCCGTTTACGGGGCTGTAGAACCTGGTATTCGAGAAGTCCATGAAGGCCTCGATCTTCATCTGCGTATTGTTCCAGTCTCCTCTGATGTGATGCGTCAGGGTCAGGTCGAAAGTCGAACTCTCCGATCCGGCGGGGTAGGGCGTTTTTGAGTAGACGCGGATGCCGTAAAGCGTTATGTTGCAGTCGAACGTCGGAACGGCTCCGTCGTAAACCACAGGGGTCCTGTTCAGGATGAAATCGCTGCAGGAAGTCAGCGAAGTCCCAATGGAATTTCCCCCGATGTTGAAAACCAGGTCGCAGATCATGAATTGCGCCGAGAAGCGCTTGCCCCCAACATCATATTCGAGGTAGTTCGAGTAGTCGATGAAGGTGTCCCCGGTTGGGTCGGGGCCATTGTTTATGGATCTGATCTCTATGGCCGCCCTCGATCCGCCGTGGCTGATCTGTATCCCCCAGCCTTCATGAGTGTAATATCCCCCCAGTTCCCCGCCCCCCTTATGAGATACGTTGAATTCATGATTCTCAAGGATCCATGGGGCCGGGACCTCACCGTCTGTCGGTTGGTCTGCTTTGGCCAAAGGGATCTGGCTGAAGCTGACGATGATCAGCGCAGCTATGATCATGAATGTCGGAACCGAACTTCGAATGAATGTCCAATCCGAGGAATGAATCAAGTTCGCTCTCCTTTGGCATACTCATCCTTCCACGGGAGATAAGGGTTTCTCCTGCAATGCTCCCGATGAATTGGAGGCAGACTTCTCTCAGTCCTGCCCCCCCTCGTTATCATTCTTCTAACTCCAATAGGCACGCTTATTTGCCTGAAGAGAATTTGAGTTCGGCGCTCAGCCGAAGGTGGGCATCATAGGCAAGGCGGATACGAGAACCGGCAAGATGAGGGAGCACGTCGAGAAGGCGATCAGGCGGCAGCTCGCTCAATACGCCACCAACGAGGACAGCAAGGTCCTCGACGGCATCCAGAAGTTCCTCATAACCGCTCAGCTCCCCCCGGTCACGGTCGGCAGCGTGATACACGAGGCGGCCTGGACGATTTTCCGGACCTTCTCGTTCAAGGAGGTCTCCATCGGGCTGAAGAGCTTGGAGGACGGGATGTACCGGTACGAGGAGTTCGTAGGCATCTCCAAACCGGTCGAGGAGGCCCTGCGGAAGATGTCGTACACCTACGACGATTATTTCAGCCAGAAGGAATACCCTTCGATCCGGCTCAGCAAGGTCACCGAGCTGTGCATAGTCGAGGAGAACCCCGGCCTGGAGTTCGAGAAGGAGACCTACGACCCGGGGACATTCACGTCGGGCCCGAGGGGATCCCCGGACGAGTTCAAGGAGGGGGACTACATCGACGTGGCCATGTATACCCCTGAGGACGAGATGATTGGCTGGATAGAGGTCAGCAAGCCCCTCCACAGCAAGATGCCTTCGATTGTGACAATAAGGCGGCTCGAGCTCTTCGCCTCCGTGCTGTCAATCATGATACAGAGCGTCCGCCTTGCGAAGAAGTGACGCCCTGCTGATGGTCCCGCTCGGCGACTACTTCTCCTTCTTCTTAGGCTTGCCGTCGTCCGACTCGCTGACGTTGATCTTCGTGTTGTCGGCAGACTTCGGTGGTGATGGCTCGACTTTCTTCGTATCGTCCATCATCTGCGCGAACGGGGTCCCGATGTCCTTGACGCCCGCCTTGGAGTCGGCTTCCTTCGCCCTCCTCCTCATCCCGAATATCGCGGGGATCGCTATGGCGGCGATGAGCCCTATGATGAGAAGCATCAAGACAAGGTTGAACAGGTCGATGCCGCCTCCGCCCCCGGCGCTCACCGTCACCGTCGTGTTCCATGTCGCCGTCTGCGACGCGTTGTCCGTCACCGTTAGGGTCACCGTGTAGGTCCCGGATGAGTTGTAGAGGTGCGACGGGCTCGACTTAGTGCTATTCGTGCCGTCGCCGAAGTCCCAGAGGAACGTGAACGGCTGCACACCCCCGGTCGACGACAGGCCGAACATCACCAGCAGCGGGGCAGTGCCGGAGGTCGGGGTGGCGATCCCGGTCACGTCGAGCTCGGGCGGCGGTGGCGGCGTGTATGTCACGGTCACGCTGTCGGATGTGGTGCGCCCCATACCATCGGTGACATTAACATAGATCAGATTGCTCCCTTCGGCGAGCGTTATCCCGGTCACCGACCACGCAGTCGTGCCGGTGGCCGTCCCGGATGCACCCGTCGCCATGTTCTTCCAGGTCACCGTGACGACCGCGCCGCTGTCGTAGGCCGTCCCGCCGATGCTGAAGGTCGGCGATTCGGTCTCGTAGGTCGAGATCGGGGTCGGCGTCTGTATCATGCACGTCGGCGCGGCGGAATCCCTCACAACGTTCAACTTGTATTCGTATACGAACCCGGCGGAATCGATGGTCGATGTCGTTATCGGGTTGCTGCCTTCGTTTAGCGCGATGCCGTTTACCGACCATATGGTGACGCCGAGCGCCGTGCCGGAGTCGCCCGTCACGGAGTTCTCCCAGCTCACCGACGAGATGCCGAATCCATCCGCCGTGCCGCTGAGATCAACATCAGCAGCATCCGTGTAATAGACCGGATTGACGGTCGGAGAGGTGACAGGGCAGGATCCGGTCCTCGGGTACAGGTCCCCCGCCCCGGTGCTGCCGGATATCGCATACGGGATGTCGACCGCGCCCCAGGGAGGCAGGGCGTCGGGCGTCCTCCAGTCGCTCCACCAGTTGCCGTAGCCGTCTGGGCCGTACCAGCGGTTGTTGGACCCGGCCGCGTCGTATGCCTGCACGAGAGTGGGATCGAATACGTCCCCGGCGCCGTTGTTGTGTAAGAGCGTGTTGTTCCAGATCGTGCTGTTCTCCGCATAGGCGCATCTGATGCCGTAGCCGACATTGCCGGAGCAGCTGTTGTTGAAGACGATGCTGCCGTTGGCGGCATAGATGAACATGCCCAGCGCATCGTTGCCGTTGCAAGTGTTGTTGTTGACGGTGTTGCCATCGGTGTCGTTGAGGCACATGCCGTAATTGTTGCCGGAGCAGTCGTTGCCGTTGATGACATTGTCGTTCGACGTGTGTAGCAAAATGCCGCTGTCGCCATTGCCGGAGCAGTTGTTGCCTCCGACGTCGTTGTCGTTCGATGAGTTGTTGAGGAATATGCCGTCGTGATTGTGCGAGCAGGTGTTGTTGCTAATCGTACTATTGTTCGACGAATCGAGGTATATGCCATAATTGTTGTTCGAGCAGTTGTTACCATCGATGATGTTGCCGTCGGTCGAAACGATCCTTATGCCTTCCCTTGTGTTCCTGGTGAAGGAGTTGTTGGTCAAGTTGTCGCCGTAGGAATCCGTGATGTTCACTCCGTTGCGGCTGTTCCAAAAGAACTCGTTGTCGAAGATATCGTGGTCGTATCCCCCGGTTATGTTTATGCCGTCCCTGTCCGCATGGCTGATGTTGTTGCCGGAGATGACGTTGCCGTGCGACCCGAGCATGCGCACGCAGTCCCTGCGGTTGCCGTAGATGCTGTTGTTGTACAGGCTGCTGCCAAATGCGCTATCGGCGTATATGCCGCCTAGATCATTGTTTTCTATCGTGCAGTTGATCACATCTACATTGTCGGCTCCGGCGAGGCGTATGCCATATAGCCCGTTGTCGCGAAGGTAGCAGTTCCTGATTATCAAGTGCATCCCTGAGTTGTAGATGTAGATGCCGTTGGTGGCCAGTGAAGAAATCGTCCAATTCTCGATGATGTACGGGTCCGAAGGGGTCCCGCTCCCCTGGCTTATTCCCGTCGATGAGTTGGCGCCGAGGAAGCCTGCGTTATTGATTATCGTGATATTGTTATGGGTGGGCGGCGCCATCGTCCACGCCCTCTGCGGCTGTTCGGCCGGGACATCCGGGGTCGCGCATTCGATCGCAGAAAAAGAAGTGATCAACATCAGCGCGGCGACGATCAACGAGCAAAGCACGGAGCGAGCGTTCATCCAAACCACTCTTAGGGATTCCCCATCAGTCCCTGGTACTCGAATCGGGACCGCGATTTATATCGTTATGTATGCTTTATTCAATCGGCATAAGAGCGCCTACCATCCGTAATGAAGGAAGTTGATCCGGATGCGGCGGATAAGGATTGTATAGGGCCGGCCCGATAGCGTACAGGCCGGGAGATAGACATGGGCGAGGATATCGTCGGATCGCTTATCCAACTGCTCGGGAAGGGGCGCGTCTTCACCGAAAGGGCCGACCTCGTCCCCTACTGCTCAGATTATTCTTCCCAGATGTTCTACGATGAGTCCGGAGGCTGGCCCCTGGCCGCGGTCCTGCCGGAGACGACCGGGGAGGTCGCCGAGGTGGTGAAGCTGGCGGTGAGGCACCGGGCGCCGATCGTCCCGCGTGCGGGCGGCTCCAGCCAGGTCGGGGGCGTGGTGCCCGTCGAAGGCTCCATCGTCCTGTCCACCGCCCGGATGGACAAGATCATCGAGATCGACCCGACCAACCTCATGGTGACCGCCCAGCCGGGCATCAACCTGAAGAGGATGGACGAGCTGCTGTCGCCGCACGGCCTTGTCCTCGGGCAGGAGCAGGGGAGCTACAGGGTGGCCTGCCTCGGCGGGGCGGTCTCGACGAACGGCTACAGCATGCGCAACAACAGGTACCGCAACATCGGGGACAACGTGCTTTGCCTGGAGGCCGTGCTCGGCGACGGGAAGGTCCTCAGGACCGGCAGGAAGGTCGCGCCCAACAGCTCCGGATACCCGCTCCACAAGCTCTTCGTCGGCGCGGAGGGGACGCTCGGGATCATAACGGAGCTGACCCTGCGGGTCACGCCGAAGCCCGAGAAGGCGCTCGCGGTGGCGGCGCTGTTCGATTCCTGGGAGGGGGTCGAGAGGGCCTGCCTGCAGATCAGGCAGAGCGGGGTCGGATACGCGGGAGGCTACGGGGCGCGGACGATACAGGAGGAATCCGGCGGGGCGGTCAACCTCATCTCCGTCACGCTCGAGGGGACTGCCGGGGAGGTCGACGCCCAGGAGAGGGAGTTCGCCAAGATCTTCGAGAGGAGCGGCGGGAAGCGCGCCGACCAGGAGACGGCCGACGACATCCGCAACAGCCACAGCCTGATGTGGTGCGGGACCCCCCACCCCGAGCTGACGATCGAGGATCTGGTCGCCGTGATGCCGCTCCAGCACTACGACGAGGCCTTCGCGCGCATAGAGAAGGAGGTGTTCCCCAGGTACGGCATCAGGACGGACGACGAGTCCAACAGGGTGATCACCCTGGGCACGAGGCCGCTCACCTGCTTCAACTTCATCTACGATCCGAAGAAGCTCCCTCTCCCGAAGCTCCAGGAAGCGCTGGGGATGATGAATGCGATCGTCGCGGAATACGGCGGCGTCGGGGCGGGCTGCCACGCCGTCGGCCTGCTGCTGAGGGACCACTTCGGCATAGACCACGACCCGACAAGCATCGCAATGATGCGCGAGATGAAGAAGCTCTTCGACCCGCACAACATCATGAACCCGGGCAAGAAGTTCGTCTGATGCCCCGTTTGCTTGGGGACATTTTTCATTCGTTTGTGCATATGTTTATACGGGCCTAATCTAATGGAGAAACTTGGAATATGGACTGATTCTCCTGGGTGAGGGATCTGAAGAATAGAATCGCTAGCTCGATAATTCTAGCTTCTTTGATGGTCTCAATCTCATTTATTGCCCTTTCTGTCGGCACAACCGATTCGAATGGCGACTACACTAGCAAAGCGAGGATATGCGATTCCACTCCGCCTGTTTGTACGATAACCCATCCAACAGACCAACCCAACTATACCACGTCATCCGGGCATATCACCTTGGAAGGCACCGCGACGGATGATGTGGGGGCAGTTTCGATCACTGTTCGTAATTACGCAACAGGGTATGGGGTCACATATGCTCTTTATGAAACTACCTGGATACAAGGTGTATATCTCAAACTGGGGGATAATCCGATAAACATTACAGTCAGTGATGCGGCCGGCAACAAGGGCTCGGATTCAATTACAGTTACGGTCATTGACACAACACCTCCGGATATTAGTATCCAGGCTCCTTCCACAAATCCCTTCTCTACAATATTGTCATATCTGCGCTTGTATTACTATGCAAGCGACAATATACACGTGACAAAGATATCATTCAATAATACAGCAAATGGCTATTTTTATGAAAGAATCCCCATGGAGGGCTACTGGGTGAATCAATGGATTCCTCTCGCGAGCGGTACCAATAACATAATTGTCACTGCCTATGATCAGGCGGGTTTCAATGATACCCATAACATCACAGTCATACGACTGCCGTCCGGGTGCATCCTACGTGGCGGGATCAGCATTAACGGCGATGCAGATTTCACAAGCAGCAACGGCGTTTCCTCAGGCAGCGGGACAGAATCGGACCCTTATATCATTGAGGGATGGGAGATTTTTAACTATTGGGTGGGAATCGAAATCCATCCTGTAAACGCTCATTACATAGTTCGTGACTGTATAGTCTACGGTACTTGGGCCACCGATATGTTCGATGGTTCTCACTGCATTAGCGTTTCAGGTATCCAAAAGGGTGCCTTGATCAACAACACATGTTTTGATAATGTCTTTGGAATCGATGTATACGGCAGTGGCAACAAGCTGATCAACAACACATGTTATGACATACACATTGGTCATACGGAAAACGATTACATTGGCGGTTATGGCATCATTGTCGGCGGATCCAGTCATGAAATCATTAACAATACATGCTACTCGAATGCAATTGATGGTATTGATATTCGCGGGGAGGGGAACAATCTCATTGGGAACAACTGTTCGGACAACCCAATCGGAATATCCATTGGGACCGACAGCAACAATTTGATCGGCAATACCGTCTCTGGGTGCGATCGTGGCATATTTATGGAAGGGGTCAATTATAACAGGCTGATTGGCAACTCACTCATTGGCGACGATTATGGGATTTATATGTCGGGCCATTATGATGATTACTATGGAGAAGAGCAGTGGGTGGATTCTGAATTCAATGAGATACGGAACAACACTTGCCTGAGCTGTGGCACGGGGATGTTTCTGCAGCACTCAATATTGGGCGATATCATTGGCAATATTCTATCGAGTAACTCCAACTGGGGGCTACGCCTTGACGACGATTCCCAAGGCAACGAAATCTGGGACAATAAGTTCCTTTTCAATGCTCATCAGGCCAGTGACGATACCACTCCTGGCTATTCGAATTATTGGTACTGGCCGGTGGGAAACACCGGCAACTTCTGGAGCGACTGGCAGACGCCCGATGATGTACCCCCCTGGGGCATAGTCGACCTCCCCTACAATATCTCCGGAAGCACTGGAGCGAAGGACTTCTATCCCCGTGTTTGTGAGCTCCCCCGGGAGCCGCATTCCCCGATGTACATCAACGGAGACTTGGATCTCGCCTCGAGAGCTATCGCCGAGGGATGGCCCGGCGACGGTTCCGAGGGGGACCCGTACATCATCAGCAACTATGAGATAAGTGCGACGAACAACGGGATCCACATCTGCAACACGAACGCGCACGTAACAATCGATAACATAGCCGTTACATCGACCAGTCACGCCTACAAAGGCATCTACCTGAACAACGTAGCCAACGCCCGCATAGAGAACTGCTCGGCAACTGACAACCTCTACGGCATCTATGCCGCGATGTGCGGCAATCTTGAGATATCCGGCTGCAACGTGTCGTCCAGCTCGGGGAACGGCCTCTACATCCTCTCCTGCGACAACGTCACGATCTCGGACTGCGACGCATATTCGAACGGCGACAACGGAGTGCACCTCCATGGTTGCACGGACGTCACGGTTACAAACACGGACACGACGTACAACGGCCTGAACGGCTTCTACTCCAAGAACTGCCTCAGGATGAGCGTCACCGGAGGCTCGCACAGCAACAACTCGTGGCACGGCCTGAACGCCGTCTACTGCAACTCGTCGGCCATCAGCGGCGGCGACTGCTCCGACAACGGCAGGAACGGCCTCTACATGTACAAGTGCAACGACCTCTCCATCGCTAACCTTACGGCGTCCCGCAACAAGAACGGGTGGAACGGGA
>Ga0316628_100000203_pt1 | contig 37387 bp, 42 predicted proteins | sample OWC_Aug_M2_C1_D5_FD_207648 | JGI IMG/M metagenome (GOLD analysis project Ga0316628, IMG submission 207648) | Wetland soil microbial communities from Old Woman Creek delta, Ohio, United States - OWC_Aug_M2_C1_D5_C | ecosystem: Environmental > Terrestrial > Soil > Wetlands | place: USA: Ohio...
AAGCTCATGCGCGACTGGCTGAAGGCGGGCGGGGCCATCCCGGACGACAAGATGCTGTACGCCGACCTCATCGGCCCCGAAACCGTCCCGCGCATGGACGGCAAGATACAGCTCGAAAGCAAGGACGACATGAAGCGGCGCGGACTGGCCAGCCCCAACCGGGGCGATGCGCTGGCGCTATCGTTCGCGTTTCCGGTGGCGAAGCGTGCGCTAATCGAGGGGAGGAGGGCGCACGCGCTGGATTACAATCCGCTGGAAAGGATAAGCCGCCAATCAGAGCGGGCAGACCCGCGGCTTGATTACGATCCATTGGGGGCTGGGTAATGCGCGGGCGGGATGAAAGAAGTGGAATAAGGTCACCACCCCCATGCCCCCACGCAGTTCATGTCCTTGCGCTTGTCGCCTTACTCGGAAGCATTCAGATGGATGGACTTCACTTTGCCCTGGCTGATGTAGAAGTAATTGAACAGCAGGTTGTGCTCCGGATCCGGGTTGTAGAACAGGGCCGTTTCGCCGTAATCTGGAGTGTCATAGGCCCTCATTAATTCTTCATGCGTGTGGCGAGACAATCCGCTCCGCTCAACCTCCGCCATATCCTGTACCATGTTCGGCTTGCCCATGGCTGTCCGCACTTCTGCCTCGGTTGAGCCGATTGTCAATCCGTATTCAGTCGACAATCGCGGGAAGGAATGTGTTGGTTTGTAACGCTTGGGGCACATCGGGATAAGGCTGACCATGATCCCGGCCAAGTCGGAGTTATATCTGACCATCTCCTGCAAATGCTTGTCGAAATTGAATTCGATATACAGGTCTTGCTTCGGGTCGTAATAGCACCGGGTTACAGTCTCAAGGGGCTTTCCGCCGCTGACATGCGTGCGTCCAGGGCCATACTTGGCGACGATGTCCTTTTGTGTGATGGACGTCTCAAGGCAGATATTCGCAATGCATTTCCCGGCTTTGTTGCCGTTTTTCGCCTTGCTTTGGTCGTTTGTTCCGTTCGTGTTCCCGGCGCCGCTCACCCCCGCACGGTTCTCGGTGCAATGCGCTGCGGCGGGTAGCAGGATGAGGAGCGAAAGCGTCAACCACGCGCTCCAGCTCAATATCATAGTCTGTCGTGAGACAGGGTGATTGCGGATCGCCATGTCGAGCTGCATGATTCCCCCTTCTTCTTGATAATGCGCGGCCGGTCAGCATCCACAAGTTATGCTCGAGCGCGAGCATTGCGAGTATACATAAAGTGGATGGCATTGGGGGGTATGCTGCTAGCCGTTTGGCATAACTCTGATCGCAAATGCTGAAACAACGTCATGGCGCGGCCAGCGTTTGGAGCATTGAGCCAAGCATGCGGACGATACAAGGAGGCGGCGCGGGCACTTGCTGAGCGCGGAGGAGCAGCCGTTAGCGCTGCCATGTTAGACGACTGCAGCGTGCCATAGGTGACATGACCACCCCGAAAGCAGACAGTAACTTACCCGGCTTCAGCTGCTCCGATTGAGCGAACGCGAGGTCGGCATCTGCTGCATGCCGGCGTCAGGTGGCGGCGAGCGGGATACTACCCTTCGAGGCGCGAGCTCAATCGGCGATAAAGCTCCACCGACGCTTCAACTTCCTCCTTGCGAATCGAGACGCTTTCGACGTTGATGCCGATGGGCAAGCGTTTTTCGCGCGCGTATTCCTGTACGTCGTTGAATACCGTCTCGCAGAGGTCGATAGAACGTTCCAGGGTATCGGCAGAATGGCGCAGTTCATTCTCTAGCCATCGCGGAAATGCGATGCCTAGCCATTTCATGAACTCGAGCGTGCGCACTGAGCCGCATGGCGAGAAAGTGAGCACCACGGGTGCGGGGGAGCGGCCGCACGCCGGCAACGACAGTGCGTAGTCTGAAAGCAATGACTTGGTGGACGCGGCATCATACACCGATTGGGTGATGAAAAAACGACAGCCGGCGTCCAGCTTGGCAAGCATGCGCCGGTGCTCATCCTCCTTCGCGGCGTGGCGCTCGGCTATGGCGATGCCGCCAAGGACCAGGTTCGAGGCGCTGCGGGCGAGCGCATACGCCTCAGTCAGCGGCAAGCCTGTGGTCCCCGATCCACCCCGTGGCGCACCGACGAAGACACTCAGGCGCCGGTCCGGCGCTGTCCGTACGCTGTCAATCCAGCCTGAAAACGCCTCACGCGAATGCGCGCCCACGCAGCGGTACACGATTTTCGGAATCGCGACCTCCGCGAGTGCGTCGTACGCGTAACTTTCTGGCTCGATGGTGGGCAGGAAAGGAAACGGCCGTGCCTGACCATTTCGCCCGGGCTCGTCCTGGATGTCATAGACGACCAAGCCGTCGGGCGCGAGCGCGCGAAGTCGGGACACCTGCTGAGCCGCGATCTCACTCAGCCGCTCGGGTTCCGTTGCGCGCTTCGGTGGAGCTATGCCATAGAGGCGAAGCCCTCCGAGTCCGCGGTCCAGCTTTTCGAAGAAAGAATTCACGATTGAAGGGGCCTCATGATAAAGGGGCAGGCTCAGAATAGATTGCGCATACAAACCGGACTGCCGTTAGAATAAAGAGAGGGTATCGCCGCTGCAAATAGGTTCGTCAAACAACTCCAAAGCGGCGCGATTGAAGCACTGAGCCAAAGGTTCGCTTGTGGGACAAAGTACCCATCCCGCATACTTCTGTTTTACTGCGTATAGCGGACCGATTGTACTTCAATCCTGGACAGGCAACAGCGTGCCCATTCCTGCCATGGAGATCCGTTAACACGGCGCAAAAGCGGCCATTTTCGTAGGTTGGGTGGAGCGCAGCGATACCCAGCAGACACGTCGAGAGTGATGGGTACCGCTACGCTCCACCCATACGCTCGCTCGGCTACAAGTCGCCAGCGCAGTTTCTGGAAGGCTGGCTTAACGGTCAGCGGCGGAAACTGGTAACATGACGGCCACCTCTTGGAAGACGAACAACCGAGGGAACCTCAGACACCGAGGGATGTGGAGACATTGGTGCGCGGGCTCGCGTAGGGCGCACCGCGTGCGTCACCCTTCCGCCCTGTTCAAGCTCGCCGGAATGAACCCCGCATCCGACAAGGCGCGGATGATGCCGCGCATCAGGTAGCTGCTGCTGAATCCGATTGTGTATTGCCGCGCGCCTTCCGCGATGGGCTCAAGCATTTTCCGTTCCACCAGTTTCTTGATCTGATAGGTGCGTCGGGCCGTAGAGAGTCCGGGCATGGCGTTCGCAAAGTCGGCCGATTTTGCGATTCCTCGCGCTGCGGCAATGTGCAGGATGTTATATTCCGTTGGTGTAATGAGCTGTCTTGCCCTCGCCTCGACGAGGGCGGGAGTCAGTATGCTGTTGCTCAAGAAATCGAAGCTGGCAAGGCGGTCCAACTTGTTCAGTTCGTCCAGAATGCCCTGCAGTACATAGACGCACCAGGCTTCCAGCCCTTCCTGGGTCCCGGCATCGGCGTGTGCCAGCTTGGCGTAATAGCGGTCGCGGTCGTTGCAGAACACGGCCGTCGGGTTCAGGAGTCGTCCCCCGGCTTGGACGTTGCCCTGCCAAATTGACAGCGCAGGCCCGTCGGTCGCGAGTGCAAGTACCCTCCGCCAGGCAACGTCCGGGTTTGGCCCGGCGTCCCTGTGCTGCTACAATCCCGCGAGTAGCATACCTGAAGGGGGCGGCAGTGAAACCAGGCATTGACGACGAAGACCATTTCGACATCGGCTTCGAGCAATTCAAGCTCAGGCCCGGTTTGGAGCTGGATGTGCATGACAGCGCCGGCAAGCTGCTGGAGCACCCGGCGCAGTTTGTCATGGCCTATCCCGGCCGGGGCGTGCTGGTTTCCATCCAGGTAACCGATCCGGACAAGATCGCGATGTACGTCGCGGAGCACTATCGGATCAGCGGGTTCAACGGGCGGTTCGACTTCTCGTTCACCAGCGAGGCGCTGAAGGTGGATCGCGCGCAATTCACCGTCTTGCTGGCGGCGCCTGCCACGGTGTCGATCCGGTTTGTGCGCAGGCACCAGCGCAAGGGCCTGGCGCTGCCCGCCGCCGTCTCGCTGGCCGGGAAGGACAAACCCATTCTGGTCACCGTCAAGGATTTGAGTCCGGGCGGCGCGGCCATCGACTCGGTCACGCCGCTCGGCGTCAAGGGGGATACCGTGAATCTCCTGCTCCAGGTGCCGTTCGAGGGCAAGAAGGAAAGCCTGAATCTGGTGTCGGTGATCCGGCGCGTCTCCGAATCGGACGAAAGCCTCATGTTCAAGACCGGTGTCGAGTTTGTGGGCGCCAGCCGGAACGACAAGCTGCTGCTGTATTACTACATCGGCGCGCTGGAAAAGGAGTACAACCTGGTCTGAGCCACCGGGTTGAGTGTTTGCTGCACGGGCGAGCCGGTGGTGCATTTCCGGCCGCGGGAACTTGATTGGCACAAAAGAGCAATGCCGTACGAAATAACTTGGGAAAGGCGCGGGGTGTACCGGCGCTACTTTGGGCGCCTGACAGATGCGGAATTTATCGGCGCCGTGGTGGAGGTGGAAGGTTCTCCGCGGTTCTACGACATCCGCTACGCCATACTCGATTTTCTCGAGATGGAAGAGTTCGTTGTCCGCAACGAATCGTTTCTCGAGGAAACTGCCGCACTCAACTTTGCGGCGGCGATGAGCAATCCCAACATCAAGGTTGCGGTAGTCGCCGTTTCTCCCGTGGTGCTAAGGCTTGCGGAACAGTACAAAGCGCATGCGCTCAGGCCCTACACGACGGAAGTGTTTTCGACATTGGCGGAGGCCCGAACCTGGGTGGTCGTCGCAGATCCTCTGAAATACCGCTATCGAGGGGCGCTGCGTTAGCGGCCCGCGCCGGCGCGCTCGTCCGGCCGCCGGGTACGCAAGGTCATCGCGCAGGAAGATATATATTCCGCCGGATTTTCGGCCTATATATAGGCCGAAATATATAGGCCGAAAGATATACGTATTCGTCCGCCTTAACAAAAGGCGGATTCGCCCCTACATTGCAGGCGGCAGCCTTGGCTTTCAGGGCGCCACACATCCAATCCGTGTTTGGGGGAAATGATGCTCGCCGCACTGCATGACGCCATGATAGACAAGCTCGGAGAACTCGGCGCCGACGCCGAAACCGTCGCTGCCTACAAGAGGCGGTGGCGGGACACGCAGGAAGGGCACGCGAAGGCTTTTCCCTGCCCATCCTGCTTCATGGCGGGAACGAGCGGCGCGGAGCTCAAGGCATTGCCCGCCAGGAGCTACACCCGCACGCATCATGTAACGTGCACCGCATGCAATGCGCAGTACAGCTACGTCGAGATCGAAGAAGAAATTTGATTTCCGCGCGCGTCCTCGCGCCGTCACGTTTTCCTGCCTGACTTACTTACTTACTTACTCTTCCCCGCCTGCCCACTTCTCCCCGGCCTGACCCGGCCCCGCCGCGCAGGCGAACGCGCCGCACCCCGCAGTGCCCTTGATCGCCGCCCGTGCGCCTATCATTCCCCCAGCCTGAAATTGCCTGAGGGAAACATGCCCCGCGCCGCCATCAACGATTTTGAAATCATCGAAACCACCGTCTCGGACAAGGTCGCCGAGCTGTTCCCTTTGCTGCAGTCGCACCGCGACGAACTGGCGACGGCCAAACACCTGATGGAGGTCGCGCCCAACGTCGAGGCCTACCGGGCGCTGGAGCAATGCGGCGCGCTGCTGGCACTGGTCGCCTACCTGGGCGCCGCGGACGCCGGTGAACCGGCCATCGCCGGCTACTCCATCAACTTCATCGGCCCGCACCTGCACTATTCCGGCCTGCGCTACGCCCACAACGATGCGCTGTTCGTCGCGCCCGAGCATCGCGGCGGCAGGCTGGGGCACACGCTCATGCGCGAAACGGAACGGCGGGCCAAGGAAAAGGGTGCGGCGATGATGATGTGGCATGCAAAGCCGCATACCGCGTTGGAAGTCATGTTGCCCCGCATGGGCTATGCCGTGCAGGACGTGATTTTCAGCAAGGAGATTTGACATGGCAATTAATTCCGGGATCGCGCAGGTAGCCCAGGCGCTGACGGGCCACAGCCAAGCGCCGCAGATGCCCAACCTTCCCCCGCCGCCGCCCCCGCCGCAGGCGGCGAAGATGCCCAACATCATGGGCCTGGTTGCCGGGATGAACGGCACCGGGCAGGCGGGCGGCGCCAGGGGGCCGGGGCAGACCTTCCTCGCGGGATCGACGGGGGTCGATCCCAATTCGCTCACGCTCAACAAACCGACCCTGCTGGGTCAATGATACGGGTGAACACATGACCCAATCCTCGCAAAAGCAGCAGGTCATCGCCCGCCTGGGCCAGCTCAAGGCCGAGCGCGCCACCTGGTGGGCGCACTGGCAGGAGATCACCCTTTACCTGTTGCCGCGCAACGGCCGCTATTTCGCGCAGGATCGCAACAAGGGCTGGAAGCGCCACAACAACATCTACGACAACACTGGCACCCGCGCCCTGCGCACGCTGGCCGCCGGGCTCATGGGCGGGCTCACCAGCCCCGCGCGCCCCTGGTTCCGGCTCACCACCTCCGACGAGGATCTGGCGCGGCACTATCCCGTGAAGCTGTGGCTCGCCCAGTCCACCCGCATCATGCTGGACGTGTTCCAGAAGTCCAACACCTACCGCGCGCTGCACGGCATGTACGAAGAGCTGGGCGCGTTCGGCACCGCGGCCTGCGTGGTGGCGGAGGATTACAGCACCGTGATCCACCACTATCCGCTGACTGCGGGCGAGTACTGCATCGCCACCGACTGGCAGGGCAGGGTGTGCACGCTCTACCGCGAATTCGAGAAGACCGTGGGCGAGCTGGTCAAGGAATTCGGGATGGAAAACGTCAGCAGTACCGTCAAGTCCATGTACGACAGCGGCAGCCTGGACAAATGGGTGACCATCGTGCACGCCGTCGAGCCGCGCGCGGACCGCGACCCGTCCAAGAAAGACGCCAAGAACATGCCGTGGAAATCGGTGTATTACGAACTCGGCGGCGACCCGGACAAGCCGCTCAGGGAATCCGGCTACAAGAGCTTCCGCGTGCTGGCGCCGCGCTGGGCCGTGTCCGGCGGCGACGTGTACGGCAACTCGCCCGGCATGGAGGCGCTGGGCGACATCAAGCAGCTGCAGCAGGAGCAATTGCGCAAGAGCCAGGGCATAGACTACATGAGCAACCCGCCGCTGCAGGTGCCGAGCTCGCTCAAGAACCGCGACGTGGATCGCCTGCCCGGCGGCATCACCTTCTACGATCCCTCCGGCGCCTCGCCCGGCATCAAGAGCATGTTCGAGGTGGGACTGGACCTCAACCACCTGCTCGCCGACATCCAGGACGTGCGGAGCCGCATCAACGGCTCGTTCTACGCCGACCTGTTCCTCATGCTCGCCAACGACGTGGACACGCGCAAGACCGCCACCGAGGTGGCGCAGCTGCAGGAAGAAAAGATGCTGATGATAGGCCCGGTGCTGGAGCGCCTGCACAACGAGCTGCTCGCGCCCCTGGTGGACATGACCTTCGACAGCCTGCTCGAAAACCGCGTGCTGCCGCCGCCCCCGAAGGAACTGCAGGGCCAGGATCTGAACATCGAACTGGTGTCCATGCTGGCGCAGGCGCAGCGCGCCATCGCCACCAACGGCATCGACCGCTTCGTCACCAACCTGGGCCAGATCGCCTCCTTCAAGCCCGAGGTGCTGGACAAGTTCGACCCGGACGAATGGGCGGAAATCTATTCCGACATGCTGGGCGTGGACCCCGAACTCATCGTGCCCGCGGACAAGGTCGCCATGGTGCGTCAGGGCCGTGCGCAGGCCCAGGCGCAGGCGCAGGCGCAGAAGAGCGCCCTGCTCAACCAGCAGGCCGACACCGCGCAGAAGCTCGCCAATGCGCCCACGCAGGGCGGCAACAGCACCGCGCTGTCCGATGTGATGGGGATGGCTGGGCGCAACGGCGCGCCGCAACCGTAGCGGGCGCCGTCAGTAATTCGTCAACACACAACAGGAGGCCAACATGCAAGACCCGTTTCTGAGATCCTCGCAGCCGCTGCCGTTGGAATCGGCGGTATCCGTCACCGCGGGCGCCGCATTCGCGGCCCCCGGCGGCAACCCTAACAAGGCCACGCGCGCCGTCCTGGCGGGCGGCGCCGGCACGCTCATCGTCACCATGGCCGACGGCAGCACCGCCACGCTTACCCTGCCCGCCACCGCCTGCGGCGTGCTCCTCCCCATCGCCATCACCGCGGTGGCGGCAGGCTCCACCGCCACCGGCATCGTCGCGTTCTACTGAGGAGAAATCGCATGACGATGATCAGCATGAAGCCGCAGCGGCAAGAATCCGGCACGGAGCGCGATGCGGCCTGCCACGGCGGCTGCGGCCTGTGCCTCTGCCTGGACGAGGATCAGGTGGAAGCCCTGGGCCTGGACCGGCAGCCACCTGCCGCGGGCACGAAGGTCGGCATCCGCGCGGTGGCGCAGGTGCGCCGCATCACCCGCGATGTGGACGTGAACGATGCCGGGCAGGGCGAAGACGGGGATGGGGGCGTCACCCTGGAACTGCACATCACCGACCTGGAAGTCACACCGGAAGCCAGGGCGCCGGCCAGCGTGCTTTATGGCAACAACCGCGCCTGAGGAAAGCGCATCGGCTTTCGATGCACGGCCGTCGCGGCGAAGTGCTGCGCCGCGCATGACAGGGCCCAGTGGCATCCCCGCAACGGCGGCGTCGAGCCCATTGCGGGGACTGCGCCGCCAGCCCATAATGCGAGCGCTCTTCCACTACCCATTGCGGCACGATGCCATGAAACTTATTTCCCTGCTGTTCGCCGCCCTGCTGGGCTTGGCGGCCTTGCACGCCCAGGCCACCGAACTGTTTGTCGGCGTGGATGGCTCGCCGTTCGTGCTGTGGAAGGACTGTCGCCTCGGTCCCGCCTGCAGCAGCCGGGGCTATGACGGGCACAGCGCGGGCTACGGCGCGCGCGTCGGCTTCTGGCTGCCGCACGAGACCGAGGACAGCAAATACGGCTTCGAGCTGGGCTACGACAGGCTGGGCAGCATCTCCGGCGCCACGCCGTATCAGGGCACCGCCGCCACCTGGAAGAACGATGCCAGCATCGTGTATCTCGACTGGCTGGGCTATGCCGTGCCGCCGCACCTGTGGGACAGCGGCGGGCTGATCGGCAAGATCGGCCTCTATGGTTCCAGCGTGAAGACCAACACCAGCTTCGGTGCGGGCGGGGCAGGGTTCTCGCGCACCGTATCGGGAGGCGGGCTGATGATGGGCGCGGGCTACGCGTACCCGTTTACCGACAACTTCATGGTGCGGACAGGGCTGGACGTGTTCTTCGGCGTCACCATGTCCAACCCCATGGATGCCGGCAGCAACCTCTCCGAGATCCTGGCCAGGTTTGCGGTTCAGCTCGATTTGACCTTCTGACGGACTGCCGGCGGCGCTGCCCCGCCACCCCGCTGCGGCGATCGACCCGACCGCCAACAGTCGCGCCCGATTTTTCGGCAGCTTTTCGTTTTTGCCCGCCGCTCATTTTCCGCCAGATGCCCTGCGGGGGGCGAATGCCCAAATCGATGCCATGGTCTAACCCCTTTATGTATTGACAGCCCCGGCGCATGATGCAAACCTGTGGTGCCGGGAATGGGGGGCAGCGACAAGAACGGAGCCAGCGGCCACGAGCCGCGCGGGAGGAAACATGGGAGGGGGCATGCAGCAGCTGGGAGGGTTGTTGTTGAGGCTTTGGCGGGGCGCGCTGGAAAAGCCGCCCCGGGAATTCAAGGAATGGGCGGTGTCCGAGGTGAAGCAACTTGTCCCGTTCAATTCCGGCGCCTGGGGGGAGGGCAGGTGGATAGAGGGCAAGCCCTTCGTTCATCACGTCTACCTGCACAACCTGCCGGGCGACTTCATCGAAAGCTGGTCGCTCATCCAGGATGAATACACGATGCCGCGCGACGTCACTTTGCACAACAACCGCACGTTCAATATCGACATGGCGCGCCAATACCGGGGAACGGATACCTACGCCGGCTACTGCAGGAAATACCGCATCGAGCACGTCCTCGGTACCGGATGCGCGAACCGGGAATCCGGCCTGGTCAGCATCATGGCCCTGCACCGCTCGGATGTCGGCCATCCCTTCACCGAACGGGAGCGCTCCCTGATCGAGATCCTGTTTCCGCACCTGCAGGAAACGGCAAGGACCAACTGGCTGACCAACCTGCCCGATGCCTTTGCGGGGAACCAGCGCAGCTTCCACGCGCTGGCGGTGTGCGACAGCTCCGGCCTCCTGCATTTCGCCGCGCCATCCTTCCTCGAAATGGTGCGCACCGAGTGGCGCGGCTGGGCGGGCCCGTTCGTGCCGGAGAAGATACTGGAGTTGGCGCCGGGGCAAAAGTATGCGGGGCATGCCATCGTCATCGGCACGTCGAACATGGGCGAGCTGACCTCCCTGCGCGCCAGGGCCCGGGTGCCCGCGGACAAGCTCACCGCGCGCGAGCTTGAAATCGCCCGGCACATTTCCGAAGGGCGAGACTACAAGGCCATTGCGCAGGACCTGAACCTGTCGCCGGCCACGGTCAAGACGCACACCAACAAGATCTACGTAAAGCTGGGCATCAACGACAGGGCTACGCTTGCGGCCGAACTGCGCAAATTGGCGTTGTGACGGCCGGCCTGCCGGCCGGATGGCCCAAGGCGTCGGCCGGCGCGACTGAAGTGGGGGGGCCGCGCCCCCTAAGGAAACGCTGAATAAGTCGTCACACCGGCGGAGGCCGGTGTCCAGTTCATTGAAATCGCTGGATTCCGGCCTTCGCCGGAATGACGAATTGGGACGTGTTCAGCATCACGGAGATTCAGTAAAGAATGACTGAACGGCACGCGCTATCGCCGTCCTGGCCCCGCGTTCATTGCCATTCTGTGATCGTGCGCAGAATTATGCATTGAGCATGGAATGTCTCCGGTGCGCATGGAAATGGACCTGAGCGCGCCGGTCGTCCCGGCCGCGCCGGCGCTGCCGCCTTGCTTCGCCCCCGATTTGCTGGCAGACTAAAACAAAATAGAAATCGGGGACAGCGAGCCGATGCGACAATGATGGGAGGAGGCGGGTTGCAGCAACTCAGCGGTTTGTTGTTAAGGTTATGGCGCGGCGCAACCGAAAGGCCGCCCGGCGAATTCAAGGATTGGGCCATGTCGGAGGTGAAAGAGGTGCTTCCCTTCGACTCCGGGGCATGGGGCACGGGCAGATGGCTCGACGACAACCCCCTCATTCACCACGTCCATCTCCACAATCTTCCCGCCGATTTCACCGACAGCTGGCTGGGCGTGCAGCACCAGTACTCGCTGATGCGCGACGTCAGCACGCACGGCTTCCGTACTTTCGGCATCGACATGGCGCGCGACTATCCGGGCACCGACCTTTACACCGATCATTGCAGGAAATATTGCGTCGAGCATGTTCTCGGCACCGGCTGCACCGACCCGGAATCGGGCCTGGTCACGCTCATTGCCTTCCAGCGTCAGGACATCAGCCGGCCGTTCACCGAAGCGGAGCGCGCCCTGAAGGAGACGCTGTTCCCGCACCTGCGCGAGGCCGCGCGGACGAACTGGCTCACCCACCTTCCCGGCGCCGGCGGCAACCAGCTCGGTTCGCAGGGGGTGGCCGTCTGCGACAGCTCCGGGCTGCTGCTGTTCGCGGCGTCATCTTTCCTGGAAACGATCGGCAGGGAGTGGCCTGAATGGACCCGGCCATTCCTGCCGAAGGAAATCGTGCGCACAGGCCCCGGCCAGACCTACACCGGCGCGGCCGCCGTCGTCGCCGTGTCGAAGATGAACGAACTCACCGTGTTGCGCGTCCGGCCCGTGGTGCCCGCCGACAAGCTTTCGGCCCGCGAACTGGAAATCGCCAGGCGCATGTCGGAAGGGCGGGATTACAAGGCGATTGCGCTCGATCTGAACCTCTCTCCCTCCACCATCAAGACCCACACCAGCAAGATCTACCTGAAGCTCGGGATCAACGACAAGGCCAAGATCGCGACCGAACTGCGCAAGCTGGTATTTTGATGCGCTGCGCCGGGTCTATTGCGCTCCGCAGGAAGCGGCGCACTGATAGGCTTGAAGGCGGGCCCGCAGATCGGGCGCGGCAGTCTTCATCAGGGCCTCGATAACGTCGCAGCCTATTTTCACCGACGGGCCGCCCAGGGTTTTCTGCCATGCGTTCCATTGCGCCACTGTAGTGAGTGGCCGGAGCGCGCCGCGGGTATTCTCCCGATTGGCCATGGAGAGTTCCAGTTCACGGGCGGGCCCCCGGTGCTCGATCCGGAAGTGCATCGCGCCCGAGCTGACGCACGAGGGCTTGAAGTAGACGGGCACGAAATAGGTGACGGGAATTCCGGCGGGCAGGCGCACCTCGATGCTGATGCGGTCCGGCGGCGGGGGCGCCCAGGAATTGATGGGCGTGAGGAAATAGATGAGCCTGCTGGCCGTGAAGGTCCCGGCGTCCACCACCTGGAAAAACCAGGGCGTTTCGCCCTCCGCATACTCGCTCCCGGCGTAGAACGCATTGCTCACGTCTGCCCCGAAATCGTATTCCGTCTTGAGGCGATACGGCTGGCCCGCCGCGAATGAGGCTTTCCAGGCGTAGCCCACCGCGGCCCGCCGCAGGCCGCTGGCGCCGGGGGATTGCAGTGTCTTGAGGGCCAGCGACCTGATCTCCGCGCCGTTGATGTAGGTGTGGAACGCGGCCACGCCCGGCGCCTCCAGGCTTGCCAGATCGCCGTCCGCGGCCACGTAGTCGCGGTTCCACCAGGCGACCGGAAAGCCGATCTGCACGTTGTCCTGCGCCTGCAGGACTTCCACGTCGTATTCCGCCACCGCATGCCATTTCGCATAAAGCTGACGGAAACTGTCCTCGCATTTGGCGCGCGGCCCCAGCGTCACCACGGGGCGCTCCTGGTGCTGCATGCCATCCTGCACCGGCTTGCCGTCCGCATAGACCGGATAGCACGCCACCGGGTCGTTCGGATAAATCACCAGCTTCTCCTCGCGTACGCGCAGGTGCGGGTTGTTCACCATCTGCAGCGTGGAGCCCGATCCCTGATAGAAACCGTCGTTTGCGAGCGCAGGCGCGGTCGCGATGCCTGCGCAGGCGATGAATGCCGCGCGCAGGATGTCGAATGCGGAAGGCGTGCCGGTCATTGTTTTCCCCGTTCTGTGAGTATGGCGGCGCGGGCCGATGTCGCGGGCAGCGGCATCAACGTTTCCTATTCTCCGGGCATGGTTCCGCTGAGCGGAATGCGTCGAGCGCATCCGCCGCGGTGTGCAGCCCGACTTCCCACGTCTCTTCCGTGCTCACCTGCAACTCGGGCGCGCTCATGGAATCCACGGTCAGGAAATGCTTTCCGTCCTTGTCGAAATACACGCGCACGGCGGAAAGCACGCGGTCCTGGAGATAGAAGCGCAACGTGCCATGGGTGTCGTAGAAATAGTCGAACCTCACCAGCTCGTCGTCAAAGCTCACCTGGTCCACGTGATAGAGGGCAACACGGCCCTGCGCGTCGCGGTACGCCGCCTTTCGAAGCACCGGATACAAGCCCTTGCAGCCCTGCACCTCGGCCTCGACATCGAACTGCCGGGTCGCGCGCCTGTACCTGCCGCGCTTCACCCCCTGGCTGATGGCGGACTGGATGGCGCGCACTTCTCTCACGCGCGGATGGGTTTGCCAGTTCTTTTCGGTGATCGGCTCTTCCGCAAACGCAAGCGTGCGGGGCAACAGCACCATGCCCAGCGCCAGCAACAGGTGCTTCATCGGGCCTGCGATCCGGGATGCGCCATGTGGTGGCGGCGCCTACTGATTCAGCATGTACACCGCGATGATCGCGATCATCACGGCAAACAGCGCGCCGCCCACCTTGGCGATCTTCTCAAAGCGCTGCATGTGCCGGTCGTAAATGTCGTCCTTGTCCTGCTCGCTCACAATCGCCTCTCCTCCTGACATGGGGCCGGTGCCAGTGCACCCAGGCCGTCGCGCATTCTACTGCGTCCGCCGCACATCGCGCATGTTCATTACCGCCATGTACAGAAAACCGTATTCGGTGGGCACGCGGTAGACCCCGAGCGCGCCCAGCACCTTCCCGGCGATGCCCGAGACTTCCCAGCCGTCCACTTCGTCGGCGTCCCACTTCGGCACGGTGAGCCGGGGAAATCCGCGCTCCTCCCCGAACGCGCGCACCGCAGCGATGCGGCTGCGCACATTGGGCAGCAGGTGAAAATTGGCCCACGACCACAGCCAGGTGCCGGTCCGGGTGGAGACCGAGCCGATGAACTCCACCTCCGCGATCAGCGCGGGCACCCCGTCATTGGAAAACATCAGCGACGCCGTGTCCTGGTCGTAGTCCCAGCGCTTGTGTTCGCCGAGCGCAAACTCCGCCCGGAGTTGCTCCTGCTTTGCGCCCAGCTCATCGTGGCACTGGCGCACCAGCGCCTTCCAGGCCGCACGCGTGTCGTCGGAAACCGCATCCACGCTCGAAGCGATTCCGGCTTCGTAGCAGCGGTGGCAGAGCAGCGCTATTTCAGTCGCCCCCTCGTTGTGCTCGTTCCATTCGCCTTTTTCCCGGAACGCCGCGTCGCACTGCCCGCACCAGGCATCCGGCCAGCGGTTTTCCTCGGTGGGAGAGTCGCAAAACCAGGGCTGTTCCGGGTTTTCCGCCAGATGGCGGCAGACGTAGGTGGTATCGGCTTCGCCGTGTTCGGGGCAGGTGATGCGGCTGTCGTCGGTCATGGGGCGAGCGGCAAAGGGCAGGGGCGGGCGGAATTATCGTCTGAACGCGCGCCCCCCACAAGTGCGCGTGCCGTGCCCGCGGGCACAGATGCGGCAGGGAAAATGAAGCGCGCCCTCAGCGCGAACCGGCTTCGATCAGCTCCATTTCGTGGGACGCAAGGCCGAGCGAGTGCTCAACGCAGTGGCCCACTTCAGGATAGTGCCAGGCCTTTTCGATCCATGCGCAACCCTTGTCGTCGATGTCGCACACCTCGAACACCTGGCCGATCATGGAATTGATCTCCTCCAGTTCGTCGGTCGCCAGCGATTCGAGAAAGAGCCCGGGCAACTCAACGAGCCGGACCTGCGAGCCGACTTCCACTGCATGACCAAACTTATCTGTGCACTGCGCCATAGTCACTCCAATGAGCAATAAACGGCCGGACGCTTCGTTCCCCATCAGCAGTCAGGAATCCGCCAGTTCCTTGTGTTGGTTTGCGCCGGTCTGGCCGGCTGTTTTGCTGGCGGCGAAAATTATAGGCAGCGCGGACCAAGGGTGGTATAGGAAAACCCCTGATTTTGGTCACGGACGCACTTTTTTCCGGCAGCCGCCGGATCATGCAGCGCGCATATTTTTCGACATGCCTATGACACATGCTTCATGTTCCGGCGCTCCTGCGGCCCGCAGCACAGTTCTATCTGGAACCGCCCTCGGCGGCGCTTCCCCGTTTCCGCATTTTCATGGGCGTGCATTTGGCTGTGCCCTCCCCCTGGGTGGTGCAGGTTTCGCCCTTCACCCCGACATATTGCTTTCCGTCATATCGCAGCCAGGTTCTGGTGGACCAGCCCGCGGTGCCGGCTACTGCGATGAAGTCCGGAAGCCCGTTGTGCCGCTCCTTTTGCTGTTCCAGCAGCACGCCGGAATAGCCGAGAACCACCGCCGGACGCGGTTCGGCGAGGACCAGCCACATGGGGCCGATGTTGGCTCCCCAATGACAAACCTCCTTGGTGGTGGCGAAGTAGGCGGATTTGCCGCCGCCCAGGTTGACCCGCTTGCCCATCAGTTCGCACTTCCCCTGTGCCGGATCATCCTCGTCCACCTGCAAGCCCTTGCCCTCCTCGCGGTAGATCGCCTCGCTCACCGCCTTGGGGAGTTCGCCCATGTCGTCTTCAATGCTTAACTCATCCGCCATAACGCACACAGGCGTCATCGCGAGCAGCAGGGTAAGCAGAATGGACAATCTCACGGCGTTCCTCCTTGTCATGACGCGATCGCAGTGTATAGTATCACCGAGCATCGATCAGACACCCGCATCAACCCCCGTCCATGGAAAAGCCTCACTCCCTCACCCGCGAGCTCCTCCGCTTCGCCGCCCCCGTGCTGATTGCCCAGCTGGCGATGATGGCGAATGCCGTCATCGATACGGCGATGGCGGGGCGGCTTTCCGCGGTGGACCTGGCGGCGGTGGGGATAGGGGCGGCGATGATGGGGACGGTGATGATGTCGCTGATCAGCGTGCTGCTGGCGCTGACGCCCATCATTGCGCACCTGTATGGCGCGGGGCAGCGCGCGGAGGTGGGGCGCGAGGTGCACCAGGCGGTGTGGATTGCGCTGGCGCTGGCGGCGGTCACGATCCTGGCGCTGCGCCATCCGGGGCCGTTCATGCACCTTGCCGCCCTGCAGCCGGCGGTGGAGGAAAAGGTGCGCGCCTATCTCGATGCCTCGGCCTGGGGCGTGCCGGCCACCATCGCGCTGCGGCTGTTCTCCGGGCTTTCCACCGGCATCGGCCGCCCGCGCCCGGTGATGGTCTTCAACCTGCTGGCGCTGGGGCTGAAGGTGCCGCTCAATGCGGTGTTCATGTACGGCTGGCTGGGCATGCCCGCCATGGGCGGGCCGGGCGCGGCGGTCGCCACCGCCGCGGGCGGATGGCTGGTGGCGGGGCTCGCCTGGGGCTGGTGCCTCAAACACCCGGACTATGCGGAGTTCCACATCCACGCGCGGCTTGCCGCGCCGGACTGGCGTGCGATACGCGCGTTCCTGAAGCTGGGCCTGCCCATTGGGCTGACGTTCATCGCCGATGTCACCGCCTTCACGCTGATGGCGGTTTTCATTGCGCGCCTGGGGCCGGTGGTGTCCGGCGCGCACCAGATCGCCGCCAACCTCACCGCCACCGCCTTCATGGTCCCGCTGGCGCTGGGCAACGCCACTTCCGCGCTGGCCGGCCACGCCATCGCCGCGGGCGACCGCGAGCGCGCCCGGCGTATCTGCGCGCGCGCGGTGCGCGTGGGCATGTCGGCGGCGGTCGTGCTCAGCCTCGTTTTCTGGCTGGGCGCGCCGTGGATCGCCGCGCTGTATACCACCGATGCGCAAGTGCAGGCCGCCGCCATTCCGCTGATCATGCTGGTGGGGCTGTATCACCTGGGCGATGCCCTGCAGGCGGTAACCGTCAATGCCCTGCGCGGCTACAAGAAATCCGCGGTGCCCATGGTGATCTACGCCACCCTGCTGTGGGGCCCGGGGCTGGGCGGCGGCATCCTCCTGGGCCTGACCGGCACCTTCGGCACCGCACGCGGCGCGCCCGGATTCTGGATGGCCGCCACGGGGGCGATGTGGCTGGTGGCTGCGCTGATGGCGCTCTACCTGGAGCGGGTGAGCCGGGTGAAGCAGGGTGCTACCTCTTCTTCTCGATGCACCGCGCGCTCATGATGCTGAGTTTTCCATAGCCCGCCACGTCGATGCCCCAGCCTTCCCGCGCCCCGTGCTCCAGGCTGCGGACTTCCGCCGGCGCGCCCCCCGCATTTGAGGCGGCCATTGCGGAAAAGAACGCCGCAACTTCCTCGTAATTGACGATGGCGCCAAAGCGCACCACGGCGTGCTGCGCGATGCTCGGGTTGGACGCGGGATCGAGTTGCAGGAACAGGGTCAAATCCCTGTGCGGACCGAGTGCAAACCGCTCGATGTGCGCATCGCGATAGTTGCCGGACAGCTGCTGCATGGTCATAAGCGAATCTCCTTTCCTGGGAGGCTGCATGATGCGCCCGCCAGGTGTACGTGCGATGGCGCCGTGTGTGGCGAATGTGTGGCTGTGCCCCCGCGCCTGGAGACGGAGCCAGCCCTGCCGAAGCTTGCCTTTTGCCGATTTAACCGCATAATACGCGCGCGCCCCCGCGCGGCACTGTCCGCCGCGCGCGAGTCCGGGCGGGAACGAAAGACGAGACCATGTTTGAGAAGAAGCTGATTTCCGGGATGAACGGGTTCAACCGGTTCATTCACGTTTTGCTGGCCCTGGCGCTGGTCATCGCCTGCGCGATGGTGATCTGGGACGTGGGGGCGAAGATATTGGCCGCGTGGCGGGAGGGCAATGCGGCGCAGGGGTTTTTGCATGCGCTGGGCTCGCTGTTTATCCTGTGGACGCTGTCCACCCTGATTTCCGCCGAAATAAACTACATCCAGACCGGCCGCATCTATGTGCGGGTGTTCGTCGTGGTCGCCATGATCTCGGTGATTCGCGAGCTGATCGTGCAGCCGGTGCAACTGATGGCCGGGGCCGCCGCCGGCGCGGAAGCGTTCAATCCCGTGCAGTACGGTCTGCTGCTGGCGGCGCTGCTGGTGATCGGCATCGTGTATCGCCTGGTGGGCGGGGCCAGCGAAGACACGCATATCACCCTGGACGCGTGACCGTGCGGGCGGTTTTGGCGGGATTCCATGGCGATCGGGGTTCGTATTAAATGGCGGTGAAGCATGCAGCGTAAAGAGAAGATGCCGATGATGGTGTACATGGGCCTGCTCGGCATCAACAGCCGGCGCATGGCGTGGAGCTTTGTGTGGCTGTGCGTGGTGCTGGCGGGGGTTTCCCTGGCATGCGGGTACCTGATGAAGCTGGGGCTGGCCGGCGCCATCGTGGCCGGCTTCTTCGCCGTGGCATTCGTCGCCTGCGCCGGATGGTACTGGTATGCCATCAAGTGGGTGGACACGCATTCCGGCTGGGAATGACCCTGAGCCCGTTTGCGGCTCGCGGGGCCCAGCCGGCCTCCCGCGCATTTACCTCAGCTTCAACACCAGGAACACGCTGCCCTCGCCGCGCTTGATCAGGAGCAGCAGCTGGCTGCCCCCGCGGTTCAGGATGGTTTGCAGGTCCTCCACCGACGCCACCGGCTTGTGATCGGCCTCCACGATCAAGTCGCCCGGCTGCAGGTTGGCCGCGTCGGCGATGCTGCCGGGCGCCACGCCGGTGATGACCACGCCTTTGCGTTCCGAAGTCCCCAACTGGCGGGCCAGCTCGGCATCCAGCGTCTCGGCGGCGATGCCCAGCGTGGAAAGCTGGTCCCGCTGCATGCCGGGCGGCTGGGGCTGCGCAACGGGCTCGGCCGCCATTTTTCCGATGGTGGCGCGCAAGGTTTCTTCCCTGCCGTTGCGGATCACGACAATCTTCACGCTGGTGCCGGGCGCGGTGCCTGCCACGTAATTGCGCAATTGTCCGCCATTGCCGACATCCTTGCCGTTGAAGCGCACGATCACGTCACCGGGTTTCAGCCCGGCCTTTTCCGCGGGCGAGTTCTTGCTCACCTGCGCAACGAGCGCGCCATTCTGGTTTGGCAGCTTGAACTGTTCGGCCAGGTCCTTGGTCACGTCCTGGATGGAGATACCGAGCACTCCGCGCGTGATCTGTTCGCCCTTCATCAAAGTGGGGAGCATGGCCCGTATCATGTTCACGGGAATGGCAAAGCCCACCCCGGCGGATTGCCCCACGCTGGTCTCGATGGCGCTGTTCATGCCGATCACTTCGCCGCGCATGTTGATCAGCGGGCCGCCGGAGTTGCCGGGGTTGATCGGCGCGTCGGTCTGCAGGAAATCCTCATAGTCGGCGATTCCCACATTGGAGCGCCCGGTGGCGCTGATGATACCGGTGGTCACCGTCTGGGTCAGGCCGAAGGGCGCACCGATGGCCATCACCAGGTTGCCGTCCTCCAGCGTGTCGGAATCGCCCAGGTGCACCACGGGCAGGTTATCCGGAAAGTCGCCCTTCATCTCCAGCACCGCCACGTCGGTCTTGCGGTCCGCCCCGATGATCTTCGCTTCGTAGGCGCGCTTGTCGGGAAGCTGCACCTTGATCTTGTCCACGTCGGCCACCACGTGATAGTTGGTGAGTATGTGCCCCTGCTTGTCCAGGATCATCCCCGTGCCCATGCCCTGGCGCGGCACCATGTAATCCCGGGGCGTGCCGGGCTGGCGGAACTGCTGGCCGAAGAAGCGGTTGAAGAAATCGTCGCCGAAGGGAGACTGAAATTCGGGCGGGTGCATGCGCACCATCTTTTCCGAATACACGCTCACCACGGCGGGCTTCACGTAGTTGGCCACCGCCGCAAAAGCCCGGCCCAACTTCTCGGCGGGCTCGGTGATGGAACTTGGAAGAGGGCCGGGCGCGCGAATGATGGCAGGCTGCGGGTAGTTGGCCCCGATGGTGATGAACAGGCCCGCCGCGATGAAGATGCCGATGCCGATGGAAAGGCCGGCAAGCTGGAGTTCCTTGGAAACACGCATGTTATCTCCTTCCGTCTGCTTGGCCTGCCCAGGCCCGGCACGGCACGGCATGCCTCGCGATTGCCGCCGGGCAGGGCTAGCGAACTTTACTGTGCCTGCGTCCGGAAATATATGCGGGGAACTACGTAGCGTCGATCGATGTGCGCGACGAAAGGAAGGGTTCGTACGGGTTGCGCCGGTGGCGGGCCCATACAAGGATACCCGGTTTTTGCCGGCCGGTTAATCAGGAACCGGTACCGCCCAGCGGCGGAACGAGGTCAATGCGGCGCCCGGCGCCTTCGTCCTGCAGCACCATGCGCTCGATCTTCCATTGCCCCAGTTCCTTCTTTGCTTCGACGAAAACCGTGCCCCGGCCATTGGGGCCCTGCACGCTGAACGCGATGCTGGCGCTGCCGCGGGTGGAAGACTCGCTGATCTCGCCCGAGGGCGTGCCGGTCGACATGGGTTTGCCCGTCAACTGCGCGACCTGCGGATTGGCCGCGGCGGCGGCAAGGGCCAGTTGCGCCACCTCGGTGTTCCTGAACACGGCCGTTATCGTGAAGAACATGGCGACGAACAGGGCTGCAAAGCCCAGCCACACGACGACGCCCCACAGCGCCCACTTGCGCTGGACGTTTCTGAACTGATCGGCGCTGTCCCATTTCTTGTTGCGCCAGGCCCAGGCGCTCCCCTTGGCACCCAGCACGAAGGGCATGACGAGGTTCGCGAAGGGAACCAGGCTCAGCAGCGCGATGAAGGTGTTGTTGCCTATGCCCCATATCCAGGTGAGGAGGAAGGCGCCCCAGTTCCACCGGTCGATTTCCGGCGGCACCGCCGCGGCAGCGCCCTGGCCCGATGTGTTTTCCATGCCAGCGTCGGCGGGTGTGCTAAGTCCGGCTCTGGGATTTTCTCGACAGCACGAACACAAAGATGAGGGACAGGGGAATGAGGATAAGCAGCAACCCCACAACCGCCTCCTTGCCGCTGAGGCCGATCCTTTCGAGGAGCGCGGACACCCCCCCGCCTTCCTTGGGTTCCGATTGCACCGGGGTGACAACCGAGACCTTGCCCGTCATCTCGCGGCCATTGTCGCCGCAGGGGGCGTCCTTGTAAGTGATCACCGAATTTTCCACGCACTTGTAGGTGGCGGCCGGCGCGGAAGCCGGGGCCAGCACGAGCGCGCCGGCCAAAAATATGCCCAGCAGCGGGCGCGAGATACCTGTTTTCACCATCTTCCCCTTGTTAGTTGGTTTCCGTGCCATGCGCGCGCCCGGCACACGGGCCCGGCCAGTCGAGCCGGGAACGCAAGTGGTCCGGCACCAGTGCGAACAGCCTGGCGATTCTCTCCACCTGCTGCGGATACAGGGCGGATTTCTCCGCGCTGCAGCGCTCATAATACGCCTTTGCCTGCCAGTTGAGAAACCAGATGTCGTGATCCGTAAATTCAGGCTCGAACATCGAAACCGGAAGGTTGTGGATCAGCTCCGTCTCGTAATGCAGGGAGCGGTCGCGCAGCCGCAGCCACCGGCGCCAGCCGGCCACGTCGCGCAGGTGCGGCAGCGTCCACCACAGCATCTCCCGGTAGACTTCCTGCTTGGGGGAGAGCGCCATGGAGTGCCTGCGCCTGTGGCTGGATCAGGCCTTGGCCGCCGCGATCAGGAAGATGGGAAATTCCCGCGTGCGTCCCTCGATCTCCTTGGACACGGTCGTGGCCGTGGTGTCGCGGATGTTCCCGAAGCCCGCCTGCTGCAGCAGTTCGCGCAGATGCCCGCGGTCGAAGCCGAGGTGGAACACCCCGGTGTTGTCGCCATGGAAAGCGCCGTCCTCGGTATCCAGGTCGGCAAAGCACACCTGCCCGCCGGGCGCAAGCAGGCGGTGCCACTCGCGGAACAGGGCCAGCGTGTCCGGCACGTGGTGCGCCACCATGCTGCTCACGATGAGATCGAAGCTGCCCTGCACATGCTGGCCATGCTCGAAATCCACGAACTGGGTGTCCACGTTGGAAAGCCGCTGCGCCTCGATCTTGTGCTTCAGCGCCCCCAGCATGCCGGTCGAACTGTCCGCGCCCGTGATCGCCTTCACCATGGGCTGCAGCTTCAGCGTCACCAGCCCCGTGCCGCAGCCGAAATCGAGCACTGCCATCTCTCTTGTGGGGCGAATCTCGCGGATCATCGCGTCGGCGACATCGTGTGCCAGCTTCACGCGAAACGCATTCGCGTCCCACTCGTTGGCTTCCTTGTTGAAATCCTTGCGGGCGGGTTGGGTCATGGCCTGTCCTCGTACCGAGTTCTGAAAGGGCATAGTGTAAAGATTCCGCGTGCGGAAGTCATTAGCGGCGCTCCGCGTCATAAGACAAAAATTTGCCTTGCACCCTTCTTCAGTAAGCAGGGGATTGGCGTCCAGGCGGTAGGGCAGGTCATTCAGGGGCTGCTTGCCGGCAAACTCCTTGTGGTGTGGAATGGCGGCCGGGATGCGCGCGGATCAGGGCAGGCGTGCAATCTAAAAAGTCTTGCGATTGTTTTTCCCTAGTGGGAAAACTCGACGCCGAATTGGGCGGCTATCCATGGCTTGTTGTTGTATTGATAGCCGGCAGCGGATCCGACGTGGTCCCAACCCAGCACAACACCAAGGTGGAAAGAGTCCTTGATCGTCCCGATGACCCCGAATCCCGCGCTCATTCCCTCGAGATTTTGCGATGTATTTTGGCCGGCCGCGGTCTGGGCAACCGGTACCGACGTCAACCCAAGAAATGCAATGAGGTCAAGCTCGGCGCCGAGTGTGCTTTTGGCGATTTTGCGGCCTATGTAGCCGCCGACGGATGAGCCTCCCGTTATATCCTTGTTGCCCGTGAGCTGCGCCTTGAAAGGGACGATCAACGCGCCGTAGGTCAGCCCATAACGGTCCGGACGGTTCTTCAGCAGGGTTTCGGCTCTATTCGGAATGACGATCGCCACATGTTCTCTGATGGCCGGGGTCATTTGAGGTTTTGGACACTCAGGCTGTTTTTGCGACGCATCGTCGTTATTCACCTGAAACCGAAGCGTTGTCTTGTCGACATCATGAAGGCCCCGGAGCATGGTCCCGCCCGGTATGCAAACCGGGGTACCCTCGCCGTTGTTTGCGCCGTCATCGTAATGTGCATTCGTGATGTCCAGCGGAAAAACCACTCTGTCGCCCTCGTAATCGGTTGAATCATCCGAAGGAATGCTCGCAGGGGGAGCGAAAGCAGGGCCCGGTGCAGGTGCAGGTGCAGGTGCGGGTGCAGGTGCAGGTGCAGGTGCGGGTGCGGGTGCGGGTGCAGGTGCAGGTGCAGGTGCGGGTACCGGTGCGACCTGGGCCGCCGCCTGAAGCGAGACGCACGACAAAAGCAATGCAGCAGAAGCGGAGATCGCGTTGAATATTTTTTGCATTTCTTTCGCCTTTATTGCCGAATTGTCAATGACGCACCGGCTCCCGGGGTGGTTCTGCATCCTCCGGGTCGCACTCGACCTTGATGCGCATAAAGCCATCCAGCAGGCCGGCGGTGGTGAGATTCATCATCTCCCGGCTCCGTGTCATTTCACCGAACTCAACATGCTTTCCTTCCGTTTTTACGTCCCAGAATATTTTCCCCTGGTCGGTCAGGTACATCCGGTAATGAATGGTGGCAAAGCCTTCTGAGGATTCGTCCGTCCTGTAGACGAATCGCAGGCGCCCGTCTTCGTCATAGTAGTTCCGCGTGGTCAGAAGATCATCATCGGATATGCGCTGGGCCGTCACGTCAAGCCTGACGCGGTTGGCGCGATCCGTCGCGATGGCGAGGTATTCCGTCGGATACATCCCGCGACAGGCGCGCGGAAGTTTAGCGAAACTCTTCTTCTGATACTTGAGTTTCTTGTGCTCCAGCTGCGACTGAATGTCGTTGTACAGCTTCCTGATCTCGACAATCGTCGGATGCTGTTCCCAGTTCTTCTCGGTGATCTCCGGCTCGGGTTTCGGTGGTTCCGCGGCATAAGCCGGGACGAGCAAGGCGCACAGAATGGCGCCGCCGACAATAGCAGCGGATACTTTGCGAACTTGCATTCCATTTCCTCCTGTTGGTCATTGGTGCGCCGGGGATTTTCAGCGATTGCACCTAGGGTGTCAATTTGACGGCGTGCCGGCCGAGCAGGATAGCAGTCATTCAGGCATCCTGCCCGGTGAATAATTGTCAAGAAAGCGTGGTGTCAGTTCGCCTCATCTTCGTCATCATCTTTCGGCACAACGCGCTGGGAATTTTCAATGTGCGCCGGGTCCCACGGCTGGCTCCAATATCCGCCCCACTTGAAACGGTCAGCCTCTGATCCCCATCTCTTCTTGGTCTCTTCAAACGATTGCTGTTGATCCTTGAAGTAGTCCTTTGCGCGTTGATCTCGGAAGTGGTCTTCTGGCGTTTTTTGCTTATTCTTTTCCACGCCCCATCCGTATCGTTCATCTGCAACGTCTGCCGCGTCCGCCCCGTTGCCAAGGTCGATATGCCGGGAATCCTTGGGGTCGGAAACGGCTGAGGTTCCGTCAGCCATATGTCCGCGCTCCTCTTCCTCGGTACGTATCGTCTTCAGGGCTTTTGGCTTCCACCCTTTTAGTTCCTGCCTCATCATTACTTCCCTCGCGAAGGGGCGGAGCTCAGGGGTCAGCCTATTCAACTCTGGATGTCGCTTGTCAAAATCCTTGTTGTAGGCGTTGTCTGGGTTCTTTTCCAGTATCTCAAACAGACGAGCGAATCTGTCTCCGGTATCTGCACCTGCTCCATTCGCGGAGGCCGACCCATTGCTCTGAGGCGCGGGCGCTTGCGCGTCGGCTTCGGAGCCCTGCCCTCCTGGGTAGAGTCTGCGGGCAATGTTTGAAAAGGGTGTGTCCATGACTTGATCCTTTTTTGTGCGCCCGGCCTGCGGAATGCGGTGCCTTCAGGCGAGGCGGGGATGGTCGCGCATGTCCCGTGCTTTATGGGCACAGCCGTTCTCCTGTTTGTGCCCTTAATCCTTCCTGCGGTCTGTACCTTACGCCTCCATGAACAACCCGCTCGAACCCGAAGAACAGGAAGCCGCCCGCCGCGAGGAGCAGGAGCGCCAGCGCATTCTGCAGCTGCAGGAGAACGAGGACCTGAAGTGGCTGATGGGGGCGAAGCGCGGCAGGCGCGTGGTGCACCGGATGCTGGAGCGTGCGGGGGTGTGGCAGCTCAGCTTCAACACCAACGCGATGACGATGGCGTTCAACGAGGGGCGGCGCAACGAAGGCCTGGCGCTGACCAACAGGCTGATGCAGGCGTGCCCGGAGCAGTGGGCGCTAATGATCAAGGAAAACGCAGACCAGGGAGACGGCAAGTGACCGAAGCAGCAGCGGCAGCACCCACCACAGAATTGCCAGGCGGCGGAACATCCCAAATTTCCGGCGCATCGCAAGCGGCAGCAGCACCCGCGGAAGCCGCACCGCAATCGGCCGCGGCAAAGCTGTACGAACACGCAGCCAGCCCGGACCATCAGCAGCAGGCATCCGAATCGCCCGCAGCGCCGGAACCAGCCGCCCAGGGCGAACCGCCCGAAGCAGCGGCGGAGCAGGGCAGGGCAAAAGAGGCGGAGCCGCCGCAAGGCGCGCCCGAGAAGTATGAGTTCAAGCCGGTGGAGGGCGTGAAGCTCTCCGATGCGGTGAGGGCCAAGTTCTCGGAAGTGGCCCGCGAGCTCAATCTTTCCCAGGATGCCGCGCAGAAAATGCTCAGCGAGGTCGCTCCCGCCATCGCCCGCCAGCAGCAAGCCGCCATTCACGCGCTGAATGAGCAATGGGTGAAGGAGGTACGCGCCGACAAGGAAATCGGCGGCGACAAGCTGAATGCAAACCTCGCCATCGCGAAGAAGGCGCGCGACGCCTTCGGCACGGATGGCCTGCGCAAGCTGTTGAACGAATCCCGTCTCGGCAACCACCCGGAGGTGATCCGGTTCTTTGTCCGGGCGGGCCAAGCGATCAGCGAGGACACGTTCGTCCCCGGCGGTACCAAGCCCCCGTCAGGCGGCAAGGACGCCGCGACCGTCCTCTACGGCAAATCAAACTGAAAGGAATAAATCATGGCAACACTCGCAAACGGCGTACTCACACTGGCAGACTGGGCCAAGCGCCTGGACCCGGAAGGCAAGGTCCCGGTGGTGGCGGAGCTGCTGTCGCAGCGCAACCAGATCCTGGAGGACGCGGTCTTCCAGGAAGGCAACCTGCCCACCGGCCACCGCGTGGTCATCCGCACCGGCCTGCCCACCGTCTACTGGCGCAGCCTGAACCAGGGCGTGCCGCGTTCCAAGTCCACCACCGCCACCGTGGATGAATCCGTCGGCATGCTGGAAGGCTATTCCGACGTGGACAAGGACCTGGCCGAACTCAACGGCACGGTGTCCCAGTTCCGCCTGTCGGAAGACGTGGCCTTCATCGAATCCATGAACCAGTCGCAGGCATCCGCCATGTTCTACGGCAACCCCGCCAACGACCCGCGCCAGTACCTCGGCCTCGCTCCCCGTTACAGCGCGATTGCCGCTGCAGGCAACGCGCAGAACATCATCAATGCGGGCGGCACCGCCAGCAACAACACCTCCATCTGGCTGGTGGGCTGGGGAGAGAACAGCGTGTTCTGCACCTTCCCCAAGGGCTCCAAGGCGGGCCTGGTGCACGAGGACTTGGGCGTGTTGCCGGTGTACGACGCCAACAACAACCCCTACCAGGCCTACCGCACCCACTACCAGTGGAAGAACGGCCTGGTGGTGAAGGATTGGCGCTACGTGGTGCGCATCGCCAACATCAACACCACCAACCTGGTGAACAACACCTCGGCGGCGGACCTGATCTCGCTGATGTCGCGCAGCCTCGACCGCATCCCGGACTTCGGCAGCGGACGCTTCTGCTTCTACATGAACCGCACGGTGTACTCGATCCTGCGCCTGCAGGCATTGAACAAGAGCAACTACGCGGTGACCGTGGAAAAGGGCCTCAACCAGTTCGGCACCCCGCAAAGCTGGCTGGAATTCGAAGGCTGCCCGATCCGCCGCGTGGATCAGATCCTCAACACCGAATCGGCAATTGCCTGATCGAACTGAACTGAAAGGAGCAAACCATGATAGTAGATGCACTCTTGGCCCTGCATGGCTCGATCACCGGCAACACGGTGACCGGCGCCAACGTCTTCGCCACCAACGCCAACGTCCTGTCCGCCAACACCGTTGACCTGGGCACCACCCGCGACATCGGCGAAGGCAGCGACCTGTACGGCCGCGTGGAAATCACCACCGCGGTGACCGGCGGCACCTCTGTCGAGTTCCAGTTCATCACCGACAGCAACGCCAACCTGAACACCACCCCGGTGGTGATCGGCACCACGGGGGCGATCCCGGTTGCCAGCCTCACGCCCGGCGCACGTTTCGTCTGCAAGCTCAATCCGGCCCTGCTTACGAAGGGCCAGCAGTACCTGGGCATGCGTGCAGTGAACGTCGGCGCCAACACCACCGGCCAGGCGTATGCGGATGTCGGCGCTGAAATCGCCGACTTCAAAGTGTACCCGAGCGGATTCTCCGTGATGTAACCAGGCTGCCGCCTCGCAGGCGCGGGGCGGCCTTTTTTCAGGAGGCATGAATGGCCAAGTATCGCGTGAAAGAGAAGAGCTTCATCAACAACACCCTGTGCGAAGCGGGCGAGGAAATCGAGTTCGACGGCATCCCGCACGCCAACCTGGAACCGCTGGACAAGGCGGGGGAGAAGGCGGCCATCGGCGCAAAAGCCGCGGACCGGGATTCGGCCGTGCGCCAGCAGGAGGCGGCGAAGGGGATCAACCTGAATGACCCGGATGATCCGGTGCGGAAGGCGGTGCAGGAATCCATGTAGGTTGGGTGGAGCGCAGCGATACCCAACGGGGCTCGTTGGTATGCGACGAAAACCGCCGGGGGCGGCCCGGCAGGCAAACCGTCATTCCGGCGAAGGCCGGAATCCAGCGATCGAATGAGCCGCGCAGCGACGGCTCCGCTCCCTCTCCCCGCGGGGGAGGGCTGGGGAGGGGGAACGCCCTGTGGCTTTCCTGAGTGGTCTTGGCGGCTGCACGGATGGGCGCCGGGGGCGGCCCGGCAGGCCGGTCACTTTTCTTGCTTCGCCAAGAGAAGTAACCAAAAGAAGGCGACCCCGGTTTGCCGCCCCTGCGGGGCGGCGCACAGGGGAAGGGGCGATGTGCGCGGTAAATCGAAGGAACTTTAACGCTTTCTGCGGCGTGTAATCGTGACCACGAGCTAGGAGAAAAAATGGCATCCGACGTAGACATCTGCAATCTCGCTCTCGCCCAACTGGGCGATTCCGCCTCGGTGCAGAGCATCAATCCGCCCGACCAGAGTCCGCAGGCGGCGCATTGCGCGCGGTTTTACCCGATTGCGCGCGATGCGCTGCTGGAGATGCACACCTGGGGTTTCGCCACCCTGCGCGTGCAGCTGGCGCAGGTGAGCAATCCCTTCACCACCTGGCAATATGCCTACGCCGCGCCGTCGGATGCGATCAATTACCTGGAGGTGATCGATCCCAACGCCACCGACGATTACAGCGTCGGGCTGCAGATGGCGGGAGCCACGCCCTATTCGGTGCAGACCGGCGTCGGCATCTACACGCCGCAGCCGTTCGCCATCGAGTCCATCGACGGCGACGAGGTGATCCTCACCAACCAGGCCAATGCCGTGCTGCGCTACACGCGCTCGGTGGCGAGCACGCAGGAGTTTTCGCCGCTGTTCGTGGAAGGGCTGTCCACGCTGCTGGCCAGCCACCTGGCCGGGCCGGTGATCAAGGGCGCGGAAGGCCGCGCCGCGGGCATGGCCAAGATGCAGGAATTCATGAAGTGGCGCGAATGGGCGGTGGAGTCCGACGCCAACCAGCGCCGCATCCGCCTCGTGCCGGGCGCTGCGTGGATGGTGAACCGATGAGCGTGCGCATCCTCAACCGCTCCTTCTCCGGGGGCGAGATCACGCCGGAGCTGTTCGGGCGGCTCGATCTGTCCAAGGTGCAGGAAGCGCTCGCGCTGTGCATGAACTTCATCACCCTGCCGCACGGGCCCGTGGTGAACCGTCCGGGCACGGAGTACGTGGAGGAGGTGAAAGACTCCGCCAGCGCCACCCGGCTCATCCCGTTCAGCTACAACAACACGCAGACCTTCGCCATACAGCTGGGGGCGGGGTATTTCCGGTTTCACACGCAGGGCGGCACGCTGCAGTGCGGCAGCCTGCCGTCGTATGTGCCCCCGGCAACCGTCGCCATCAGCCTGGGCGCGCCGGGCGTCGTCGGCTGGCCAGGCCACGGGCTGGCGGCGGACACCCCGGTGTCGTTCTCCACCACCGGCGCGCTGCCCCCCGGCATCACCGCGGGCGTCACCTATTACGTGGCGAACCCCGCGACGGATACGTTCCAGCTCGCCACGGCGCCGAAGGGCGGGGCGATTTCCACGGCCAATGCGGCAACGGTCTCCATCGGCATCGCCGCGCCCGGCGTCGTCACCTGGAACAGCCACGGCCTGGCCGCGGGCACGGGGGTGGTGTTTTCCACTACCGGCGCGCTGCCCACGGGCATCACTGCGGGGACCACCTATTACGTGGTCGCCCCGACGCCCAACACTTTCGAAATCGCCGCCACGCCGGGCGGCGCGGCCATCACGACCTCGGGCACGCAATCCGGCGCGCAGACGTGCACGGCGTCGGCAACCGTCACTATCAGCATCGCAACGCCCGGCGTCATCACCTGGAACAACCACGGCCTGGCGGCGGGGGCGGCGGTGGCGTTTTCCACGTCCGGCGCATTGCCCACCGGCATTAGCGCCGGGACGACCTATTACGTGGTCAACCCCACGATCAACACCTTCGAGATCGCCGCCGCGCCGGGCGGCGCGGCCATCGCAACGTCCGGCACGCAATCCGGCACGCAGACCTGCGCCGGCAGGCAGGTTGGCACGCACACCGCGAGCTATGCCTACGATCTCGGCAGCGCCCTGTCGTACGCCAACACCAACTACTATTGCCTCGCCCCGAGCGCCGGCCAGAATCCGGTGCAGCCCGCATGGTCGGCCGTCACTGCCTATGCGCCCGGCGATCTGGTGAGCTACAACGGCTTTACCTTTGTCTGCACGGCCGGCAGCACCAACGTCGTTCCCGCATACGGCATTCCGGCCGGCGGCAGCTGGCAGGCAATCTGGTATGCGATGCCCGCCGGCGGCGACTACGAAATTCCCAACGTCTATGCCGCGGCCGACCTGATGGATATTCATTACACGCAATCCGCGGACGTGCTGACGCTGGTGCATCCCAACTATCCCATCATGGAGCTGCGCCGCTACGGCGCGACGACCTGGGAACTGGTCAAGGTCAATTTTGCCGCGGGCGTCGATGCGCCCGTGGGCACCAATTCCGCCGGGTCGCCGACCAGCCACCAGTACGTGGTGACGGCACAGGTGCGCACCACGCGGCGGCAGGGCAGGGCGCATGTTTCGTATGGATACGAAACCTTGCCTTCTCTTGCGTCGGCGGCGGTTTACTGCGACCTCACCCAGTATGGCGCGTACATCTCGCTGAGCTGGAGCCCGGTTGCCATCGCCTCATCCACGAACCTGAACCCGGTGATCAGCAGCGCGGGCTACAACGCGTATAAGCTGATAGGCGGCGTGTACCAGTACCTCGGCTCGGCGAGCGGAACGTCCTTCACCGATACCTACGCGGTCTCGGCGGCGGCCAAGGCGGGCCGCAACCCGCCCACCGCGGCCTATGTTCCCGGCATCGCTCCCGGGCAGCCGGTGGCCACCCCCTATGGCGCGACGCTGGGCACGCTCAACGTCATCGCCACCGGCAGCGGCTCGACCAGCTATTCATACGTGGTCACGGCCCTGGACGCGGGCGGCAACGAATCCTATCCCTCCACGGCGGCTACCTGCACCAATGACCTGACCACCGGAACCAACCACAACACCATCAACTGGCCGGGTGTGGAGAACGCCTCGCGCTACAACGTCTACAAGCTGAGCTACGGCATCTACGGCTTCATCGGGCTGGTGGCGCCGCCTTCCCAGGCCGGCGCCCCGGCGATGTCTTTCGTGGACAACAACATCACGCCCGACATCAGCCGCACGCCGCCGATGCGCGATGCGAACCAGCTGGACAGCGCAGGCGACTATCCGGCCGCGGTCGCCTATTACCAGCAGCGGCGGATTTTTGCGGGCACCCTCAACCAGCCGCAAAACGTGTGGGCCACCCGCTCCGGCACCGAGAGCGACATGTCCTATACCATCCCCACGCGCGACGACAACCGCATCGCTTTCCGGGTGGCGGGGCGCGAGGCCTCGGCCATCCGGCACATCGTGCCCATGCAGGACCTGCTGTTCCTTTCCGCCTCGTGCGAATGGCGCTGCAGCTCCACCACGGGCGTGCTCACGCCCGGCACCATCAGCGTGCAGCCGCAGTCCTACATCGGCGCCAACAACGTGCAGCCCGTGGTGGTCGGCAATGCGGTGCTGTATGCGGCGGCGCGGGGCGGACACATCCGCCAGATGAACTACAACTGGCAGATCAACGGCTACCAGTCCACCGACAGCAGCATTTTCGCGCCGCACCTGTTCGACTACAACACCATCGTGGACATGGCCTACGCGCGCGGCCCAATCCCCATCCTGTGGTGCGTCTCGTCCACCGGCAGCCTGCTGGGCATGACCTACCTGCCCGAGCAGGAAATCGCCGCCTGGCACCAGCACGCCACCGGCGCGGCGGACGCGTTCGAGTCCATCTGCACCATCACCGAGAACAACGAGGACATGCTGTACTGCATCGTCCGCCGCACGATGAGCGGCGGCGTGACCAAGCGCTTCGTCGAGCGCCTGCACACCCGGCTCTACAGTAGCGTCGCGGATTGCCATTACGTGGACTGCGGCGCGACGTTCAACGTGGCCACGGCAAAAGCCGGCGCGTTTGCGCGCGCCGGCACCACGATGACCTGCACGATCGCTGGGCACGGCTTCGCCACCGGGGAGACCCGCTGGTTCTATTTTTCTGACACCAGCTTTGGTGCGGGGCCGGTGGGGAAGGATTACGCGGTGACGGTGGTGGACGCCAAAACCTTCACCATCGCCGTCGCGAATGCAGGCGCCGTCGCCGGCAGCGTTACCTGCGTCAGCAGCGGCACGTTCACGCGCTCCGGCGCGAACATGACATGCACCATGACGGGCCACGGCTTCAGCAGCGGGGACACCGGCTGGTTCTACTTTTCGGACGGCGGCTTCGGCGCATTGCCCACCGGGCAGGGCTATGTGGTGACTTACGTGAACGCGAACACCTTCACCATCACGGTGCCGGAGCCATCCGCGCCGGTCGCCATCAGCATCGGCTCCCCCGCGGTCATTTCCTGGAACGCGCACGGGCTTGCCTCCGGCGCGCCGGTGGTCTTTTCGCCGAATATCGGCACCTTCGCGCGTTCCGGCACGACCATGACCTGTTCCATCACCGCCCACGGGCTGGTCAACGGACAGACCTACTCGTTCTACTTCTCGGACACCGGTTTCGGCGCGCCGCCGGGCGGAACGAGCTATCCGGTGACGGTCGTGGACGCCAACACCTTCACCATCACCGTCGCGAACGCAGGCGCCGTCAGCGGCACCGTGAGCCATCCCGCGTTGCCGGCCGGGCTCACCGCCGGAACGACCTATTACGTGGTCAACCCGGCGGCAAACACCTTTCAGATCGCGGCCAGCCCGGGCGGAGCAGCCATTGCCACCAGCGGAACGGCGGCTGGCACGCAAATCTGCACCGGTGACGCGGGCGCCGCAAACGGAACCCTCACGCATTTGCCGCACATCGTCAGCAACCTCACCTGGCTGGAAGGTATGACGGTCAATGTCCTCGCCGATGGCGCCGTGCTGCCGCCGCAAACGGTATCGACCGCCGCCGTGGGCAACGTCCCGGCCGGCTCCATTACTCTGCCCGTGGGCGCAACCCAGGTGCACGTCGGCCTGCCGATCACCGCGCAATTGCAGACGCCGCCCGCCGCGCAGTCCATGGAACCGGCCCTCGCGCAGGGCCTCGCCAAGAACGTCAACAAGGTATTCCTGCGCACCTACCGCTCGAGCGGCATCCTGGCCGGGCCGGATTTCGCCGACCTCACCCCGTACCGCCAGCGCACCGTGGAAAACCCCGGCTCGCCGCCCAACATGGTGAGCGACGAGGTCGAGATCCTGCTCAGCAACGACTGGGGCACGAGCGGACAGATTTGCATACAACAGAGCGACCCGCTTCCCCTGGACATCGCCTCGATGACCCTGGAGATCGCGGTTGGAGGAGGAGTGTAACCATGGGACTAATTCCGACAAGCAATCCGGGAGCGATGGCGGCTATTGGAGGCATCAAGGCCGGATTCAGCGCCTATACCGCCCGCAAAAATGCGCAGGGCCAGAAGAACATATTGGGCTTCGAGGCGCAGCAGGCCGGCTACCAGGCTGCGATGGCCGGTTACCAGGCGCAGATCGCGCAGCAGGTGGGCGCGGTTAAGGAACAGGATTCGCAACTGCAAACTGCCGCCCAGTTCGGCGCCCAGCGCGCGCACATGGCCGCGGGCGGCATAGACCTGGGGCAAGGATCGGCCACGGACGTGCTGGCCTCCACCGAATACATGGGCGAGCGCAACGTCGCCATGATACAGGACGACACCAACCGCCAGGTGTGGCAATACCACACCCAGCAGGCCATGTACCAGGCCGACCAGCAGGCCAAGCTCGCCCAGCAAGGCGCCATCAACCCCGATATGGAGGCCTTCGGCGCCATCCTCAACAGCTTGTAGAAAACCCCGCAAACAAGACACGAGCCCAACCATGCCCAAGATACCCGCACGCGACGACTCCGCCGGACCGCATTTGCCCCCCGCCAGCCAGCCCGGTGTTCCCGGCGCGGCACCGCAGGGCGCGCCCGCCATTGCCGACCACGCCCTGATGGCCGCGCGCTACAACGAAGCCTCCGTCACCGATGCGCACGCCGGCCTGCTCGACAACCTCAACACCCTGCTGCACGACCCCGCCACCGGCTACCTCAACCTGCAGGGCAAGAGCGCCGTCAGCGCCTTCAACGCCGCCGTGGACGCCCTGGGCAAGCTCCCCCAGAAAATGTCGGATGGCCTGGACAACGACCAGCAGCGCGCCATGTTCGACAAGGCCGCCCAGCCCACGGTGGGCGCAGCCATCCAACAAGTGCAGCAACACGCCGCCCGCCAGATGGCCGCCTACGAAACCGATGCCTCCAAGGCCCGCGCCGCCGCAGCCGCCGACCTTGCCGCCAACGCCTACAACCCCAAACCCGGCGCCGACAACACCCCCTACCGCCAGGCCCTCATCACCCAAAAGCTCGAACTGGAAAAACAGGCCGCCCAGCAAGGCCTCACCGACCCCGCCCTCCGCGACCACTACCTCCAGTTCGGCCCCGACGGCCAAAGCGGCCTCGCCGCCACCTACACCAACATCGTCACCGGCCTGCTGAACCGAGACCAGGCCCCGGCCGCCCGCAACTACTTCGAGCAGGTACGCGACCACCTCCCCGAAGCCATGCGCGACAAACTCGCCGGATACGTCGAAGACGCCGAGGCCAAACACCAGGGCCAGACCGCCGCCCTGCACGCCCAGGCCCAAAGCCCCGATGCCGCCGAGCAGCACAAAATCCTCGACCGCCTCAAAGACGACGGCACTTTGAGCGACACCGCCCACGCCATCGCCCAACAAACCCTGCAAGCCCAGGCCGCCCAACTGCAAACCCAGCAAACCGACCACGACAAACAAATCCTCGCCCGCGTGTGGGACCTCAAGCACACCAACCCCCACCCCGCCATCACCGACCTCAGTGCCGCCGACTGGGCCTACCTCAAATCGAGAGGCCTCGACACCCAGGCCCACGCCATCCTCGACGGCCATCCCGCGAGCGACGACCCCAAACGCTACAACGACCTGCACCGCCTCTCGGCCGACGACCCCGTCAAATTCGCCCAGACCAACCTGCTCGCCGAAAGCGGCAACCTCTCCCGCGCACACATGAGCTACCTGCAAGGCGTGCAGGACGCGATCAACAAGCAAGACCCGCAGCAGATGCAGGCGAGCAGGGTGGTGAACGATGCCGTGCAAATGGTCAACTCCCAAATGCAGGCCGCCGGGCTCGACCTCGACCGCGAACCGGGCAGCAAGGAAGCCGCGACGCACGCCGCCTTCGAAGCCGGCCTGCGCGACAAGATCATTGCCGCCCAGCAGGCGAAGAATAGCGCGCCGCTCAGCCGCGACGAAGTGCGCGGGATTGCGATGGGATATTTGTCGGATCACCTGCATAACAACACGAGCATCTTCGCGCTTCCCGGTCGCGCCGCAGAAGAAAAGGGAAAGCACGATCTGCCCGACATCCCGGAAGATCACCGCAGTCAAATCGCGGATGAACTCCGCCGTGTTGGCCTGCCCGCTGACGAGGACAACGTTCGCCGCGCTTACCAGATCGCGCAAGGGGAAGGCTAGATGGCGGACGACAACATCGCCGGAGGGCAGGACGCCGCCAACGCGACCGCGAGCAATGTCTCCATGGCCGCGCCGCCCGAAGCCGACACAAGCGACAACAAAGCCGCCGACACGTCGCGCGCGTTCCTCAATGCCAACCTGCTTCCCCCATCCGGGCAGGCCGTAGACGGCCTATGGCGATCCGGCGGTGTGACGGATACCCAGCCGCCGCGCAGCACCGGCGCGCCATCGAACGAGGGCAAAGACAGCTCAGCCGCGAGCATCGCGCCGCCTCCGGCACCTCAGGGCAGTGGCTCGCAGTACGCACCCGCCGTGCGGCAGCTAAAGGACCAGACCGACGCCGAGTGCGGAAAAGCCGCCTTGCTGTTCGGCATGGCTGCACAGAACTCCAACGATCCCGGTTTCAACGCGGCCGTGGCCAGGCGCTACAACGTCATGCCGGAAATGGTGGCCGCATTACCCAAGGAATACAAACAGCGGCTAGCGGCAGAGAACGCGAGAGACGCCCTCGCGTGCGCACCCGTGCTGCGCACGATGGTTGCGGAAAAGCCCTACATGGCCGACGTCGTTGGCAACGATGTGAAGAATACCGCAGCCATCGAGCAAACGCTCAACGACATCAAGTATGCGCACTCGGCACCGGAGCGGCGCTCCGTGTTCCTTGACGATCATCCTACCGTTGGTGTCGCCGAAGCCGGGTTGAACCTGGCCACGGGACTGCTGGCTTCCCCCTTCGCCATTGGCATCGGCGGCATGGGGTTACTTGCAAAAGCATTCTCCAGCTACCCGGAAGGCTCCGAAGAGGCCCGGAATGCCGACATTGATCCCGCCAAACTGATGGCTGGCATGGAAGATCTCATCGCATACGCCCCGCGCACCCGAAGCGGAAAGATAGCTGCGCAGGGGGTATCCGACACCCTGAGCTGGCCAGGCTCGGCGGCGGGACACCGCGTGGCGGACATTGCAGAAAGAACGGGGGCATCGACCGAGACGGCAGCCGCGCTGGGTGCCACGACCAATGCGGTAGTGGATATGCTCCCCGCCCTGTTTGGCCTCGGCCGAAGATCGAAAGCCCCGGCCGCGCCCCGTGATGATGTGCCACGCGGCACGGAATCTGCGGCAGGCGGCACGGCGCCTGCGGCAGAAGGCGAACCCTCGGCCCCCGTGAGAGCGCCGGAAGCGGACACAGGCAAGGCGGTAAAGGCCGTCGTTGTCGACGCGCCCCTCATCAACGACCTGAGCGACAAACTCGCTGCGCCCAAATGGCGCGACCATCCAGACTACCCGGACTACGTAAACAACGCAGCCACCAAGGGAGGCCAGCCCGAGATTCACGTCGATGTAGAAGGGCTCCAGCAGTTCATCGCGAAACACGGCCTGTCGCCGGACGCCATGCCGGAAGTCTTCTCCGCACTGAACGACGCGGCAGCCAACGGAAAGAAAGTCGTCAGCCTCCCGACCGGCACCTACGCCAAATACCTTGCCGACAAAACAGACCTCCGTCCGTGGGTGACACTGCGCCCCAACGATACGCCCTTGGCAAAGGCGAAGGAACAGCTTGCGGACTTCGGGC
>Ga0316628_100000204_pt1 | contig 37224 bp, 33 predicted proteins | sample OWC_Aug_M2_C1_D5_FD_207648 | JGI IMG/M metagenome (GOLD analysis project Ga0316628, IMG submission 207648) | Wetland soil microbial communities from Old Woman Creek delta, Ohio, United States - OWC_Aug_M2_C1_D5_C | ecosystem: Environmental > Terrestrial > Soil > Wetlands | place: USA: Ohio...
CACGGGCACGGGCGCAGGGGTGTCGAGGAGGAGGCCGTACCTCTGGAGCCCGAACCAGTAGGGCACGGTGACGGTGTAGCGCTCGTCGACGCTGCCGACGTTGCGCAGCACGAACGCGAAGTCGACGCTGCTCTCCTGCGGCACCGAGGTCACTATCGGGTCCGAGGCGTTGACCCAGAAGCCGCTCCAGGGCCTGACCCGCACGGTCGCGGTCGCGACCGTCTCGTCCGCGGTGCCGAGCCGCGTCGAGGCGCGGGCGGTCACAGTGACGGTCGTCGTCTCCCCCGCCAGCGCGCTCGCGGGCACCGTCACCGCGATGATGAACGACTGCGAGCCAATGCCGCGGTTCACCACGCGTGATGGGGTCACGGACACCGTCCAGTTCCTGTCGGTGGAGACGGTCAGGTCCGCCGTCGCGCGCTGGTAGGCGGGCTGGTCGAAGCTGACGTTGCCGGCGATGGAGGCCGTCGCGGCCACGTCGGTGGGCTGCGCCTCGACCGCGGACTTCTCGAGGTCCATCCCCACCGCGAGGTCCCCCGGCCTGGCCGCCGCGGGGGCGGCCACGACCGCTACGAGAAGGAGGACCGTCAGGCAGGCCCGCCCGGCCGCAGTCGAACCGCTCCAGTGCCGCCTCACGATTTCAAAAAGGGGCCTTTACGGTTATCAAGCTTGCCATTCAACGCGGCCGATGGCCGTCGGGGCCAAGGGGCGCCCGGGGCGGGGGCTGGCGTCGGCCGGGGGATGGGGGGTGGAGATGGGGCCCGAGGTGGGCCCGCCGAGATTCGAACTCGGGTAACCAGCACCCCAAGCTGGTAGGATACCAAGCTACCTCACGGGCCCTGTGGGGGCTCCGTATGGGGGGTGCCCTAGATAACCCTTTCGAGCCGCCAGGCGTTGCTGGATGCGCCACGCCGGCCCGTCGCCGAGGTCGCGTCGCGGCCGACCATGGGCGTTGCGACCGAAAGGGCCTTATCCGCTCCCGACCCTCAAGAGATGCGATGGCGCTCAGGGCCGACGAGGGGGCCGAGATAGGGGTCTTCGAGGACCTCCAGACGCTGCTCGTCGTGGTCGTGGGGCTCACGGTGCTGGTGGCGAGCGCGCTTTACAACTGGGGCGTGGTGGCCAGCTTCGATGAGGGGCAGGACCTCTACGATGCGGCGCGTGACGTGCTGCGCGCGGTCGAGGCCTGGGACCGGCTCAGGGCGCGGGACCAGCTGCTCATCAAGTACGACGATTTCATGCTCCACCAGCCCGAGCTCGCGTCGATTTACAGGAACAGGAACGTCTCGGACGACTTCGCGGAGCGGGTGAGGGTCGATGCGCACTACAACGTGACCCTCGACGACCTCGACGTGGGCGACGCCGAGCACCGGCGCGACAACCTCACCTTCTCCTACTACGAGTTCGGGGAGCAGGTGCCGGACGGTGTGGAGCTTGTCACGCTGCGCACGCACTACGCGCTGGTCATGGCCACGAACGTGACCAGCTACTCGCAGGACGTGTCGGTGAGGCACCTGTGCCTCGTGACGGTGGAGGTGTGGCGATGAGGCGCCTCGCCGCGGTCCGTGCCAGGCGCGATGCGCAGGCGGCCATCTACGACGGGCTGCTCTTCCTTATGGTCGTCATCCTCATCTCCGTGGGCATGTTCCTCTGGAGCGCGAAGCTCGTGGCGGACGGCCCCGCGTTCAGTGGCGCGACCTACCAGGACCTTGCGGCCGACCAGCTCGTCACCGTCCTGGGGCTCAACGTGGGGGCAGAGGGCATCAATGTGAGCTGCACGAACTCGAGCGGTACGTTCTCGTTCGAGCTCGCGTCGGCCCCCAACGTGAGCGCTGGCATCCGCACAGTGGATTGGGCGCTGCGCGCCCACTGCGCGCTGCGCGACTGGGCACTGTGGTGCAACGGCACCTTCCGTGCCCAGGGGCTGCCACCGGCGGTCGACGCGGCGTTCGCGCGCGCCGCGCTCGACGGCACGCACTACGCCTGGACCTTCGTCGTCGGGGGCGAGGCCGTCATGTGGGGCTCGGACGACACGACCATGCTCGGCGAGGGCGACCTGCCGACCCCGCGGTGTGCGGAGGAGAGGACGCTCTGCACGGTCCCGTCCTCTGGCGAAGGGGGCGCCCCGGAGCCGCTCGGGGTGGTCAGGTACTACCTCTGGCTCGCCTAGAGGCCCCTGGGCTTCCTGGAGTCGGCGGGGGCCGTCGACCGGCCCTGCCCCGCGTCCCCCTGGTCGAGGCCCGTGTCCCGCCGCTCCACCAGCTGTGGCTCGACGTCCCCGCCCGCGACCTGCGGGAACATCCGGCGGGGCTGCGACTCTGACGAGGGCGCCCTGTAGGCCCCCGCGGCGGGGTCGATGCGCTCGTCCTCCTTGGGGACCTCATCGTCCTCGGAAGGGTCCTCGTCCCCCCCAGCCGGCTCCTCGGACTCCTCCTCCACGGCCCCCTCACCGCCGGCGTCCGTCCCGGGGGCCGGCTGCGGGGCGACGCGCTCGTAGTTGCGCTTGGGGGCGGATGCGGCGGCCGGCGCTGCGGGCGCGGGCTGGTAGTAGGCGACCTTGGGCGCCTCCGGCGCCGGCCCGGCGGCGGGCCCGGTCCCGGTCGTGGTGCCCCTGCGGTCGCGCTCGAGTATCAGGTCGACTAGCAGGCGCCTCACCCGCTCCGGGTTGCTGATGCCGAAGAGGCACTCGTCGGGCGAGTCGAACCCGCGGTTGGCGTCGTACTTGCCGTCCTCGGTGCCCGTGTAGGGCCTGATGGTGCCGACGCCGAGCACGCGCCACAGCAGGCTGCGGGTGACCTTCCAGTCCTCGATCTTCTCGAACCTCAGGTCGGTCTCCTTCGTCGACAGCAGCCGGTACCGGATGACGACGCGCAGGTCGGTGATGTAGTAGGTGAAGGCCCTCCGGTAGATCTCGGCCGCGAACAGCGAGATGAGCGCGATGAACAGCCCGTAGGTGAGCGGGAACACGCGCGTGAACTCGCCTTTCATGTAGTCGAGGGCGATGCCTATGCCGATGACGAGCCCCACGACCACGGCCGTCCAATAGGCGACGCGGAAGGGCCCGCTGTAGAGCCGCATCGCCCCCAGCCCCACCAGCGCTGCGAGGCCCACCCATATGAACATCGGGAAGCTCGCGTGCCCACCCTCGTCCCAGAGAATGTCCTGTGCCTCCGAGGGGATGTAGAGCAGGGCCGTGAGCAGGATCATCCACACGAGCAGTGAGAAGCCCACGACGTAGTACCTGAAGAACGCGAGGATTGCGGGGTGAAGGACCTCCACGAGCTCCTCGTGCGCGCCCAGCACCGACTGGGCGTCCTTGACCTGGGCCGGCGTCGGGATGCGGACCACCACCTTCCGGGTACCGGTCGCGTCACTTGACGGGCTTGAAGTTGTCGGCGCACAGCACGCTGCAGAACTGGTACTGCTTGCCCATGATTACGCGCGTGTACGCCCCGCCAGGCTTCATGACCTTGCCGCACGTGTCGCAGGTGACGTCGAGCTTGCCCGCGACCTTCCCCGCGCCGCTCGCGGTCGCGTGCCCGACGTCCTTCCCGACCCCGACGACGCCGTGGCCGACCTCCTTGCCGACCTCGACGGTCTTGTGCCCGACGTCCTTCGCCACGTCCGCGGTCCCGTGGGCGACCTCCTTGGTGCCCTCGGCGACCTTCGAGCCTGCCTTCTTGAGCCTCTCCTCGGTCTTCTTAAGGATGGGTGACATCGTCCTACCTCGCGCTTGATGCTAAGGGGACGGTCCGGAAATAAGCCTTTCTGCCCTTCGCGGGGGGGGCCAGGGCGCAGCGCGGGGGGCCGGTCGCGACGCTCACTCGACCGTGACGGACTTGGCCAGGTTGCGCGGCTTGTCGATGTGGCAGCCCCTCAGGAGCGCGGTGTAGTAGGCGAGCAGCTGCAGCGCGACCACGGCGACGACCGGTGAGAACAGCGCGTCCGTCCTTGGGATGGGGATGAGCGCGTCCACGACCTTGGCGAGCTCGACGTCGTCCTCGTAGCCGACCGCGTAGACGGGCGCGTCGCGCGCGCTCACCTCGCCGATGTTGGATATCATCTTGGGGCGCACGGGGTCGTCCACCACGACCGCGACGACGGGCGTTCGCCCGTCGAGCAGCGCGATGGGGCCGTGCTTGAGCTCGCCGGCGGGGTAGCCCTCGGCGTGGATGTAGCTGATCTCCTTGAGCTTGAGCGCGCCCTCGAGGGCGACCGGGTAGTTGATGTTGCGGCCGATGAAGTAGACGTCCTGGCAGTCCTTGAGGCGATGGGCGGCCTCCCGGATGGCCTCGTGGGAGTTGAGGACGGTCTGGACCTTGGCGGGAAGGCGGCGCAGCTCCTCCCGCAGCCGCCGGAGGTCCTCGGCGCCTACGGTCCGGCGCCGGAGGCCGAGCGCGAAGGCCAGAAGGTACAGCGCCACGACCTGCGTCGTGAACGTCTTCGTCGCGGCGACGCCTATCTCCGGGCCCGCGCGCGTGTAGATGACGTCGTTGGCCTCGCGCGTGATGGTCGAGCCCACGACGTTGGTGATGGCGAGCGTGCGCGTGCCGCGGCGCTTGGCCTCGCGCACCGCCGAGATGGTGTCGATGGTCTCGCCGGACTGCGTGATGGCGATGACGAGCGCGGACTCGCGCGCGAGGTTCGAGTACCTGTACTCGGACGCCATCTCGACCGTGGTGTCGACGCCAGCGATGGACTCGATTATGTACTTGCCGATGAGCCCGGCGTGGTAGGAGGTGCCGCAGGCGACTATCTTGACCTTGTCCACGTCCTTGGGCGCGAGCGCGACCAGTCCCTCGTCGGTGATCCGCCCCATGAGGGACTGAAGGATCGCGTGGGGCTGCTCGTGTATCTCCTTGAGCATGAAGTGCTCGAAGCCGCCCTTCTGCGCGTCCTCGAGCGACCAGTCGATATGGTGCGAGGGCCGCGTGACCTTCCGGCCGGACAGGTTGGTCATCCGGAAGGAACCGGCCCTGAGCTCGACGACGTCCCCGTCCTCCAGGAACGTGAAGTCGTTCGTGAAGGGGAGCAGCGGCGTCACGTCCGAGGCCATCACCACCTCGCCCTCGGGCGACACGCCCACCACGAGGGGGTTCTCGCTGACCGCGCCCACCACGGTGCCCGGGTGGTCGGTGTGCACCACCGCTATCGCGTACGAGCCCCTGACCTCACGGAGGGCCTTCCTGACCGCCACGACCAGGTCGCCCTTGTAGTGGGACTCGATGAGGTGCACGAGCGTCTCCGTGTCGGTCTCGGAGGTGAACTTGTGACCACCGGCGAGGAGGCGTTCCCGCAGCTCCTGGAAGTTCTCGATGATGCCGTTGTGGATGAGGGCCATCTTGCCGCCGCAGTCCGTGAAGGGGTGCGCGTTCTCGTCCGAGGGCCGGCCGTGCGTCGCCCACCGGGTGTGCGCGATGCCGGTCGTGCCGGACGCGGGCTCGAGCCGCCTCTCCAGCTCCGCTATCATGCCCTTGGCCTTCTGGATCCTGAGGCCGCCCCCCTCATCACCGAGCACCGCCACGCCCGCGGAGTCGTAGCCGCGGTACTCGAGGCGCTTGAGGCCCTCTATGAGGAGCCCCAGCGCCTGGCGGTTGCCGGTGTAACCCACTATCCCGCACATCCCGGGCCCCCCTACACCACCCTCGCGCTGTCGGGGATGTCCTTGATGATGCGGTTGCCGGCCTCGATGCGGCAGTAGGCGCCGATGGTCCTGCCCGCGTCGACCACGACGCGGTGGCCTATCTCGCAGCTCTCGCCGACGATGCTGCCTATCTTGTCGATCTGGATGAGCTCGTTCTCGATGAGCAGCAGCTTGGGCTCGGCGCAGGTGACGAAGTGCGACTGGATTGTAGTGCCCTCGTCGATGATGCTGTGCGAGACGTAGGAGTGGCCGCCGATGGCCACGTTGTCCATGATGACGCTGTTGCGAACCTCCGTGAACGGCGACAGGGTCACGTTGTGCCCGATGGACGTCGTCGGGTAGATGACCACGTTGGGGCCGATGTCGCAGCCCCGGCCGATGGACACCGGGCCTTTGATGTAGGTCCCGGAGCGGAGCACCGAGCCCTCCCCGATGGACACCGGGCCCTGGACGGTGACGCCGGACTCGAGCGTGCCCGCCTGCCTGGACGGGCCCCCCGCGAGCACCCGGGCGTTGAGCGACAGAAGGTCCCACGGGAACACCACGTCGAGCCACAGGCCCGTGGTGAGCTCGCCGCGGATGGCGTAGCCCTCGGCCATGGCCGCCTGGAGCGCGTGCGTGAGCTCGAACCGGCCCGCGCCCACCTCGCGCTCCAGGAGGTCGAGGAACCTGTGCGAGAAGTGGTAGATGCCCGTCGATATCAGGTTGGAGATGCGCCTGGGGGGCTTCTCGATGATGCTCGTGACCCGGTTCCCGTCGAGCTCGACCACGCCGTACTTGCGCGGCTGCGCGCTCTCGGTGCACAGCATAGTCACGTCCGACCTGTGGTCCAGGAGCTGGGCGACCATCGCCCCGTCGAGGATGTTGTCCCCGGGGACGGCCAGGAAGTCGCCGTCGAGGTGGTCCTTGGCGCACAGCAGCGCGTGCCCGGTCCCCAGCTGCTTGCGCTGGACCACGTACTCAAGGTTCACACCGAAGTCCTTGCCGTCCGCGAAGTGGGTCTGGATGCGCTCCTTCTGATAGCCCACGACGACGACGATGTCCCTCACGCCCACCTCGCGCAGCGCGTCGATGGCGTACTGCATGATGGGCTTGTCGCCCACGCGCAGCATCACCTTCGGGCGCGAGACGGTCAGGGGTCGCAGTCGCGTGCCCTCACCGGCGGCCAGTATGACGGCCTTCAAATCTCTCCTCTCCTCGTTCCTGGGCGGACGGGCCCGCTCACCTCTGGCGGTCGAGGATGCTCTCCAGGACCGCCCGGGGGATGTCGGGCCGCACGGCCCTCACGGACCGCTCGAAGATGTCGAGCTGGGCCGAGAAGGTCATGGCGTAAGGGTCGTCGAAGCCCTCGACGGCCTCCAGGCGCTTGATGATCAGGTGCACCTGCGCCTCGGTGAGCTTCCCTATGGAGAAGACGCTGCGGTCGCGCTCGCGGTCTATCCTCGTGCGCAGGGTCCCGAGGGCGGTGGTGAAGAACCCCAGCTTGCGCGCGCGGTCCGAGCCGATGTTCTTGACGAGCCCACACTGCTCGCAGAAGGGCTTGTGCTGGACCGGGACGCGCTCGACCTCGGGCGACGAGGGCGGGAGCCACTCCATCTCGGTGTGGGGGCAGTCCTCGTGCTTATGCTCTCCGAGCCGGCTGCGGACCATCAGCTACCCGTGCCATGTAAATGCTGTGAGTACTTAAACATTGTCACAATTGGCGCGCTGGCCAGTATGTCCGGGATGGCGTGCCGGCCCTCCCCTCGCGGCCCCGACGGCAATGAATAAAACCGCCCACCGCGTAACGGAGGAGCGCCATGGCGCGCTACTCCGCCCTCGTGCCCGCCGCCGGCACGGGCACCCGGCTGCGGCCCATCACCTTCACCCGGCCCAAGCCACTGGTCTACGTGGCCGGCAAGCCCATCCTGGGCCACATCCTCGACCACCTCGTGGGGGTGGTGGAGGAAGTCACCGTCGTCGTGGGCCACCACGCGGACAAGGTCACCGCCTACTGCGAGCGGGCCTACGGGGACCGGTTCACGTTCCACTTCGCGCACCAGCGCGAGCTGCTCGGCCTGGGGCACGCCGTCCTTGCCGGGCGTGGCCACGTGCCCCCCGGGGGGCTCATCGTCACCCTCGGCGACGAGATCTTCGGCGTGCCCTACCAGAGGATGCTGGAGGCCCATGAGGCCAACTCGCCGTGCGCGGCCTCCGTGGGCATCAAGCGGGTCCCCGACCCCCGCAACTACGGGGTGGTCGAGCTCGCGGCGGACGGCCGCGTGCTGGACCTGGTCGAGAAGCCCGAGACCCCCCGGTCCGAGCACGCGCTTGCGGGCGTTTATGTGTTCGAGCGCGCCGACGACATCTTCGAGGCCGTCGACGCGCTCATCAAGGCGGACACGCGCACGCGGGGCGAGTACCAGCTCACGGACGCGCTGCGCCACATGGTCAGGGGCGGGGCCGTCATGCGCACCTTCCCCATCGACACGTGGTACGACTGCGGCCGGCCCGACATGCTCCTGGACGTGAACCGGCGGTTGCTGGACGCCGCGCCCCCCGCCTCCCTGCCCGTGGCGGGCGCGGCGCTGGAGGAGGCCGTGCTCGTCGCCCCGGTGGCCATCGAGGGGCGGTGCCGCATCCAGCGGAGCGTCGTGGGCCCCCACGTCTCCATCGGCGATGGCACCCGCGTCGAGGGCTCGGTCATCTCGGACTGCATCGTCGGCGAGGGGTGCGAGGTGGCCGACGTGGTCCTGAGGGGCTCGGTGCTGGCCGACCGCGTCGTGGTCCGGGGCAGGTCGCAGCGCATGACCGTGGGCGAGCAGACGCACATGACGATGGAGTGAACCATGGCCAGGGGCGCTGACTGGGATGGGCCAAGATTGATATACCGAACCTGGCATGACAAAGGCGCATCGCGATCAAGCGGCTGAGGAGGACGAGGCTTGGCAGGTCCCTTCACGGGCGGAGCGCCCCCCGACATGGCGCGGTTCATGCCCCCCCCGCAGGAGGCGGCGCCCTCGGCCGAGGACCTCAGGCGAGAGGTCGAGCGCGTGCGCGCGCTCGTGGAGCACCACTTCCAGGTGACCGACCTCAGGTACGACCAGGAGGCCTTCGCCTACTTCGTGCAGTTCAGCATGCCCACCCTCGAGGAGGAGTTCGACGACCTGCGCCGCGAGATGCTCGACGCGGGCTACGTCCCGATGCTCCTGCGCGAGCACGGGGGGCTCATCGTGTACGTGAGCCGCCTGCCCAAGCGCAGGTTCAGGAGCATCCGGGTCAACATCGTCCTGCTCGTCGCCACCATCGCAACGACCATCTTCGCGGGGATGACCTTCGTCTCGTCCTACGAGGAGATCGGCATCTGGACAATGGAGTCCGTGTGGAAGGGCGCGGCCTACTTCGCTGCCCCGCTCATGCTCGTGCTGAGCCTCCACGAGATGGGCCACTTCCTCATGGCACGGCACCACCGCGTGGCCGCGAGCCTGCCTTTCTTCCTCCCGGCGCCCCCCATCCTTGGCACCTTCGGCGCGGCCATCTCTCTGCGCGAGCCCATCCCGTCCAAGCGCGCCCTCATCGACATCGGCGTCGCGGGACCCATCACGGGCTTCATAGTCGCCATTCTGGTCACCACCCTGGGCCTCCTGCTGAGCGCGTGGGACCCGCACCCGACGGGCGACGACGCGTCGGTGTACGTCATACTCGGCACCCCCCTCATCTACCAGGTCATGGACGCGCTTCTCCCCACGCCCGAGAACACGCTCATCCATCCCACCGCGTTCGCGGGCTGGGTGGGCTTCCTGGTGACGTTCCTCAACCTGCTCCCGGTGGGCCAGCTCGACGGTGGCCACATCGCACGGGCGCTCCTGGGCGACCGCGCGAGGCTGATGGGCTACGTGACCATCGGCGCCGTCGTGATGGTCTCGCTCGTCACCGGCTACTGGGGATGGATAATCTTCCTGGTCATCATCGTGTTCTTCGTCTCCGTCTCGCACCCGCCCCCGCTCAACGACGTGTCGCCGCTGCCCCCATCCAGGGTCATGGTGGGCGCGGTGGCGTTCATCCTCCTCGTGGTCTGCTTCGTGCCCGTCCCAATGGCGCCCTCGCCGCTGCATCCCGACCTGGAGGCCCAAGTCGAGCCCGCGTACATCAACGTCGCCCCCGACGGGCGGGCGAACGCCACCCTGGTCATGAACAACACCGGCAACACGCGGTTCACCGCGAGGATAGACCTGCAGGAGGACCACGGCTGGAACGTGACCTTCGGCGACAACATGAAGCACAACGGGGCTGACAGGGGCCGCATCGATGTGCTCAAGCGCAAGAGCGAGGGCTTCATCACCCGGCTCAACATCTCCGTCGCCCCGCCCCCCGGGTCGGACCTGGGCACGCGCGAGACGTTCACGGTGGAGATCAGGTACGTCAACGACAAGGAGCAGGACGTCCTGATCTACGCCAGGTTCACCGCGACCGTTGGCTGGCTCGAGCCGCGGGAGGTCCCGGCGCGAAACCTGCTTGCCATCGACCGCGTGTTCGATGTGCCCCTGAGGTTCAAGAACCTCGTGCACAGCACCCTCGACCTGCCCACGCGTTTCGCGGTCAACGTCACGGTGCCCGGCGGTGCCGAGGGATTGCTCACCAACTCGAGCGCCGAGAACGTCACGGTGGACGACATCCGGTCCGCCACGTCCCTGGACGAGCTGCTGCTCGCCAACAACGAGACCGTGCAGCTCCACCTGTGGCTCTACGCGGCGCCCGGCACGCCCCTGATGGCGCATATCCATGCCGACATCACGTTCGCGCCCGAGGGCGCCAACATGACCATCGTGCAGCCGGTCCCGTTCGACATCGTCAATCCCAAGTACGAGGTGTGGCTCAACCCCGTTTACGAGAACGTGACGTTCAGGTCGGGGGAGCGGCGCGCGGTCGCATTCCAGCTACGGTCCAACAGCACCGAGAACGTGACGGTCCGCTTCACCTACGCAGTGGACGCCTCCAACTTCACCATCGTCGAGAAGGACGACGAGCTCGTCCTCCCGCCAGGCTACGACCAGACCAAGAGCATCATAATCGACCCGGTGGGCGACGTGGGTGCCCACTCCCATCTCGTCATCGAGATGGTGTACGGGCCCGAATGGAGGCGCCTCGTGTCCGTCACCATCGACCTGCTCGTGACCGAGGCGGCCGGTTCCTGAGGGCGGCCCGGCGGCGGATGGCGACCAGCAGGGCCGAGACGGCGAGCAGCGCAATCGCCGCGACGACCGCCGAGGGGCCCGGGGTCTCCTCCTCGCCGACGCGCCCCTCCCAGTCCAGTGCCCTCACCTCGACGTGGCGGTCGCCGGGAGCTGCGGAAGCCAGCCCCTCGAACAGGACCTCCCCCGTCGCGTCCCAGATGGTGAGCCGCAGCGCTCCGTCGGTCCCGAACGACACCCTGTGGGTCTCGCCCGCGTTGATGACCGCCGACAGGGACTGCACCGTGTCGCCGGGGAAGTACACGGACCAGGGGTGGAACGCGGCCACGTACTCGACCGAGCCGTTCGCGGGGGCGGGAAGCGTCACGTTGAGCGCGAGCTCCGCGGGGAACTGGTCCATGGTGCCCAGCACCGCCCCGAACGGGTTCAGGTCCGCGAGCGAGAGGTTGCCGAGCCCCACCACCTCCAGGGGGGTCCTGTAGGACGCCGTCGCGGACGCGCCCTCCTTGGAGAACCGCACGTCGGCGACGGTCGCCGCCGCGGTGGACGCGTCCGGCGAGAACGCGAGCAGCATGGTGGTATTGCGCGACTCGTCGTGGAAGCCCAGGATGTAGTTGGCGAGCTGCACGCCGATGCTCGCGTTCTCCACGCGCGCCTCCCGGTAGGTGTAGTCGATGCGCCCGTCGGCGCCCACGTCCCACGAGTAGGACACGTCGCCCTCCATGTCGGTGTCGAGCTGAGCGGCGGGGCCCGTGAGGTTGCCGCTGCGGCCCAGGTAGACGAGCACGGCCGGCGCCTCGAGGTGGATGGCGAAGTCGCCCTCCTCGGGACGGTCGCGCACCTCCAGGCAGCCCGCCGCCGGCACGCACAGCAGCGCGGCGACGCACACGACGACCAGGTAGCTCCTCATGCGGGTCAAGGGGCCCTCTACGTGCGACCACGTTGAAAAATGTTGCGCGCGCGCGCGCCGTCCGTCGGGAGGGGGCGGCAGGGCCCGGGAGCGGCAAGCAAGGTTCTTATCCGGGCGAAGCCCTACGCGGGACGCTGGGAAGGGAGGCCTGAGACCACGAAGAACCAGCCCCTGTCCGCTGTCCCGCCGGGGACGGCGCCGCCGCTGCCCATCGAGATCACCGCGGACACGCTGAAGGAGGCCTCGTCGCGGTACCCGCTGCTCGTCATCGACTGCTGGGCCCCGTGGTGCGTGCCCTGCAAGGCCCTCACCCCCATCGTCGAGCAGCTGCACGAGGCGTACATGGGAACGATAACCTTCGGCACGCTCAACACCGACGACCAGCAGGAGCTCGCGATGGAGTTCGGCATCATGGGCATCCCCACGCTGCTCGTCATCAAGAACGGCGAGCACGTCGACTCCATCGTCGGCGTGAAGCCCAAGGGCGAGCTCGAGCGCAAGCTCAAGGAGTACCTCTGACGCGCGTCCCTCCCGCGCGGCGGCGCGCCCGAGCGCGCCCCGGGCCCTTCCCGGGCGGCATGTACTCCGCGTTGGCGCGCATGAGCCAGACCTCAGGGTTGAGCGCCTCGTCCACGACGAAGGTCGAGCCCGTCACGACCACCACGCCGTCACTGCCCGCGAGCCTCTTCGCCCGCGCGAGGGCCCTGCGCGGGTCCGGTTCGACATGCGAGCGCGCAGGGTCGGCGCCGAGGTCGGTCCACAGCCGCCTGAGCCGCCTCGGGTCCGCGCCCCTGTAGCGTGCGCGCGTGAACACGACGCTGTCGGCGAGCGGCAGCAAGGGCCGCAGCATGGGCAGGTGCTCCTTGCGGCGGGCCATGCCCACCACGAGGACGATGCGACGGCCAGCGATCTCCTCCAGGACGGTCTCCGCCAGGGCGCGCATCTTGGCCGAGTTGTGCGCGATGTCCGCGTACACGCGGGGGGCCACCTCCTCGAACCTGCCAGGCATGCGCGAGGACGCGAGCGCCGCGGCGCAGTCGGCCGCGGGGACGCGCGCGACGTCGAGCGCGACCGCGAGCGCGAGGGCCGCGTTGTACCACTGGTGGCCCCCGCGCATGCCGAGCTCCCATTCGCGACCCCTGAACCACATGGTGCGTGCGGTGCCCCCCTCGGGCACCACCTCAACGAGGGGCGCGCCGATCCGCACGGCCTCCTCGCGCAGCACGCGCAGGACCGAGCCCTTGGTCTCGGACGTGTAGAGGGGCGCGCCGGGCTTGGCGATGCCGGCCTTGTGGAACGCGATCTGCTCGATGCGGCTGCCGAGCTGGTGCATGTGGTCGCGGCTGACGTTGGTCACGAGCGAGGCCGCGGGGAGCACGACGTTGGACTGGTCGTACCGGCCCCCTACGACGACCTCGACGACGGCCCACTCGCATCCGACCTCGAGGAAGTGGGCGAAAGCGGTCGCGAGGATGACCTCCGGGAAGTGCAGCGCGAACCTGGCGTCGTCGCGGCACAGGCGCTCGGCCGCGGGCACGACCGTCCCCTCGAACACGCGCACCAGGTCCTCCCTGGAGATGGGCTCCATGTCGACGCGGATGCGCTCGCGCAGATCGAACAGGTGCGGGGATGTCAGAAGCCCCGTCCGGTGGCGTCGCGAGAGCATGGCCGCGAGCATCCATGCGGTCGAGCCCTTGCCCGACGTGCCGCCCACGTGAGCCACGCGTATGCGGCGCCATCCGGGGCAGCATGCGTCGAGGAACCGGCGGGTGACCTCGATGCGCTCGAGCCTCTCCTCGGTCGTGGGGCGGTGGACCTCCGACCTCCCGACGAGGAAGCGGGGCAGGTCGTAGATGCGGTCCATCGCCAGAAGATAGTCCTTGCGTCCCACGGCCACGGAACGGACCTCCGGGGCGGTCTTCCGGGGGCATGGGGCGATGCGCTCATGAGGCTTTCTGTCCCCCCAGGCAAACCTTTATGGCCGGGCGGGGGATTCGGTGGATGCCGGGCCATCCAGCCAGGATGACTGGATAGCCCGTGAGGGCGGTCCTGATGGACTCACAACCCCCCCGTTCGTACAAGTCTTACCTGGATATCCCCCTGAACGACGCGGTCGACCCTGCCGTCGCGCAGCTCGTGAGGCTCGAGGACGAGCGCCAGCGGCGGAAGGTCATCCTCATCGCCTCGGAGAGCATCTGCCCCAAGCCCGTCCATGACGCGGTCGCCAGCACCTTCGCGAACCTCTACGCCGAGGGCCTGCCGTCGCTGCGCATGTCCCTCTGGGACGCCGGGAGGCTCATGGACTTCGACCATCAGCTCTCCTACCACAGGCGCTACACCGACCGCAGGTACTACAAGGGCTGCGACTACATCAACTTCATAGAGACCCTGGCCCAGCGGAGATGCGCCGAGGCCTTCGCCACCAAGAGCGTTAGGGCCGAGGACATCTTCGTGAACGTGCAGCCTCTCTCTGGCGCGGCCGCGAACAACGCGGTGTACATGGCCCTCGTGAGCCCCGGCGAGACCACGATGGGCATGGCGCTGGACTCGGGCGGCCACCTCACGCACGGCTCGCCCGTCAACAGGTCGGGCCGCTACCACCATGTCGCCCCCTACACGGTCGACCCCTCGACGGGCCTGCTCAACTACGACCTCATCGAGCAGGCGGCGCGCAAGGCGCGGCCACGGCTCCTCATTGCCGGCTACTCGGCCTACCCGCGCACCATCGACTGGAAGGCGTTCAAGGACATAGCCCACGACGTGGGGGCCTACCTCCTGGCCGACATCGCCCACCCCGCTGGCCTGGTCGCGGCCGGCGAGTTCCCGTCGCCCGTGGGCATCGCCGACGTCATCACGTTCACGACGCACAAGACCATGTGCGGGCCCCGCGGCGCGGTCATCATGTCCACCGACCCCGAGCTCGGCAAGCGGCTCGACTTCGCGGTCTTCCCCGGCGAGCAGGGCGGCCCGCACATCAACGCCATCGCGGGCAAGGCCGTGTGCTTCGGCATCGCCAACACCGAGGCGTTCCGCCTCATGCAGCGCGCCGTCAAGGAGAACGCGCGCGTCCTCGGCGAGACGCTCGAGGCCGAGGGCGTCCCCCTGGCCTACGGCGGCACGGACTGCCACTACGTGATGGTCGACCTCACCCGCGTGCCGACCGTCACGGGCGAGACGTCGAGGGGCGAGATCGTCTCGCGCATCCTTGACATGTGCGGCATCACGCTCAACAAGAACACCAAGGCCGGGGACGACAGCGCGGTCCACCCGACGGCCATCCGCCTGGGCACGACGTGGATGACCCAGCAGGGCTGGGGCCCCGAGGACTTCCGCAAGCTCGGGCGCATCATCGCGCGCGTGCTCAAGGGGATGCACGTCTACCACTACCACGGCGCGCGGAAGCCCCGCGGCCGCGCCAAGGTCGACGTGATGCTCTTCGAGCAGACCAAGCGCGAGGTCGAGCAGCTCCTGCGCGACACGGACGTGCTGAGGGCCGAGCAGATGGTGTCCGGCTATCCGCACTACTTCCGGATCCCAGGCCAGGACACGGGAGAGCCGATGCCGCTGTTCCAGGGCCGGCCTGGCAAGAACGAGGGGCTGCTCGCGGTCGACGCGACGGCCCACGGGGTCAGCCGTGTCACGGGCGAGCGCGCGAGGCTGTTCGTCCAGGGCGTGGTGACGGCCGACATCTGGAGGCTCAAGCCGCACCAGTCGGCCCGCGCCTTTGTGCTCGACAAGGATGGCCGCGTCATCGACGACGTGGTCGTCGTCAGGGAGCCACCCACGGAGGCGCGCGAGGACAGTTACCTCTTCATAGCACACAAGGGCCGCCACGACCGCCTCGTGGGGCACCTGCGGTACGTCTCCGACGGGTACACCCTCATCGACGGCGAGGACCTGTTCCGCAAGGTCGACGGCCCGGTCGTGGTCGAGGACCTCAGCCACCCCCAGGCGCGCAAGCTCGCGCTCATGGCCCTCAAGGGCAAGGGCGCCATCAAGGCCATGGGCAAGCTTGTGGGCCAAAAGGGCCTGAACCTGGGCCAGGCGACCGACATCGAGGTCGGCAAGGCCAAGGCCCTGGTCAACAGGTCCACCTGGGGCGGCTCGGACGGCTTCGAGGTCGTCTGCCGCATCGAGGACGCGCAGGCCCTGTGGGAGGCGCTCCTGGCCACGGGCGCGTCGCCGGTGCGCGGCGACGTGCTCGGGCCCGAGGGCGACAACGTGCTCAAGGCCCCGGCGGGGATGGTCGCTCCCCAGAAGCCGTTCTTCGTCGGCCAGGGCGCCGTGTGCGCCGTGCTGAGGCCCGAGTCCGACAAGAGGCGGTGGTCATGGACCGATCCCGGCCTCGAGCCCCGCAAGACGTGCCTGTACGAGTGGCACAAGGAGCACACCAAGACCATCGTGCCCTTCGCGGGCTGGCTGATGCCCGTGTGGTACACCAAGATCTCCGAGGAGCACCAGGCGTGCCGCACGGCGGGCGTGCTCTTCGACGTCTCGCACATGGGCGTCTTCGAGGTCAGGGGGAACGGCGCGGAGCGGTTCCTCGACCTGGTGACGACCCCGTTCGTGCCGCGGCTGCACCCGGGCGAGTCCTCCTACGGCATCCTTCTCGGCCCCGACGGGGGCGCCATCGACGACCTTTGGATCTACCGGCGCGCCTGGGACAACTTCATGGTCGTGGTCAACGCGGCCAACGCCGAGAAGGACTGGGACTGGCTCCAGGCGGTCATCTCCAAGCAGTACATCATCGACAACGCCCGCCCCTGGGTCGAGATGGACTGCGACTCGTTCGAGCTGCGCAACCTCAAGGACCCCAAGGTCGGCAAGGACCAGCGCGTCGACATCAGCATCCAGGGCCCGGTGTCCACGAAGGTCATGCTCGAGTGCATCCAGGACGCGCAGCTGGCCAAGAAGCTGGGCGCGCTCAAGCGCACCAACCTTATCCAGGGCGCGGTGGCCGGCGTCGACGTGGTCATCGCGAGGACCGGCTACACCGGCGAGCCGGTGGGCTACGAGCTGTTCGCCCACCCGTCCGACGTCCCGCAGCTGTGGGGCTCGCTCCTCAAGGCCGGAGCCCCCCATGGCCTCATCGTGGCCGGACTGGGCGCGCGCGACTCGACGAGGACCGAGGCCGGGTACCCGCTCTACGGCCACGAGCTCGCGGGCGAGTACGGCATCAACTCAATCGAGGCGGGCTACCCGCAGTTCGTTCGGTTCCACAAGCCCTTCTTCGTCGGCCGCGGCCCCACGCTCGAGAGGGACGCCAAGCGCACCATGCGGCTGGCAAGGTTCCGCATGTCCAAGCGCGGCATCCCCGTGGTCAAACCCCACTCGCCGGTCGCCAACCGGCAGGGCCAGGTCGTGGGCTACGTCACGAGCTGCGCGAGCCTCCCCGACGGGCGCCAGGTGGGCCAGGCCCTCCTCGAGGACCGGTACACCGAGCCCGGCACCCCCCTCGGCGTGCTCGTCCCCCCGAGGGGGAACGAGGAGCCCAAGGCGGTGTCGGCCCTCAAGCTGGGCGACAAGATCACGTGGGCGGAGGAGGCCGTCGTGCTTATGCGGTTCCGGGACCCCGCCAAGCCCGATGACGCCCCCCCCGAGGACGCGGCCGCGAGGAAGCAGGCCGACCTGACCAAGGGCCCCGCCCCGAAGGGCTGAGCCAGGCCCTCCGGGACAGCCCCCAAAGCTAGATAAATGCCCAATCCATACCGCACCTCCACCAGGTGGAGGCCATGAGCAAGGTCGAGGCAGGCTACCGGTACACCAAGAGCCACGAGTGGGTCAAAGTCGAGGGCGCCCTGGTCCGCGTCGGCGTCACGGACTACGCGCAGGACTCGCTCAGCGACATCGTCTACGTGGAGCTCCCCGCCCCTGGCGCCAAGTTCGGCAAGGAGGAGGCGCTGGGCGTCGTCGAGTCGGTGAAGTCAGCCTCCGACGTCTACTGCCCCGTCGCGGGCGTCGTCGAGAAGGTCAACGACAAGCTCCTCTCCGCGCCCGAGACCATCAACGCCGACCCCTACGGGTCCGGCTGGCTGGTCCTCCTGAAGGTCGCGGACCCCAAGGTGACCAACGAGCTCATGGACGCGAACGCCTACGAGGCGTTCCTAGAGACGTTGCACCACTAGGGCGGCGGCGCGCGCCGCCGCGCCGTCTGCCGTCACCATGCAGCACGTGAGCACGAGCCGTGAGCGGGCGCGCTAGGCGTGCGCCCCGGGCGGCCTGAGGTCGGGGATGGAGTCGACGATGGGGTAATCGTGGGCGCAGCGCGCGCACCGCAGCGCGCCCGAGACGACGCCCGCGCCGTCCTCCTCCCTGGCTATGAGCTCCAGGCCCCCCTTGCACACAGGGCACGCGAGGATGTCCATGAGGTCGCGGCGCATGGCGCACGCAACGCACCGCGGATGGAAATAGATTGCGCCCGGGGCCAAATGGTTCACATCCAGGAGAACGATTTGCCACTCCCTTATCTAGTGTGGCAGCGCAAGGGGGGGATGCTGAATGGCCCACCTCCTCCGGGGGCCACAGCATGGGGCGGTTTGCCTGAAGGGAAGGCGCATCGCGAACGGCAGGGCGCGTCCCGCACCTCTGCTTCTCCTCCTGGCTCCAGCGGGAGGCCCAGCATTCGGCACCGCATGCAACGTTCGCTCCCCCCGTATGGTGCCGTCCGTCACGGCCTTGGCCAGCGGCGCGATGTGCCCCTCCCTCATCCCACCCTTCAGGCCCGCCCCGCCTCTCCTCCAGGGCATCGACTGGCCGATGGCCCTGCTCGTGGTTTTGCTGCTCCTCGCGCTGCTGCTCGGGCTGCTGCTCATCATGCTGCGGCCGATACCATGGCGGCTGCGGCTGCCCGGTGGCGCCTGGGGCGCATCGTCGACCGCGGGCGATGGACAGATTAGCTGAAGTCCTCGTCCTCACGGAACTCCGTGAAGGGCGGTGCCTCATCGACCGACCTGCCCGCCTCGTAGTCGAACAGCGCCTGGACGCGCCGGTTGACCCCTGCGTAGAGCTCCAGGAGCGGCACGCCCGTGGGGCACGCGCTCTCGCACTGGCCGCACATCACGCACGCGGTCATCACGTGCGCCATGCGCGTGAGGTGGAACTGCACGGTCTCCGTGGGCACGCGCACGACGCCCCTGCGCCTGGCCTTCTCGGCTAGCGTGCCCGCGGTGGGGTTGAACGCGTCGGTGTAGAAGAGGCACTCCTTGCAGTAGCACACCGGGCAGACGTTCATGCAGTTCATGCACTTGATGCAGCTGGCGAGCGCGGCCTCGAGCGCACCCGGCCTCCCGAACCTCTCGCGCGAGGCTCGCTCCTGCGCGTCGTGGGCCTCCTCGCCCCTGGACACGAGCCTCGCGACCGCGTGGGCGCGGCCGTGCGGAAGCTCGATGGCCTGGGCGCCCGTCGCCTCCAGGAAGGCGCGGCCTCGCTCGGTCTGGGCGATGAGCAGCAGCTCGTCGTCCTTGGCGCCCGCCGTGCCGAGCGCGACGTCGACGTCCTTCCCCGCGACGGGCCGCCGGCAGATGCGGCACGCGAGCCTCAGGGGAAGGTCCTTCTCAGGCATGCCGCGCGACGCCGCGTAGTCCTCGAGCTCCACCGTGCCGGGGCAGTCCGGCGAGATGAGCACGAGGTTGGCGACCTCCACCTGCTTGAGCTTGGCAAGCTCGACGACGGCGCGCCCCTCGCAGGGCTTGAGCACCGCGGCGATGCGCACCGGCCCCCCTCCCGGCTCGGTGGAGCTCACGAGGTCCTGGGGGCCGAACTGGGGCATCGCCTTTGCGAGCGGCACGGCCGAGGCGAGCCGCTCTGGCCGGGTGGCGAGCGCGTAGGCCACGCCCGCGCCCCCGGGCAGCTCCGCGGGCACGAGCACCGCCCCGACGGCCCCCCGCCTCAGCGCCTCCTGCAGCAGCCTGCGCCCTGCGGACTGCCTGTCCTCGGTCGACGCCAACGCCCACCTGAACGCGTAGACCATGCTCGGCACCCCCTAGAGCAGCTCCTGCTTGGAAAGCGGGTTGGGGCCGAGCGCGCGGAGCTCGCGCTCCATCTCGTTCACGGTCGCGGCGAACTTCCCCCCCTCGGACGCGGAGATCCACTCGAGCCTCACCCTCCGCGGGTCGATGCCCAGGCCCCCGAGCAGCTCCTTGAGCACCGCGAACCGGCGGCGCGCCTTGTAGTTGCCCGTGAGGTAGTGGCAGTCGCCCGGGTGGCAGCCGCCGACGAGCACGCCGTCGGCGCCCTCGAGCAGGGCCTTGATGACGTAGGCCGGGTCCACCGCCCCCGAGCACATGACGCGGATGGGGATGAACTCTGGCGTGTACTGCAGCCTGGACACTCCCGCGAGGTCAGCGCCGGTGTAGGAGCACCAGGTGCACAGGAACCCCACGATGCGCGGTCTCCACTCCCTCCCCCCGGCGGGGCCGGTGGCCTCGGTGGTCATGTCATCCTCCCTCCTGGTGCGGCCGAGCCGAGAGCTCGACCTGCCTCACCATCTGCTCGCCCGTGGCGCCCGGCATCGATATCGCCGTGCTCGGGCAGGCGACGGCGCAGTTCGCGCAGCCGCGGCAGAGCCTCTGGTCGACGACAGCGAGCTGCCGCCTCGCGCCCGTCCCCGGGTCGGTGCGCGTCTCGAGGCGCACCGCGCCGTACTCGCAAGCCTCCACGCACTGGCCGCAGCCCGTGCACCTCGCGCCGTCCACCTCGGCCACGCCGAGCCCCAGCTCGAGGCTCGCGTGGCGCAGCGCGACGTGTATGGCGAGCGCGGACTCGCGCGCGTCCCTCACGGAGTAGCGGATGCCCCGCGGCCCCGCGGCGCAGCCCACGACGTGGACCCCGCGCCGCTCCAGCACGCCCCAGTGGGCGTTGTACTCCATGAGGAACCCGTCATCGTCGAAGGGCACGCCCAGCATCGCCCCGAGCTCGCGGGTGCCGGGCGACGGCAGCTGGCCTACCGAGAGCACGACCAGGTCGGCCTCCCACGTTGTCGGCTCGTCCGTGGTGCCCCCCTCGCCCTCGACCAGCAGCTCGCCCCCGCGCTCCTCGACCTGGGCGACCCGGCCGTGCAGGAACAGCACCCCGGCCTCCTGGGCCTCGAGGTAGAGGTCCTCGAAGCCGCGGTAGGGCCCGCGCATGTCGATGTAGTGGACCGCGACGCGGCTGCCTGGCGGCAGCGTGCGCTTGAGCTCGAGCGCCTGCCCCACCGCGTAGGTGCAGCAGACGATGGAGCACTCGCGCGTGCCGTGGTGCGTGTCGCGCGAGCCCACGCACTGCAGGAAGTGGACCCTGGCCGGGACGGCGCCGTCGGAGGGCCTGGCGAGCGGGCGGCCCTCCTTGCGTGCGCGGTCGAGCATCGCTTCGAGCTCGAGCGACGTCACCACGTCCGGGTGCCCGGCCAGCAGCTCGGGCATCTCGACGGGGTCGAAGAGCATCGTGCCGGTCGCCACTACGATGGCTCCCACGTCGAGCGCGCGCTCGCCCTGCGGCGTGCGCACGGATGCGCGGTAGCCGCCGATGCCCCCGGCGACGGACGTGACCTCGCTCCCCAGCAGCACCTCGACCTCGGCGCGCGCCAAGACCATGTCGGGCTTGGGCACGAGGACGCAGTCGCGGCAGCTCTCGGGGCAGCACCCGTCCGGCTTGCACTCGTGCGTCGGGTAGGTGCGCGAGAGGGCGAACGCCCTGCCCCCCAGCGCGGCGCCGCGCTCGACCAGGTGCACGCGGTGCCCCATGTCCGCGAGGTCCATGGCCGCCTGCATCCCGGCCACGCCCCCGCCGATGACGAGCACCTCCTGCGACGCCGCGACCCACAGCGCAGCTCGGCCCGTGCCCAGGTCCACGCGCGCGAGCGCGGATTCGAGCATGATGCGCGCGCGCCGCGCCGCGAGGCCGGGCACCCCGGCCAGGTGCGCGCACTGGCCCCAGAGGGGCACGACCTCGACCCGCCCGGGAGGCACGCCCGCGCCCTTGGCGGCGCGCTGCCACGCCTCGCCGTGCGTCCGGGGGCTGGGCCCGCCCACGACGATGGCCTCCGCCCCGGTAGAGCGGACGAGCTCGGCGACCGCGGCGTCGCGCCCCGGTCCGCACAGCCGCGCGTCGGCGCGCACGGCGACGCCAGCGGCCTCCAGGTCGCGCGCGAGGGCCTCCAGGTCCACGGCCTTCGCGAACTCCTCGTCGCACGGCGGCAGCAGCACGAGCCTGCGCAGCCCTCCCTGTCTCCTAAGCCCAGGCACTCAACCCACCCCCCTCTCCGGCAGCACGGCGTCCTCTATCATCGCGCACAGCTGCTCCTTCTCGTAGCGCGGGAGCGTTGCCGCGCCCGACGGGCACACGCACGCGCACGTGCCGCAGCCCTTGCACAGCACTTCGCTCACCACCGCGACCCCCCTCGCGGGATCGACCTTGATGGCCTCGTACGCGCAGTTCGCCTCGCACGTGCCGCAGCCGGTGCACCTCGCCTCGTCCACGCGCGCGGGCAGCCCCTCCGTCAGCACCGTCGGGTTGGCCAGGATCGTGGCGGCGCGCGAGGCCGCGCCGAGGCCCTGCGCGATGGCCTCGTCGAGGAACTTCTGCGAGTGGCACGCGCCCGCGAGGAACACGCCGTCGGTGGCGAAGTCCAGCGGGCGGATCTTCATGTGGGCCTCGAGCAGGAAGCCCCGTTCGTCGAGCGGGAGCTTGAGCAGGCGCGCGAGGTCCTCGGTGCCCTCGGCGGGCAGGCTCGCGGAGGCGAGCACGACGGCCCCGACGCGGCGGCGCACGCGCCTGCGCGCGACCAGGTCCGCCCACTCGACCGAGAGCGAGCCGTCCGCCCCGCGCGAGACACGGGGCGGCGCCTCGACCTCGAACCGCGCGAACAGGACGCCGAGCTCGCGGGCGCGCCGGTAGGCCGCCTCGCGCATGCCGTAGGTGCGGACGTCGCGGTAGAGGACCACGACCTCGCGCGCGGGGTCCTGCTCCTTGATGCGGATGGCGTTCTTCACTGCCGTGGAGCAGCACACGCGAGAGCACTGCGGCCGCTCCGGGATGCGCGAGCCCACGCACTGGACGAACGCGACCGCGCCACCGGCCGGGAAGGTGCCCGCCTCCAGCGCCTCGCCGGCCTCCAGCGAGGTCAGGACCCGCGCGTCCTCGCCGTAGAGGTGCTCGTGCGCGGGCCTGAGCTCTCGCGCGCCCGTGGCGACGATGACGGCGCCCGCGCGCACGGGCCGCTCGCCGCCGGGCGTGCGCACGACGGCGTCGAAGCCGCCCACGACCCCCGAGAAGGAGGCCAGCTCGGACGACAGCAGCACCTCCACGAGGGGCGAGGACGTGACGCGCGAGGCCATGTCGCGGAGGGCGCGCGCGGGGTCCTCGGGCTCGAGGATGTGGGGCAGCCGGAGCAGACCGCCGCCCAGGCGGTCGGAGCGCTCGACGAGCACCGCGCGGATGCCCTGGTCGGCGAGGCCCAGCGCGGCGGCCATGCCCGCGGGCCCGCCGCCTACGACGAGGCCCACGGGCTCCACGGGCGCGAGCTCCTTGCGAACGGGCATGGCGCGCCTCACCTTGTCCACAGCCATGTCGACCATGCGCTTGGCCTTCTCGGTCGCTGCCTCGGGGTCGTCGCGGTGGACCCAGGAGGAGTGCTCGCGCAGGCTCGCGAGCTCGAAGAGGTAGGGGTTGAGGCCCGCCTTGCGGATGGTGCCCTGGAAGAGGGGCTCGTGCGTGCGCGGGGTGCACGACGCCACGACGACGCGGTTGATGCCGCTCTCACGCACGCGCGCCACGATGCGGTCCTGCGTGTCCTGGGAGCAGGTGTAGAGGTTGTCCTCGACCCATGCGACGCCCGGCAGCCGTCTCGCGTGCTCGACGACGGCCCTCACGTCCACGACGCCGCCGATGTTGATGCCGCAGTGGCACACGAACACGCCCACGCGCGCGTCCTGGGAGGCGACGTCGACCTCCTCGGGCAGCACAGGCGCCACGACCTCCGCGCCCCTCGACGCCGCGACCACGGACGCGGCCCTGGCCGCGGCCGCGGAGGCGGACGCGACCGTGTCGGGGATGTCCTTGGGGCCCGTGAGCGCGCCGCAGGCGAACACGCCCGGCCGCGACGTGTCCACGGGGCCGAACACGCCCGCGCGCACGAACCCGTGAGCGTCGAGCTCCACACCGGCGGCGGTCGCGAGCTCGCGCCCGCCCGCCGGTGGGTCCAGGCCGGTCGCGAGCACGACCATGTCGAACCGCTCGCGGCCCGCGCGCCCCCTCTCGTCCTCGAACACGACCTCGAGGTCGTGCGTGGAGGGGTCCTCGACGACCTCCCCGACGCGGCACCTGGTGTACCTGACCCCGTAGTCGTCACGGGCGCGGTCGAAGTACTCCTCGAAGCCCTTGCCGAATGTGCGCATGTCGATGAAGAAGACGTGGCAGTCGACCGAGCCGCGGCCGAGGTGCTCCTTGGCGATGACGGCCTCCTTGGTGGCGTACGTGCAGCACACCGAGGAGCAGTAGGGGCGGCCGCGGCGCTCGTCGCGCGAGCCCACGCACTGTAGCCAGGCGATCCTCGCCGGGTGCGTGCCGTCGGATGGCCGGATGACCTCTCCCGCGTAGGGCCCCGAGGCCGCCAGGATGCGCTCGAACTGCGGCGAGGTCACCACGTTGGGGAACCTGCCCCAGCCGTACTCCGGCCGGACGGTGCCGGGCACGTCCTCGAACCCCGCCGCGAGCACGGCCGCGCCCACAGGCACGCGCTCGACCTTGGGCTTCTGCGCGTAGTCGACCGCGCGCGCCGCGCACACCTCGGCGCACAGCCCGCAGCCGATGCACGCGTCGCGGTCGATGGAGTAGACCAGGGGCACGGTCTGGGGGAACAGCGCCGAGACGGCGGGGCGGTCCCCGACGCCCTTGTCGTAGGCCGACACGGCCTCGACGGGGCACCACTGCGCGCACAGGCTGCAGCCCGTGCACCTGGCGGGGTCGATGTACCTGGGCGTCTCCTCAACGGTCGCCACGAAGGCGCCGGCCTCGCCCTCGAGCGAGAGCAGGCGCGCGCTCGTGCGCAGGCGCACATTGGGGTGGCGGCCCACCTCCACGAGCTTGGGAGCGAGGATGCACATCGAGCAGTCGTTGGTCGGGAACGTCTTGTCGAGGCGGGACATCCAGCCTCCGATGCCGCCCTTCTCCTCGACGACGTGGACCAGGAACCCCGCGCCCGCGAGGTCGAGCGCGGTTTGCATGCCCGCGATGCCCCCGCCCACCACCAGCACCGAGCCCACGGGGGAGCGGGACATCGGCCGTGCGCCGTCCTCCTTGGGCTGTTCGGCCGGTCCGGTGATCATTCGTGGACCACCCCCGATGTCGTCCTCCACAGCGGCGAGCGGCCGCGCGCGCCCTCGGTGGCGATGTCGCCATTGGCGCGGAGCCTCTGCACGTGCCTCAGCACGGTCGCGGGGTCGAGGCCCGTGAGGGAGGCGAGCTCCTCGACCGTCACCGCGCCCTCGGCCGCGCGCTCGAGGATGAGCGCGCGCGTGAACTGCTCCCGCAGCACGGCGCTGACCATGCCCTGCCACTTTACGGCGTCGACGGGCTGCCCGTAGGCGTCCCCCTCGAGCTGGATGCGCCTGCCGCGGCCCACGAGCCATCGGGTGCGGAAGTCGCCCGCCTCGCGCAGCGCGGCGCGCAGCTCGCGGCGCGAAGCGTCGTCGCGCGGAGATGGGCCCATCGCGCGCACGCGCTCGGTGAAGGCCGTGACCACCTCGGCGAACCTCGAGCCCTCGGAGGCCGAGACCCAGTTGTAGTCGAACCTGCCCGCCGCCGCGCGCGTGAGGGCGAGCACGGACTTGAGGGCCTCGAACTTCTCGCGGGCCTCCATGTTGCCAGTCTGGTAGTGGCAGTCGCCCGGGTGGCAGCCGAGCGCGAGCACCCCGTCCGCGCCCGAAAGCAGGGCCTCGACAACGAGCCGCGGGTCGACCCGCCCCGAGCACATCACGCGCACCACGCGCACGTTCGGCGGGTACTGGATGCGCGAGATGCCTGCGAGGTCGGCCCCCGCGTAGGAGCACCAGTTGCACAGCACCCCCACGATGCGCGGCTCGAAGCTCACGGCGCGTCACCCCCCGCGAGGGCGCGCACCTGGGCGACGAGCTGTCCGTCGCGGAAGTGCCGCACCGAGATGGCGCGCACGGGGCACGAGGCGGCGCAAAGGCCGCACGCCTTGCACAGGGCCGGCGCGACCGCCGCGCGGTTCTCGGCGTCCTTGGAGATGGCGCCGTAGGGGCACAGCCGCACGCACAGCGAGCAGCCGATGCACGCGTCGCGGTCGACCTCGGCGGTGCAATCCTCGGTCGGGACCCACCCGCGGCCGAGCGGCCCCAGCGCCTTCATGGCCGCCGCCGCGCCCGCGGCCGCGGCCTCCGGGATGGACATGGGGTACTGGCACGCGCCCGCGAGGTAGACCCCCTCGGTGCTGGTCTCGACGGGCCCGAGCTTGGGGTGCCGCTCGAGCAGGAAGCCCTCCGGGTCCCCGGGCAGCTTCAGCAACGCCCTGAGCTCGGCGAGCCCCTCGGGGGGCCGCAGGCCCACCGCGAGCACGACCCGGTCGACGCGCCGCTCCACGGTGCGACCCGCGAGCGGGTCACGCCACCGCACAAGGGCCCGCCCCCACCCCACGTCGATGACCTCCGGTGGCCGCTCCGGCGTGTAGCGCGCGAACAGCACGCCCGCCTCGCGCGCGGCGCGGTAGGCCTCCTCGCCCCGCGCGGCATACGCCCGCACGTCGCGGTGGAGCACGACGACGCGGTTGCCCGCCTCCGCGAGCTCGCGCGCCTGCTGCAGCGTCGCCTGGCAGCAGTAGCGGGAGCAGCCACGGCCATCGGCGCGGGAGCCGACGCACTGGACGAACGCGTACGTCCGCCCCTCCGGCCTCTCCCGCAGCTCCTCCTCGAGCTCGAGGTTGGTCACGACCGCCGGATGCCCGCGGCCGTGCTCGCCCTTGGCGGGCTCGTAGGGCGACGCGCCCACCGCCATTACCACGACGCCCGCGGTGCCCTCGAGGCGCCCGTCGGGCGTGGCGAGCGCGTACGTGAAGCCTCCCACGTGGCCGCCCAAGGCATCCACCCTGGCGCCCACGAGCACGCGCACGCCCGCGGCCCGGACGGCGCGCTCCAGCCGGTCGACGATGTCGGAGCCAGCCTCCCCATCGGGGAACGTCGTGGAAAGGAGGCGGACCGTGCCGCCGAGGCGGTCGGCGCGCTCCACCAGCACGACCTCAACGTGCGGAGCGAGCGCGAGCGCCGCGGCCATCCCCGCGACGCCCCCGCCCACGACGAGCGCCCTGGGGGTGACCTCGGCGACCCCGCTGCCCAGGGGCTCGAGGGCGCGCGCCCTCGCGACCGAGGCGCGCACGAGGTCGACCGCCTTCGCGGTCGCGGCCTGGGGCTCCCGCGAGTGCGCCCACGAGCACTGGTTGCGGATGTTCGCCATGTCCAGCAGGTGCGGGTCGAGCCCCGCCGCGACGAGCGTCGAGCGGAACAGCGGCTCGTGCGTCGTGGGCGAGCACGCCGCGACCACGACGCGGTTTAGCCTCTGGTCGCGGATGGTGCGCGCCATACCCGACTGCGCGTCCTGGGAGCAGGTGTAGACGTTCTCCTCATCGTGGACCACGCCGGGGAGCGCTCGCGCCGCCTCCGCGACGGCGCGGGTGTCGACCACGCCCGCGATGTTCGAGCCGCAGTGGCAGACGAAGACCCCCACGCGGGGCTCGGCCGCGGGGTCGGTCACCGGGACCTCGGGCGGTGGCACGGGCATGCGGTGGTCGCGCAGGAGCGCGGCCGCGGCCGCCGCGGCCGCAGAGCCCTGGGCGACGCTGTCCGGCACGTCCCGGGGGCCGGAGGCGCAGCCCGCGACGAGCACGCCTGGCCGGGTCGTGCGCAGCCCCGCGAGGTCGTCAGGGCCGGTGGCGAGGAACCCCGCGGCGTCGAGCCCGAGGCCGAGCGCACCCGCGAGCGCCTCCGCGCCCTGCGCGGGCACGATGGCGGTGCCGAGCACGACGAGGTCGGCGCCGACGCGCACGGGCCGGCCCTCCTCGTCCTCGGCGAGCACGACCAGCCCCCCATGGCCGTCCTCCTGGACCTCGGTGGCGCGGCCACGCACGAGGGTGATGCCGGACGCCTCGGCGCGGTCGACGTAGGCGTCGTATCCCTTTCCGAAGGTGCGCAGGTCCATGTGCAGGAGGGTGGCCTCGGCGCCCGGGTGGTGCTCGCGCAGCACCATCGCCTCCTTCACGAGGTACATGCAGCACACCCGCGAGCAGTGCGCGACGCCCCGGCGCACGTCGCGCGAGAGTGCGCAGTGCACGAAAGCCACGCGCCCCGGCACCTTGCCGTCCGACGGCCGCAGGACCTTGCCGCCGGTGGGGCCCGAGGCCGAGAGCATGCGCTCGAGCTCGAGGCCCGTGACCACGTCCCTGAGGCGGCCGTGGCCGAGCTCGGGGCGGCGGGAGGCGTCGAGCTGCTGGAAGCCCGTCGCGACCACGACCGCGCCCACGTCGAGCACGTGCTCCACGGGCCTGGCGCCGTAGTCGACCGCGCCCGCCTGGCAGGCGCGCGCGCACAGGCCGCACCTGTCCTTGGTGAGCTTGAGGCAGTGCGCGGGGTCGATTACGTACTTGAGCGGCACCGCCTGCGGGAACGGGATGTAGATGGCCTTGCGCTTGCCAAGCCCCAGGTCGAACTCGCTCGGCACCTTGACGGGGCACACCTCGGAGCACTCGCCGCAGCCCACGCACGCGGCCATGTCCACGTAGCGGGGCCGCTCCACGACCCTGGCGGTGAACGCGCCCGCCTCGCCCTCCAGCGACACAAGGTCCGAGTTGGTGAGCAGGTGGATGCGCGCATGGCGCCCCGCCTCGACGAGCCTCGGCGAGAGGATGCACGCGGAGCAGTCGTTCGTCGGGAACGTCTTGTCGAGGCGGATCATGTTGCCGCCTAGCGAGGGCGACCGCTCGACCAGGTGGACGAGGTAGCCCGCGTCGGCGAGGTCGAGGGCCGCCTGGACCCCCGCGACGCCGCCGCCCAGGACCAGCGCGGCGCGCGTCATCGCGCCGCGCTCACCCCCTCGAGGCGCGCGAGGAGCTCCTTGGCCCTCACGCGGTTGTGCTTGAAGCCCAGATCGTCCGGGTCGATGCCCATGGCGAGGCCCAGGAGCTGCGGGTAGACCAGGACCGGCACGTTCCACGCCTTGCCCGCCGCGCGCTCAGCGGCCTTCTGGTTGCCGTCGTACATCACGGCGCAGAACGCGCAGTGCACCTCGAGCGCGTCCGCGCCCGCGGCGACGACGGAGTCGAGCTTCTTGGCGATGAGCGCGTGCGAGTCCGCCTCGCGGTAGCCGAGCACGCCGCCGCCGCAGCAGAGCTGCCTCTCGGCGTAGGGGACCGAGGTCGCGCCCGTGAGCGCGACTAGCTCGTCGACCGTGTGTGGTACCTCGGGGTCGTCCCCGCCGCCGACGACCTCGGAGGGCTTGAGGTAGTGGCAACCGTAGTGCACCGCCACGCGCCAGCCGGTGAGCGGGCGCGTGACGAGCGACCTGAGCCGCTCGGTGCCGATGTCCTCGTGGAGGAACCTGAGCAGGTGCTCGACCTCGGCCGTGCCACGGAACTCGAGGTGCTCCTTGCGCAGGTGCGCGTTGACCTCGGTCCTGAGGCGCTCGTCGTGCAGCAGCGCGTGGCGCGCGCGCAGCAGCGTGCCCGAGCAGGCCGAGCAGATGGCGAGCACGTCCAGCCCCTGGGCCTCCGCGAGCGCGATGTTGCGCGCCGCCATAATCACGGCCGTGAGGTGGTCCGCGGCCTCGAGGGGGTAGCCGCAGCACGCGAAGCCATCGAGGTCGACGACGTGCACGCCGAGCCTCTCGAGCACGGCGCGGGTGGCCACGTCGTAGTGCAGGGTGCGGACCGGGGCGTTGCAACCGAGGAACAGCGCATAGGATCGGCCCTGTGCCATCAGGGCTCACCCCCCTTTCCCCCGGCCGGCTGCCCCTCGGTGGTCTTGGCCTTGGCCGCCCTCAGCTTGGCGTCGAGGCCGGTGCCCTCGATGATGTCGCGGACCGGCTTCGCCGGTGGCCGCCTCGGCGGGAGGCCGGCCTTGGCGCGCTTCTCGTTCTCGAAATCGCCCGTCTCGAGGACGGCCCCGTGGGCCTCGAGCATCTCGGCGATGGATTGCAGAGTGGGATGCGGGTAGCCCTCCAGCGTGGCGATGTTGCGCAGGGCCATCATAAGGTCGGTGATGCGCACGTCCTGGGGGCACCGCTCCTGGCAGATGAAGCATCCCGTGCACAGCCATATGAACTGCGACCGGAGCACCTCGTCCTTGAGGCCCAGCAGGGCGAGGCGGATGATGCGCCGGGGATTGAACTCCTCGTCGATGGCGCGGATGGGGCAGGACGCAGAGCACGTGCCGCACGCGTAGCACCGGAGGATGCCCTCGCCTCCCGGCGTCGCCCTGATGCGGGCGGCGAAGCCGGGGTCGGTCTCGGCGTCGGTGACGAGGGGGAAGTCCCCTATCGGGGCCTCGGTCATGGTAATGGTCCTCCAGAGCCAGGTGAGGCTGCGCTGGCCGGGTAGAATCTGGCCGTCGGTATATATATTGATTGGCCAACTTTTTGCCATCCGGGGGTAACTGGCGCCCGCGACGGGCCGGGAGCTGCCGGGGGAGGGCGCTGCCCAGGGGAGCGCGGGGCGGGGAGGGAGCCGGTCCCCCGGGGAGCAGGGGGCATCGCAGGTCCACTGGTCCCGAAACCTTAAGACCCATCGCCACCATCACTGGGCGCACATCGGAGGAAGGCGCGTGGAGCACAAGGGGTACAGGCTGGCCGAGGACGTCCGCTACCACAAGGAGCACATGTGGGCCCGCAAGGAGGGCGAGCTCGTCGTGGTCGGCGTGACCGACTTCGCGCAGAGGCTCGCGGGCGACATCGTGTACGTCGACATGCCCATGGAGGGCGACCTCGTCACAAAGGACAAGCCCTTCGGCACCATCGAGACCGGCAAGTGGGTGGGCAAGCTCTACGCGCCCGTGTCCGGCACGGTCGAGGCCTACAACGAGTCCGTCGAGGACGACGCGCTCGTCATCAACGAGGACCCCTACGTCAGGGGATGGGTCATCAAGGTGAGGATGCCCGACCCGACCGAGTTCGACCGCCTGCTCGCGGTCGGCGACTACATCGCCGTGATGGACGCGAAGCTCAAGGAGCTGGGGAAGTAGGCGCCCGCGTCCGTCCGTTCGACCGGGGGGTCACATCTCCTGGTCGCAGTTGTCGCAATCCTGCCAGTCGAGGTAGGGCGGTAGCGCCGCGAGCAGGTCGATGAGGTAGCCGCGCATGCGGCGGACTATCTCGACGATCTTCGCCTCCTCGATGCCGTGGTTCTGACCCGACGCCCAGTTGTAGGGGATGAGGATGGGCTGGTAGCACATGCCGCGCTCGCGCGCGAGCTTGGCCTCGGTCGCGACCGTCATCGACAGCACGTCCGCCCCGATGGTGCGGTACCAGGCCGCCTCGCCAGGGGTCTCGCCCGCGGGGCCGTTGAGGCACAGTACCGTCACCTCGCGGCGAAGCGGCGTCCCGAGCGACCGCGCGATGTTGTCGAGGGCCTCGCGGATGTGCGGGCAGAACGGCTCGGACATGTCCGCGAAGTAGACGCCCTCCCTCGCGCCGCCGAAGAAGGTGAGGTTGCGCCCCGTCATGTCGACGAAGTCCGTGGGGAGCGCAAGCGTGCCGGGCGGGGCCCTGTCCGAGAGCGACCTGACCGCGGAGGTGGCGACCACCTTCTCGACGCCCACCTCCTTGAGCGCCCACATGTTGGTGAGGTAGGGCACCCGGTGCGGGGGCACGCGCGTGTGCCCGTGCCTCGGTATGAAGGCGATCTCGGCGCCGTGCAGGTCGGCGAGGGTCACCGTCACCGCTCCATAGGGCGTCGTGACCATGCGGTCCTCGCGCTCCTTGAGGTCCGAGAACAGGTCCGCCACCTTCGAGCCTGCGATTATCCCAAGCACGGCGAGCGCTCCCCCGCGGCCTACGCTATTCTGATTTACCACCCATTAATCTTTTTCGCCTCTCGGAGCCCCCGGAAGCCCATATTTATGGCCGTCACCTGAGGCCAAGTGATATGCACCCGTGAAAATCTGAGTGTGGCCCTTTATAAGCAGAACGCGTGATAACATGGGCAGGCAAGAGGTGCGCGAGATGACCACCGGCGAGAACTACACGGTCGCTCCCGACGGCGAGATTGTCAAGCTGGTCGAAGGTCGCATGGAGTACACGGGCATGTACGTGCTCGATTGAGCGCGCCCGCGTCCACGCAAATCCCCCCTCAGCACCGCCCCTTCTCTGCGGCACCGTCCCCTCACAGCCCCAGCGCCGCGTCCAGTGTCTCCTTCAGGCCAGGCACCGTGTCCAGGGCGGAGAGCTCCTCGGGCAGTATCCATCGGTACTCGACGTGCTCCCAGTCGAGCACGACCTGCACGCCCAGGTCATCGAACAGGAACGGATGGACCGCCCAGCGCTTCCCTGTGAGGGGGTCGTCGAGCAACAGCGGCCGGGCCTCGCGCACGCACTTGAGCTGCTCGAACAGCGCACCTATCTCCTCCCGCAGCTCGGCGTACGCGGTCACGAAGGGCGTCGCGTTGGCCTCGACGAAGCCGGACACACCGGCCCACTTGCCCTTGTGGGTCCCCACCAGCTCGGACCTCCTGAGGACCAGGATGCGCCCGTCGGGTCGGCGGACGAAGCACGTGACCACATGGGTGGCGTAGAGGGCCGTGCGCAGCCCTCCTAGCCCCCGGGCTCCTCGTCATCGGGAGGCGGTCGCCGTCTGCCCTCTGGAGCAGGGGCCTCCTCCCATCCCTCGCCACCCTCGGGCATCCCCTCGCCGGGCGCGCTCGACGCCCCCGGCGCGCGGCGGACGACCTCCTTCTTGGGCAGCGAGCGCAAGAAGCCCTCGTCGGCTCCCGCTGTGATGGGAGAGGGCCGCCCCATGTCGCGGCGCACGACGCGGTCCATGCGGCCCTGGTCCCTCCCGTCCAGGCGCCGCGCGAGCGCGTCCCCCTCCAGCTGGCCGGTGCCGCGGTCCTCCGCCTCGAGCCGGTGCAGCTCGTCCAGCGACGAGGGGGGCGGCGGGGGCCTCGGCTCGGCGGGAGCGATGGCCGCGGCCGTCGCGGCGCGCTTCTGCGCGGGCGTGGCCCTGGGCGCCTCGCTCCTTGGAGAGGTCGACGCCTGCTCGTCCCTGAGAGCGCGGATGACCGAGTCCCCGGGCGATTCGCCCGACCTCCGCGCCCGCGCCCGCATCTGCTCTTGCATCTGGGGCGTGCCATATCGTGTGAGGATGGCCTTGTAGAGCGCAACGATCTCCTTGAGGGACTTGTGCATGTCCTGCACCGAGTCTTTGATGTCACGGACCTCGGAGTGGATCTCGTACGAGTCCTTCGCGAGCTTCTCCACGCGCACGTTCATGGACTCGATCTCCTCCTCGATTGCGGAGATGCGCATCGAGGTGCCCTCGCCTCCCTCCTCCTTGAGCTTCTTGTAGTCGGTCGAGAGCTCGTCGAACTTGCCCTCGAGCTCGGAGTACTTCTCCTTGAGCTCCGCGGCCTCCTTCTTCGCGCGGCGGCCGAACACCTACAGGCCCCCCTGGCGCACGACCACTACCTCGCCCCGGTCGCCGTCGACCGTCACGCGGTCGCCGGTGCGTATGCGGCCGATGTCCACGTTGTCCACGAGGGGGATTTTCGCAAGTATCGCCCCCGTGGCCACGATGGTCTCGGTCGTCCGGTTGACGATGGCCGCGGGCGCGCGGTCGTTGACACGCAGCCCGTAGATTACGTAGGAGCCGACGGTGGAGCCCTTGCCCGTGGGGAAGACCAGCACGCGGCCGCGCACGGTCCTGTTGAAGGCGCCCGTGCCGCGGTCCTTGACGCGCCCCGTCTTCGGGTCGACGCCGCCGAGGAACGAGAGGCTCGAGCCGAGCACCAGGGCCTCGCCCGTCGCGACGCCGTGCGAGATGGGGCGGCCCTGCATGCGCACCTCCTCGGTGCCCGTTATCTCCCTTCTGCCCCTGTCCATCACGGCCCCCGCTTAGGGTGCTGGCCGAATAAAAGGCTTGCCGTGGGGGCCAGCGTCACTCGGCGACCAGGTCCAGCAGCTCAGCGGTCGAGCCGTAGACGACGCGCTGGGAGCAGAAGGCGTCCATGGGCAGGTAGCACGCCGCCTTGCCCGAGTTCGTGGCCGTGGTCCGCGCGACGCTCTCCACGGGCGCGACGACCATGCAGGTGTCCGTGAGAACGCGGCCGAACCTCTCGATTGTTCGCACCGCGTCATGGGCGCGCTTCTTGACCTCCTTGGAGGTGCAAACCCACAGCAGCGGGCCGTCCCGGCGGGGGCGCTTGCCCCGCAGCCTCGCGGCCACCTCCTCGACCTCCTCGAGCGACAGGTGCGGGCAGCCGAGCGCGACCAGGTCCACGCGCGCGGGTATGGTCTCCGTGAGGGATTCGCGGACCTCGGAGAGCATCCGCTGCGTCACGTCGAGCGTGGGCAGGCGCGCCGCCCCCTCGAGCGCGGTCGCCGCCTCCGGGGTCGTCCCCTCGACGTGGTACAGCGCCACGGCCCCGCTCGCGGCCATGGCCGCGCCCAGCGACTTCATGTCGTCCGGCCGCGGGGCGATGCCCGTGAAGAGGGGCACCGACATGCCTAGCTCCCGTCCCACGAGCACGCCGAGCGAGCCGTAGTCCACGGGCGCGCCGTCGGCATCGACGCGCACGATGGCGGTGGCGCGTCGGTTGCGGTCCAGGTGCAGCCCGTACCTGGGCGTCTTGCCGATGACGGCGGCCGCGAGCGCGCTGGGGCCCCCCTCGCGGTTCGTGCGCGCGCCCAGCACCGAGTTCGCGTAGGACACGGCGGAGCTCTCGCTCCACGCCAGGTGATCGCCGAACGCGGGCAGGTGCCCGATGAGGTAGGGCGTGCACGTGCAGGTGAGCTCGACGCCCATGCGGTTGTAGGTGCGCAATATCGACCGCTGCTTGGCGGCGAACTCGCGCTCGACGCCCATGAGCTCCCACCGCTCGGGGTCCATGCCCGCGGGGTTGAGGAACGTGGGCACGCTCACCACGGACGTGCGCGACACGTCCTGGAGCCATCGCAGCCCCCAGTCGCCGATGGTCTTGTAGGACACGCCCGCCAGCTGGGCGGAGGCTATGGCGACGAGGTCCTCCGCACCGAAGATGGTGCCCAGGGCCACCAGGAGCTCCATGGCCCATCGGCGGCCCTCGCCGCCCTCTCCCGCGAGGATGGCCTCCTCGTCAGCGGAAAGACGCATCCGGGGTGGCACGGGCATGGGGCGTTGAAATACCTGTCGCCTTCATCGCCGCAGGGGGCGCCTGGCACCTGGTGCCTGGGCACCCGGTGGGGGGCGCGCCCGCGCGCCGTCCGGGCGCATCGGCGGGGGTGCCCTTCCCTCGGGGGGGCGCCCCATCGGCGGACGACCACCGCGCGGCATGCCCCGCGGGGGAGGCCGGCCCTCTCGGCGGCCGAGCAATCGCCGCTTGGGCGGGGTGCCCTCGGGCCTCGGCGGCCGGCCCTGCGGTTGCATCGGTCGAGACGCGGTCCTGGGCGCCATCACCGCGGCGGTGGCGCCGGGTCTTGCGGATGGGCCCTGCGGGACCGGCGCGCGCTGCATCGGCGGCGGGCCCATGGCCCCGGAGGGCGTGCGGCGCATGCCACTGGGCATCCTTGGGGGCGGCCACTCACGCGGAGCGCGCCTGGCGCCCGGTCGCCACCCCCTCTGCAGGCGGCCCCCGGGCCGGCGATAGGGGTAGCTGGAGCCTGTGCGACTGCGCCAGAACATGAACACGGCGATGCCGCCCACCGCGACGGCGATGATGGTGCCCAGGTAGATTGCCGATTGCTTCGAGAGCAGTGGCTTCTGGATGGGCGGTTGCGGGAACTTGAGCTCGAAGAACGTCGTGTTGGTGTAGTTGATCCCTGGGACGCCGTAGGAGGCGTCGACGAAGAACTCGAACATCCCGTCCGTGGCCTTGCTCCTCTTCCAGAACCAGGTGTAGTTGATGATGAAGCCCTGGTAGCCGTTGACCATCCCCTCGCTCACGGACATGATCTTCAGGTGCGATGGCCTGAAGTTCCCGGTCGCGCCGGTGTTGGGGATGATGGTCGTGGTGACGACGAGCCCCTTCTCCGGGGAGATGCCAGCGGAGTCCAGGACCTGGGTCGAGAAGTGGACCTCATCGTTGGAGACCGAGGGCTGGGTGACGTTGAGCTCCACCGGCCTCGTGGTGAGCTCGATGCGCGTCGCGTGGATCAACGAGTTGGCGAGCACGATGCAGTCGGGCGCGGGGCCGAAGTACCAGCGGGACCGCGCCGAGTACTGTATCTCGATGCCCAGGGTCTCCCCCTGGGCGAATCTCTCGGGGGTGTTGAAGGTCGGCGGATTCTGCATCTCGAACTCCTTGGGGGCGGTGTCCAGGTCCATGTTGGCGGAGCTCATGTCATCGATTGTGTTGGAATTGCGGGTGAAGAAGATGCGGAAGTGGGCGCCCTGGGTGGGCTCGCGGCCCTGGGCCCAGACGACGGCCTTGTCGACCTTCATGACCTCCATCGGGCTCTGGACGGTCATGGTGAACCGGCCCACGATGGCCAGCGTGTACCTCGGGAAGGTCGGCCCTCCCACGGAGATGGCGGCCTCCATGGTGGTCTCGTTGAGGACGAGGGGGGAGAGGTCCCCTGTCAGCACGTTGTTGCCGGACTGGCACTTGACGTAGTAGGGCGTGCGCACCGGGTTGCCCGTGGCCCCCTGCAGCGCCGCGGTGGGGGAGGCCTCGCCCTCCTCGGGCTCGCCCCCGATGGCCGCGGTCGCGGGGGTCAAGAGGAACAGGAGCGCGAGCAATGCGCATATGGCCCGGGAAGACACACGCTCACCAGTGACCGCTCCTAAAGCGTCCAGGCTCTTAAAACTTTGCTGTTCGTCGGGCCCGAGCGGCCCCTGTCTGGGCCCCCGCGGCCTCATCTCGTCGAGCCGTCGTACCGCCGGTTGACCAGGCCGCAGCCCCTGAAGTCCGGCGGGTGGTGGAAGCACATCTTGGTCTGGTCGCCCTTGGAGGCCTTGAGGCAGCCCCAGCACTGGCTGAGGAGCCTCACGGGCCTCTCCGCGCGGACCTCGATGCAGAGGCGAGCGGCGATGTCCTTGGGGATAGGCCTCGGCTCGGGCATGGCAGCACCTACGTGCGCACGAGAAGCGCGTCCGGGGATATTTCGGTTTTTGGGCCCGGTGCGCATGGTCGCGCGAGTGATAAATTGATAAGCAGGAACGCATGTATTCATGCCCGATGCTAGTTGGGGTACGTTTGTCGCTGAGGCGCAGCGCGCGCCCTGGGATGTCCTGGTCCGGCGGATTAGGATGCACGCTCCTTGCCATGACCATCGTGCTGCTCATGCTCGCAGTCGCTCTTGTGCCCGTCGCATCGGCGGCCGATGCGCCG
>Ga0316628_100000205_pt1 | contig 37031 bp, 29 predicted proteins | sample OWC_Aug_M2_C1_D5_FD_207648 | JGI IMG/M metagenome (GOLD analysis project Ga0316628, IMG submission 207648) | Wetland soil microbial communities from Old Woman Creek delta, Ohio, United States - OWC_Aug_M2_C1_D5_C | ecosystem: Environmental > Terrestrial > Soil > Wetlands | place: USA: Ohio...
CATACGCGAAACGGTGGGCAAGCCGATTCTCTTTTCGGGTGTGGGCGAGAAATTAGAAGCCCTGGAGCCGTTTTATCCGGATCGACTGGCATCGAGAATTCTCGGGATGGGCGACGTGCTCTCGCTCATTGATAAAGTCCAACAGAATGTCGAGCAAAAAGAAGCGGCGCGGCTGCAGAAAGCATTTCAGAAGCAGCAATTCACGCTGGAAGAGTTTCAGATCCAACTTCAGCAAATCAAGCGAATGGGCTCCATGAACAGCCTGCTGGAAATGATTCCCGGCGGCAAAAAACTCGCTTCGCAGGTCGATGCCGACAAGGCGGAAAAGGAGCTAAAGCGCGTCGAAGCCATCATTAACTCGATGACACCGCAAGAGCGCCGCAACCCGGCCATTTTGAATGGCAGCCGGCGGCGCCGCATCGCGCAGGGAAGCGGCACCACGGTGACGGATATCAACCGGCTAATGAAGCAATTCATGGAAATGAAAAAGATGATGCAAAGGGTCAATAAAATGGGCGTGCGATCGCTGTTTAATCGCGTGCCCAACCCGTTTAACTAAAAAGGAAAGGAAAGACACATGAGCGTTACTATCCGCCTCAGCAGGCATGGAACAAAAAAGCGTCCCTTCTACCGAATCGTTGTGAGTGATCGAAGGTATCCGCGCGATGGTCGGTACATTGAGCAGGTTGGCACCTACGATCCCATCGCCGCCAGCGGCGGTGTCAAACTCAACGGTGAGAAGATCGACACCTGGATAAAGCAGGGCGCGAAACCGAGCCAGACCGTCTCCGAATTAATCAAGAAAGCAAAAAAAGCCGGCTAACGGGCGCGCAGGAGGTAACCGCCTTTCATGAAGGAATTGGTTCAATACCTGGCAAAATCACTGGTAAACAATCCCGATGCCGTTGAGGTCAAGGAAACCGAAGCCGATAATACATCGGTCGTCGAGCTCAAAGTGGCTAAAGAGGACTTGGGACGCATAATCGGCAAACAAGGCCGAACAGCAAAGTCGATTCGCACCATCGTCAATGCCGCAGCGTCCAGAACAAATCGCAAGGTTGTTCTGGAGATCGTGGAAGAAAAATAGCCATTCCAACCCTTACGCAGGCGCCGGAGCGGCTCATCCCCCTGGGCGAAATCGTCGCCACCCATGGCATCGGAGGGTGGCTGAAAGTGAACCCCTACAATCCAAAAACGACGGCCTTTTCAGCGGCGCGCGAGGTATTTCTCGAGAGACAAGGAAATCGCTCAGCCCATCACCTTGAATCGAGCAAAACCCATAGCCGCCAGTTCCTAATCAAGCTGAGCGGCATTAACAGCATCGAAGAGGCAAGCCAATGGGTCGGATTTGATCTATGCGTGACCGAAAATGCCCTTCAACCATTGCAGCCGGGGGAATACTACCACTATCAAGCCGTCGGCCTAGAGGTCTTCGATCTGAACGGCGAACGGATCGGAATTATTACTCGCATTTGGTCTACACCGGGTGGCGAACTATATGTCGTGCAGGGGAGCGAAAAAGAGCATCTGATTCCTGCGGTAAAGGAAATCGTAGAAAAAGTTGATCTCGCCGCTGGCAAAATGATCATTAATCCGCCGGCAGGGCTGCTTGATCTCTAGCCCAAATTCCTCCGAAAATGCTATGGCACTTGTGTTGATCGAGGGGTGAGCCCGGAGAAGCAAAGGCAGTAAGGATGTTCAAGGTTCGATGTTGAAGATTCAATGTTTCGACTCGTTTTCGAACCATGAGCCTTGAACTTTTGAACATTGAACTCTAGACTTCTGGACTCGTTCCGGAGGGCTCACCCGTCGATACCTCGGGCGAGGGATGCAGAAGCGGCTTCGATTTCATCTCCGGCCAAGTCACGATCATGGTCAAATTCACCGTCATAACTCTTTTCCCGCAAATGGTCGCCTCAGCGCTGGGCCACAGCATCTTAAAAAAAGCTCAGGAGAAAAATCTTATTTCCCTTCGTGTGGTAGACTTGCGCGATTACACGACTGATAAGCACCGCACCGCAGACGATTATCCGTACGGCGGCGGTCAAGGCATGATCATGAAAGTCGAACCGTTGGTCACGGCCATCGAAGATATTCGGAGGAATTCAGCCGCGGCCCGGGTCATTCTTCTCTCCCCCAAAGGAAAAGTATTGCGGCAGAAGGACGCCGCGCGGCTGGCCGGCGAAACGGAAATAGTTCTCGTTTGCGGGCGCTACGAAGGGGTAGACGCAAGGATTGACGGCTTCGTCGATGAAGAGCTTTCGATCGGCGATTATACACTGAGCGGCGGGGAGCCGGCCGCCAATGTGGTTATCGATGCGGTCTCTAGACTCGTTCCGGGCGTGCTCGGCAACGAAAATTCAGCGGCAGAAGAATCCTTTTCCGACGGGCTGTTGGAGTACCCCCAATATACCCGGCCAGAGGAGTTTCGCGCTCTGAAAGTCCCGCCAGTGCTGCTCTCGGGAGATCACGACCGCATTAAGCAGTGGCGCCGCGAGATGAGCCTTGAGATGACGCGCGCGCGGCGTCCTGATCTATTGGCGAAGGCGCCGCTCACTCAGGAGGAAAGAAAGCGCTGGCTCAGCGCCCGCGCGCCGGTTTTTCTTGCTCTGATCCATCATCCTGTCTACGATAAGAACGGCCAGGTCGTTACCACAGCAGTCACAAACATGGATATTCACGATATCGCTCGCTCGGGCAGGACTTACGGGATCAGGAGATTCTTTGTGGTCACACCCGTCAAGGCGTTGCAAAAGCTGGCCCTCAAAATCATCGATCACTGGGAGGTGGGCTACGGAAGCCAGTACAATGCGACCAGGAAAGAGGCCCTGGCTCTGGCGCGCATATGCGATACCTTGGACAACGTCATTATCGAGATCGAGGGGGAATGGCGGGAGAAGCCGGCGATTGTGGTTACTTCGGCGAAACCCGGGGGCATTCGGACCTCTTTCACAGAACTCCGAGAAATGTTACAAAAAGAGTTCCGCCCCGTTCTCATTCTTCTGGGCACGGGATGGGGGCTGACCCAAGAGGTATTTTCACAAGCAGATTACATTCTCGAGTCGATCCAGGGGCCGACGGATTACAACCATCTATCGGTTAGGTCTGCGGCTGCAATTATCCTCGATCGCCTATTGGGGAATTAGAAAATCATAGGAGTGAGCTATGGACATTGTAAGTCAACTAGAAGCCGAGCAGTCTAAAAAGGACATTCCCGCGCTCAGGCCTGGGGAAACGGTCCGGGTGCACGTAAAAGTTGTCGAAGGAGAAAAAGAACGGACCCAGGTTTTTGAGGGAATCGTTATCGGCCTGTCGGGAAAAGGCAATCGCGCCAAGTTTAGGGTTAGAAAAATTTCTTACGGAGTCGGCGTGGAGCGCATTTTTCCGCTTCACTCTCCCCGCATCGAGAAGGTTGAGGTGGTCGCGCGCGGCAAGGTGCGGCGGGCGAAGCTCTATTTTTTGCGGCAGCGATCCGGCAAAGCGGCCCGCCTGTACGGAGAAGAAGGGCCGGCCCGTCGTTAGGTTAACGGCCCCCGACGATTTCCCCGGTGCCTTCGAAAACGGCTCCAGGGTGAACCCGGATCTCCCCGGCTTTCAGATCCCCTTTGAAATAGCCGCCCGGCATTATTTCAAAGCATTCGATCACGCGCACTTCCCCCGTTAATTTCCCCTCCAACTGGAGTTGGCGCGCCGAGATATGCGCGTCAACCTGCGCATTGGGGCCGAGCACCAAAAGATCACTTGCTTTCACCTCGCCGGTAAAACGACTGTCGATTTTTATGGGCAGATTGTAGCTGAGCTTGCCGGAAATAGCGGAATCCGCAAACAGCACGGTTCTGGGCGCACTCGTGTGCATAAACGAAGGGTTTTCTTTGTCGCCATTCACACCCATGGTATTTCCTTCCGGCCGCTGCATACGATAGCACTGTACGACAAACAACAAAAGCTTTGCATTAGCCCGGATCGTGCAGTGGAAATTGAGACCGACGTCCGTGCCCGATGCACCGAGGCCCAGCGGCCGTAGCTCGGATGGGGCCTTGGGGCGAAATCCGGGAGGTTTCCTGGATTCTGCTTCGTTCCTCCAGGCTACATTTATCCCAGCGGACCAAGCCAAAGAAGACCCACACCCACGCTCTGCGCTGCTTCCAACCGCGGAATTCGAGATCGTGCGACTATAAAACCGGCCGATTTTTATGGTAGCCTTTCAATATGGATCTTTTTGGTTCATCACCGCCGCCAGCGCGACATGTGGCCCAGCCGCTGGCGGAAAGAATGCGCCCGCAATCTGTGGACGAGTTCTTCGGCCAAGAGCACCTCATGGGTCCGGGCAAGCTCCTGCGTGAGATGATCGCCGCGGGCGAGTTGCACTCACTCATTTTATGGGGTCCGCCGGGGAGCGGGAAGACGACCCTGGCGCAGATTCTCGCCGCCTCGGCGGGCGCGGCTTGTGTTCACTTCTCCGCCGTCAGCTCGGGCGTTAAAGATTTAAAAAAGATCATTCAAGAAGCCGAAGAGCTGCAGCGGCTCGGAAAATCGACGGTCCTGTTTGTGGACGAGATTCATCACTTCAATAAGTCTCAGCAGGATAATTTTTTGCCGCACGTGGAACGCGGCACCCTGATCCTGATCGGCGCCACGACCGAGAATCCGTCTTTTGAGGTCATCTCTCCCCTGCTTTCCCGCTGCCAGGTCCTGGTGCTCAAACCACTCTCTCCCGAAGACATCGGGAAAATCGTCGACCGCGCGCTGCGCCATTCACAAAGCGGCTTGGGCGCATGGAAACTCGAGATGAGTGCGGAGGCCCGGGCCTTTTTGATCGAACAGTCACAGGGAGATTCCCGCATTGCGCTGAATGCGTTGGAAACCGCCGCCACCCTGGCGCGCAAAGATCCGGGCAACAAAACCATCGGCCTCAAGCAACTTCAGGAAGCGCTGCAAAGACGGCCGCTGCAATATGACAAAGCGGGTGAGGAGCATTACAACGTTATCTCCGCATTTATTAAAAGTTTGCGCGGCAGCGACCCCGATGCCGCTCTCTACTGGCTGATGCGCATGGTCGAGGCGGGTGAAGATCCCCTCTTCATTGCTCGACGCATGGTGATCTTCGCTTCCGAAGACATCGGCAACGCCGACCCACAGGCACTCCAAATCGCAGTCGCCGCCAAAGATGCGGTGCACTTCGTCGGACTTCCCGAAGGGCGCATCCCGTTGGCGCAGGCCGTGACGTACCTGGCCTCTGCTCCCAAGTCCAACGCGTCCTATAAAGCCATGCTCGCCGCCGCCAGGGACGTCGAAGAGAAAGGTTTCCTGCCGGTCCCGCTGCATCTCCGCAACGCGCCGACGCCGCTGATGGAAAAACTCGGCTATGGCAAAGACTACAAATACGCCCACAACTATCCCGATCATGTGGTCGAACAAGAGCACCTGCCGAAGGAACTCCTGGGCCGGAAATACTACTCGCCGTCGCAATCAGGCTACGAAAAACAAATCGAGGAACGTCTGAAAAGCTGGGCAGAGAGAAAGAAAAAATCGCAGAGCTAGAGCACAAAGTGCAAGGAGCAAAGAGCTAAGCACCAAAAGTGGACCGAGCGGCATCTCCCGCTTTGCGCTTGGCTCTTTGCCCTTTGCTAATCGGCTCTGCCCTATTGCTGGATTCCCGCCAAATCGAGCAAAAACACGTACGCGAAAGCCGTTTCGTGATGGCGCCGGAAGCGTCCTGAAGCGCCGCCATGTCCCGCGTCCATATTGGTCTTTAACAGCAGACGGTTCTTATCCGTTTTCAACGCGCGCAGCTTCGCGGCCCATTTCGCTGGCTCCCAATATTGCACTTGGGAGTCATGGAGGCCTCCCGTGATCAGCAGGTTCGGGTAATCCTTGGCTTCGACATTGTCGTACGGCGAATAGGACAGCATGTAAAAGTAGTATTCCCTTTGTTCGGGATCGCCCCACTCGTCGTATTCCCCGGTGGTGAGCGGAATCGACGGATCGAGCATGGTTGTGACCACGTCGACGAAAGGCACTTCCGCGACGATCCCCTTGAACAGATCCGGGCGCATGTTGGTAACCGCGCCCATAAGCAAGCCGCCGGCGCTTCGCCCCATGGCGAACAGCCTAGCTGGCTGCGTAAGGTTTTCCCGGATTAGGAACTCGGCCGCAGCGATAAAGTCGGTGAAGCTATTTTTCTTGTTTAGCAGCTTGCCGTCCTCGTACCATTGCCGGCCCAATTCCTGACCTCCTCGAACATGGGCGATCGCAAAAGCAAATCCGCGGTCGAGCAGGCTCAAGCGCGGCGAGGCGAAGGCAGCGTCGATGCTGAGACCATACGCACCGTAGCCGTACAGCAGCAAGGGGTTTTGACCGTCTTTCCTCATTCCCTTCCGGTAAACGATGGAAATGGGAATCTCGGTTCCGTCAGGCGCCCGCGCATGGAGGCGCTCGCTTTCATAATCCTCCGATTTGAAGCCGCCTAGCACCTCTTCCTGCTTCAAAAGAATTCGTTGCCGGGTATTCATGTCGAAGTCATAGATCGCCAGAGGCGTCTTCATCGAAGTGTATTCATAACGTAAAGTGGTCGTGTTAATTTCAGCGTTCATCCCGACATTGGCCCGGTACGCGGGCTCGTCGAACTCAAGATCATAGCCCTCCCCGCCCGACCAGGGGATGACGCGAATATGGGTTAGCCCGCGCTTCCTTTCCTCGACGACCAGATGATCGCGGAAAATCTCGAAATCCCCAAGATAAACGTCACTTCTATGAGCAATGATTTCGTGCCAGTGCTCTTTTCCCGGTCTGTCGATCGAAGTTACGGCCAGACGAAAGTTTTTAGCCCGGTCATTGGTGCGAATGATAAAGCGATCCTGAAAGTGATCGATGTGATACTCATGTTCGCGCTCGCGAGCCAGGAAAAGCTTGAACTCGCCGAAAGGATCGTGAGCATCTAGGTAGCGGTATTCGTGACTCGTAGCGTGCGCCGACACCATCATGAGAAACTTTTTTGATTTGCTCTTGAAGATGTAGGCGACATACGTTTCATCGCTCTCCTCGAACACGAGCTGATCCTCTGTTGGATCGGTGCCGAGCGCGTGGCGGTAAATTTGAAAAGGACGCAGCGTCGTCGGGTCCTGCTTGGAATAAAAGAGCGTCCGGTTATCGTTGGCCCAGGTAAGATTTTCCGTGACCTGGGGAATCATTTCTTGAAGCAGCTCGCCGGTTGCTAAATTTTTCACGTAAGTCGTAAACATACGCCGCCCCTGAGTGTCTACGGCGTAGGCGAGAAGGTCATGGTTAAAGCTCACGGACCATCCCCCGACGGAGAAAAATTCGTGTCCCGCGGCCAAGACGTTGGCGTCAAGCATTATGTCTTCGGGCTCGTCCAGCGATCCGCGCTTGCGCGCGTATATGGGGTACTCCTTTCCGTCTTCGTAGCGGGTGTAATAGAAATAATCGTCCAGGCGAAAGGGAACCGACATGTCGGTCTGCTTGAACCGTCCTCTGATCTCGGCAAAAAGTTTTTCTTCCAATGCCTTGATGTGCGCCATTTCGCTTTCGGCATGGTCGTTCTCCGCCTTGAGGTAGGCGATCACCTCCGGATTGTCGCGCTCCCGCAACCAATAATAGTCGTCGATACGCGCATGCCCGTGCTTTTCAAGCCGGGTAGGGATTTGCTTGACCATTCAGAACCTCCGCCGATCTGTCAGTCTGGCGAGCAAATGTTAGACAATTTCAAGGCCAATGGCCAGCAAGTTTTTTCGATATCGACCGCGAGAAAAAAGGCAGCAATCAACACCGGGGACGATGGCTTCGATGAAAGCGATCCGAGTCAATCAGATTAGAATAGCCGAAACGGTCTCGCGGCACGCCTTGACTAAGAAGACCAAAGAAAAGACAACCAGCCCGGAGCGAAAGGAATATGGAGCAAGCGATTAAACAGCCCTTCCATAAAAAGCCAACAGCAGGCGGTCAACACAATGCTTACAAGCCAGCTTTCTTTTCCCTCCAGTTTAAGGGAAAGAAAGATGAACAGCGGGACTGCGATGAGAAAGCCCACCAGAGGAATGAGCGCGAAGAAACCCAGAACCCACAGGAAAAGCGACAACGTCCGCTTGCGAGCAGTGATCGGATCGACGTCGGTGGAGAATTCAAAATCAACCGCCGCGCCTTCCTTTTTTTCCTCGGCTTTGGACAAAGACAATGAGGTCTCTAACAGTCCGAACAAAAAAAGCGGCACAGAAATCAACCGCGGGAATAGAGCCGCTTTGTAGGGCCAATGCCATGAATCGTAAAACGCGTACGCCCCAATGATCGTTACACCCAACCCCAAGAAAAAACGCGCTCTTAAAACCGCCTTCATGCCGCCATATCCTTCTCTGAGGTCTGTTCTTTGCGGTAGCGCAGGAATGGGTAGAAGAACAGGACAAGTGTGAGGACGATCAAGAATAACACGATCGGCCGATGCAGCCAGGAGTAGCCGTAGCGAGTGGTCGCAATATAAGCGAAATTGGGAAGCACTACGCTACAACATACGGGTCCTACAAGCCGACGAAAACGAGGCGCCAATTTTGGTCGAAACAAAATGGCGTTGAACCATCCGGTTAGCGCTGATCACAAGATGGAAGGAACTTTGCGTGGCGGTACAAGGATCTCGAAGGCCCGTTCGCGTTAGCTTTTTCTCTCATTTTTGGGCTTGAGCGACCATTCGCCGTTGTCAAGGCGCGTCAGGAAACCCTCATCCCGCAAAGCGTCAAGTTCAAGTGCCACCTCCCGACCATCTCGACTGCCAACCGCTTCCATAATATGGGCGAAGAACATCGGGCCCGACTCCAGAGCCTCGCGGACCGTACGGAAGCGCGCCGGCCTTTCGAACCGCGGCGCTTGAGCAACCCAATAATCGATGCGGTTCGGCCGGTCGAATGGAACGGTCAAGTCAAACCCGACTTTGGTCATGACGTCCCCTTCCTCCATGGTCGGATCCATGTAGTGAGGCGGAAAGCCGCCCTGAGTCACGATGTCTCTGTCGGCACGGAAACGAGAGGCCATCGCCCATTCGACTTGTTCGTCAGAAAACACGTCAATGTCGTCGTCAACCACGATAACGTGTTTGAAACGCGCGACAGCGAATAACGCGGCGATGACTTGGCGCGCTTGACCGGTTGTTTTCTGGGTTATCGAGACACGCACATGTTGTTGACGTCCCGTGCTCGTTGGCACGCAAACCGCGACCGGCTCGATCCCCGCCGCTCTCAGAGCCTTCCATGCCGAAACCTCGGCATTCAGTGCCCCGGTGTTCGGCGAATCAGCTCGGCTGAGATCCCGGCCGCTATGGAGCAGGGACTGGAACAGAGAATCCCTGCGCTTGGTGATCGCAGTGACATGAAACACCGGGTCAATGTGCATCGGACCGTAATAGCCGTAACCCTCGCCGTAGGGTCCTTCAAATTCACGGTAGCCGAGTTCGTCGAAATAGCCCTCAATAACCATCTCAACATCCGCCGGGACGGGAACATTATTGGTGACGCCACGAACGACCGGCAGCGGTTCGCCTCTGAGCGTAGCCACGAGGCCGATTTCGTCGGCCGGGAGTCGCAATGTCGCGGCCAGGAAATCGATGGGATGCGAACCGATCACAAAGCTGACGTTGAGCCGCTCGCCGCGTTCCAGACATTTTAAGTAGATCTTCTTGAGGTCCGAATTATTAGTCAGGTTGGCGCGCATTTCGTGGCGGCCCCGCAGCATGAGACGGCGACAGCCGACGTTGGTTCTCCCCGTCTGCGGATCCACGGTATAGTCAATGGCCGAGGAAATATAGGTTCCGCCGTCGAACTCGTGTTGAACGTGGAAGGGTAGCACGGTCAAGTCCGCGTCCGTACCCGTGAGCACGATCTCATGCACCGGAGCCTCGCCCGACGGCACTTCCACCGTGGGCTGCGGCTGCGCCATCCGCCGCATGTACTCATGGACTATTTCCCGGTAATCCAGGCCGAACGCAGCAGCAAGCCGGCTGCGCGAGCCGCACACGGCAGCGGCCACCTCGACGAGTTCCGGACCCGCCTTACGGAAAAGCTTGGCCTTGCGGGATGCTTCGATTATCCGGCTTAGTTCTGACAGAGGAACAGGCTCGTTGTGTATCTCAACTTCGCCCAGCTCGATGAGCCTATCGACAAACGACCTTAGTCGAAATTTGTTCATGTCCATTTTTGACTCACTGGGACAAACCGCCACACTTATTTCATGAGACGGGCATCTTGCGTAATTGTTGTCCTGCTATCTTAGAGAGAGCACCGCAATTCAGCCTCCCCTCGTTGAACAGAAACTAGCCGATGACGCGCGCCGGTGTCAAACTTTCTCATATGGTTTGCGAGGCGCCGCGCTTGTGATCAAAGGCGTGCGCCAACTGAGAGAATTCTCGTGCAAGGATACTCAGAGCATGCTATAGGGGTGTCAATTCGTCCGGGTTGCGAGATTGAAAAATTAGGCAGGGATCGAGACACCTTGCATGTGCATGCGATTATTCTCGCTTGAGCCCGTGCCCCCGAGAGTCATCGATACAGATAGTGGCGTCGTCAGCAAATCGTACAGGATGAACTGCCGCATATGGCGCGTTCCGGGCCGCTTCGGGGAGCATATTAAGATCGTACGGCGATGAAACCAGCAGCTTTTGAATTTTTCGATCCACGGACCCTCAATGAAGCGTTGAGCTTGCTCAACCAGTACGGAAATGAGGCAAAAATTCTCGCAGGCGGCCAGAGTCTGATGCCGCTCATGAATCTTCGGCTGGTTAGACCGAAGGTGATCATCGATATCAATCGGGTTGCTGAGCTCGCATACATTGAGCCCGGTGCCGGAGGGGGCCTGGCTATCGGCGGCTTAACGCGTCACCGAGCGTTGGAACGGTCCTCCCTCGTTCATGAGCGAAACCCTCTCCTCGCGGAGACGCTACCTTTAATCGGCCATGCTCATATCCGAAACAGAGGCACTATCGGCGGCAGTCTCGTCCACGCCGACCCGGCCGCGGAGCTTCCAGCTCTAGCGCTCCTTCTCGATGCCGAGTTCGTTCTTCACAGTCTCAACGGCGAGCGCGTAGTTCACGCCAAAGATTTTTTTCGCAGTTATATGACCACCGCAATTGAGCCCGCTGAGCTTCTGGCCGAAATTCGTTTTCCTGCGTGGTTGGCAAAACCCGGCTGGGCGATGCAAGAAGTCTCGCGGCGCGCGGGAGATTTTGCCATGGTTGGCGTTGCGGCTTTGCTGACCCACAATGGCAACGGCACTTGCGAGGATGCTCGCATCGCTTTGTTCGGCGTAGGCGCAACACCGGTTAGAATCGAGCAGGCCGAAGCGCTGTTAAAAGGAGCTCGTCTCGACAATCGAATTCTCCTAGAAGCCGCCAGAGTTGTTTCAGACGTTTTAGAACCCGATGCGGACGTTCATGCTTCAGCGGAGTACCGCAAGGATGTTGCCGGGGTATTGACCCGAAGGGCGCTTGAGAGAGGTATGCAGAGATTGAGAGAGGCGAATGAAGTATGAGTACCAAACGCGCCATTGACCTAACGATTAACGGTAGGCAGTACCAGCGCCTGGTTGCGGTGAGGATGACGTTGGCGGACTTCCTGCGTCACGATATTGGCCTTACCGGCACGCATGTCGGCTGCGAACACGGGTTGTGCGGCGCCTGCACGATTCTGTTCAACGGAGAAGCGGTGCGCTCATGTCTGCTCCTCGCCGTGCAGGCAGATGGCTCTAATTTAAAGACGGTTGAAGGACTGTGCACGGGCGAGGATCTCAACCCTCTTCAACTTGCCTTTCAAGAACAGCATGCGCTCCAATGCGGTTTTTGCACCCCGGGGATGCTCGTGACCGCTTACGCGTTCCTTAAGGAAACACCAAGGCCGACAGAAGCGCAGGTCCGAGAAGCGATTTCCGGCAACATCTGCCGCTGTACAGGGTACCAGCCTATTATCAAAGCTATTCTGCAGGCGGCGGACATGGGGGAGAGCGGAAGTCAGAGATCGGAAGACAGAGATCAGCCATTGTCGTCGAGATCTTAGCCGGCACAGTTCGGGCAGTAAGGAGAGTCCATTGGCCACGCAATACATCGGCGCAGCAATCACGCGACGGGAAGACCTTCGCCTCCTCGCGGGCCAAGCGGTTTTTGTTGATGATGTGAAGCTCCCCGATATGCTTCACGCCGCCATTTTGCGCAGCACACATGCCCATGCCCGCATCCGCTCGATCGATGCGAGCAAAGCCCGCGCCCTTGCAGGCGTGGCGGCGGTTGTGGAATCCAAAAACATCGAGCCCATTGCGAGACCCATTCCGGCGCGGATTTACGCGCTGCCCGGGCTCGATCGGTATCTGCAATTTCCCCTGGCGCGCGACAAGGTCCGATACGTCGGCGATCCTGTAGCTTTAGTGATTGCCGAGACTCCGTATTTGGCCGAAGACGCGCTGGAGGAAATAGAAGTGACCTATGAGCCTCTGCCGGCGGTGGTCAATGTCCGCGATGCCTTGCGCGATGAGGTGCTCGTCCACGAGCAGAACGGTTCTAATCTCGCGTCGCATTACAAGGTTTCCGTCGGCAACGTAGACGACGCCTTTCGCGTCGCCGACTACAAGCGGCGGGAAGAGTTCAAGACCCAACGGCTCACAGGGAATCCCCTGGAAACACGAGGCATCCTGGCGTTCTACGATCCGGCCCAAGATGAATTGACTGTATGGGGACCGACTAAGGTGCCGCATTATAATCGGGGATTGCTCTCCACCCTGTTAAATTTTCCGGAACATAAAATCCACTTCATCGAGCCTGATGTCGGCGGCGGGTTTGGCGTGAGGGGCGAATTCTACCCGGAGGATTTCCTGATTCCGTATGCCTCCATGCAACTCAAGCGTCCCGTCAAATGGATTGAAGATCGGCGCGAACACCTGCTCACAGCCAATCACTCGCGGGAAATTCTCTGCGATGTCGAGATTGCCGCCACGCGAGATGGCACGCTCTTGGGGCTGCGCGCGCAGGTCTTCGGCGACATGGGAGCCTACATCCGCACCCACGGCGGCGTCGTGCCGGCGCATGTCGCTGACTTGCTGCCGACTCCGTACCGCATTCCTAATTATGAATGCTCGGTTCATTTCGTCATGACGAACAAGACCGGCACCGGCACATTGCGAGCCCCGGGTCGCTATGAGTCGTCTTTCATCATGGAACGGCTCGTAGACATCGTGGCCCGTGATCTCGGGATAGCTCCAGTCGAAATTCGCAAGAAGAATTTAATCATGCCCGAGCAGATGCCGTATACCGTCGGCAATACGCAGCCGGAGAACAAGGCAACAATTCTGGATAGCGGTAATTATCCGAGGGCGTTAGCGCAAGCTCTTGAGACATTCGGCTACGAAAAGCTTAAACACCTTGAGGGCCATTACGACAACGGAAAATACCACGGGATTGGCATCGCTTGTTTCGTGAAAAACACCGGCCGCGGGCCGCATGAAGCGGCGCGCGTTCTGGTTGACGCCAAAGGAAACATCGGAGTTTATCTGGGCATCGCTACACTTGGCCAGGGACACAAAACTACTATGGCGCAGATCTGTGCTGACACTTTGGGCGTTGCCCTTGAGCAAATCACGGTTTACCTGGGCAACACGGACTACATGCCCACCGGCGGAGGGACCTACGCCAGTCGAGCAACGGTCATGGGAGGCAATGCAGTCTATCTCGCAGCACTGGAACTGAAGCAAAATATTCTGAGGATTGCTGCCGACCAGCTCGAAACAAAACCAGATCAGCTCCAGCTAAGAGATGGGACAATTTATCTTACGGAGGATAACGGGGAGAGCAACCCACTCATGAGTCTTCGAGAGATTGTGCACGTGGCCCGAGCCAAAGGACTCTATGACAAGGATCAGTTTCGACTCGATGTGTCGGCTAATTTTACCTCGCTGCGCCACACTTACACCTACGGCGCCCACTTGGCCCATGTAAAAGTGGACGCCGAAACGGGCCAGGTGGAAATTCTACGCTATCTGGCGCTCGAGGACGTGGGTCGTTGCATCAATCCGCTCCTCGTTCACGGGCAAGTCGTCGGAGCCGTTGCCCAGGGAATTGGAGCGACTCTGCTTGAGGCTTTGACTTACAATGAGGACGGTCAATTACTGACCACCACGCTCAAAGATTATCTGCTCCCGACAAGTACGGATGTGCCCCCTATCGAATGCGTTGTTACAGAAGAAAGCCCTTCAACTTTGAATCCTCTGGGCATCAAAGGAGTCGGCGAGGGAGGCATCGTCGCGACGGGAGCGGTACTTGCCAATGCCGTGGCCTGCGCGCTGGCGCCGCTGGACGTCAAGATTGTCGAGCTTCCTTTGACTCCGAATCGGCTGCGCGAGTGGATTCGCGCCCGTCCAAGCTAGAAAAGAGCGCACAAGGGAAGTTCAAACACAGTTATTCAGAGATCAAAACAGACCCCGGAACTCAGTTTGTGATGCATCAGGAGGATGAGTATGGCTGCTTTTTCGGTAATTGGTAGTCCCGTTTCACGGGCGGAAGGGCCGGACAAGGTTACCGGTCGTTCCATTTACGCAGCCGATATCGACATCCCTGGACTTCTTTGGGGCAAGATTCTCCGCAGCCCTCACCCCCATGCTCGCATCCGTTCCATCGATGCATCGAGGGCGCGCGCAGTCCCTGGCGTAAAAGCGATTGTCACCGGACCAGATGTCCCCGGTCACCTTGTCGGGAAAAGCTTCCGCGACATGCCGGTCTTGTGCTGGGACATCGTCCGCTTTGTTGGCGATCGAGTAGCGGCTGTGGCCGCGGAAACACCCGACGCCGCCGAGGAAGCGTTGAGTCTGATCGATGTAGTCTACGACGAGCTACCCGCGGTCTTTGATCCTCTCGAAGCCATGCAGCAGCACGCGCCGCGCATTCACGAAGATCTAGCGGGTTATGACATGACTCCGAAAAGCGGGCTGGTGCTGGACGTGCCTAATGGCCTCACTCGGCTAGCTTGGCGCAAGGGGGACTTGGAACAAGGTTTTCGCGTCGCGGACCTGGTGTTGGAGCACACATTTAAAATTCCCGCGCGCCACCAGGGATACATTGAGCCGCACGCGGGTACGGTCGCTATCGAACCCGATGGCCGCATCCAGGTGTGGACGGCGGCTAAGAATCCCTTCGGCATCCGCACCCAGTTGGCCAAGGCGACCGGCGTGCCCGAAGAGCGCATCCGCGTCAACGTGGTGAATGTGGGAGGCGAGTTCGGCGGCAAAGGGGATGCGATAGATTTACCGATTGCCTATTTCTTGGCCCGGCAGTCGGGCCGGCCGGTAAAGATCGTCATGAGCTACGCCGAAGAGTTGACCGCGAGCAACCCCGCTCACCCGACCGTCGTTACCGTGTGCAGCGGTGTGAAACGAGACGGCCGCATCGTCGCCCGTCAGTTGCGCGTGATTCATGCTTGCGGCGCCTATGCGGCGCTCAAACCCAACGCGGCTCTGGCAACCTGGCATTATGCTGGCGGCCCTTATCGAGTAGACCATGCCTCGATCGAGTTCCTCCAGATCTACACCAACACCGTTCCCGGCGGTTATTTCCGCAGTCCCGGGTCGGTGCAAACGTTCTTCGCGCTGGAGTCACATACCGACATCATCGCGCGGGAGCTCGGCATGGACCCGGCTGAATTTCGTATGCGAAACCTTCTTGGCGAAGGAGAAGAGGATGCTCTGGGCCAAAAGTTACGCGAAGTGCGCTTCCGGGAGGTGTTCCAGGCGGCCTTGAACGCCGCGGGCTGGAAAAAGCGAAAGCCGGGCCGCAACTATGGCCGCGGCGTCGCCCTCTACGAGCGGCATATCGGAGGCGAAGAGACCGGAGTGATACTTAGCGCCGAGCTTGACGGAAGCTTTACGGTCGTGAGCCCCATCCCGGACCAGGGAGCGGGCACCCATACCATTTTGCGACAGATTGTGGCCGAGGAGTTGGCCGTCCCCATTCAACAAGTGCGTGTGGTCGTGGGCGATACCGATACCGCTCCCCGCGACGCCGGCGGCGCCCGGGCCAGCCGCGTCACCTATGTCGCCAGCCGCGCGATGGTCGAGGCATGCGGCCGGCTGCGAACCCAACTCACGGCTCAAGCCGCTCGATTGTTGGAGTGCGCGCCGGACGAAACTGTTTTTCGCGATGGCCAATTCCGACTCCGGGCAGAACCGAGCCAGCAGGTAAACCTGAAAAGGGTTTTGGCCCAAATCGGCAGTCCGCTTACGGTCACAGTGAATGAGAACTCGCCCTATCCCGAGGATGTGAGCTACATTTGCGCGCAAGTCGCTGAGGTTGACGTCGATCCTGACACCGGTGCGGTGCGGCTGCACCGCTTTGTGACCGCCCACGACGTGGGAACAATCATCAACCCCCTTACGCACCAGGGGCAGATTGACGGCGGCGCGGTCATGGGCATGGGCCAAGCCCTGATGGAGGAACTGGTCATGGACAACGGCGCGATCACCACCGCAAGCCTCGGAGACTATAAGCTGCCCACCGCCGCCGACATTCCCGAACTGAAAACTGTGCTGGTGCGCTCGGGCGGCAGTGTGGCGCCTTACGAAGCCAAAGCGATCGGGGAATTCGCGAACAACAGTCCTCCCGCAGCTATCGCCAATGCCGTCGCCGATGCGGTGGGCGTGCGCCTATTCGACCTGCCCATCACTGCCGAGAAGATTTATCGTGGTCTAAAAGAAAAAGGTCAGCCAAAGAAACATAGTAGAAAGGATTGACAATGAGCAATGAAATTCTCGTTCAACAAGACGGACCGATTCTGCGGATTACACTCAACCGGCCCAATGATGGCAATGCCATGTCCGACGATATGGCGACCGAACTTGCCGGGATTCTCGACCGTGCAGTCGAGACTTCGCAATTCGTGCTACTGCGCGGCGCGGGAGCGGACTTTTGTACCGGAAGGTGGTACAGCGCAAACCGTCCCGCCGGCGGGCCGCCCGAAGCGCTGGCGCTGCGGCGGCGCAATGAAGTGATCTTCAACTGCTACGGCGCCTTCCGGCGCTCGCCCATCCCCATAGTCGGCGTTGCGCAGGGGCGGTCGGTAGGCTTCGGCTGCGCGCTGGCGGCGCTGTGCGATATTACCATCGCCAGCGACACCGCGACCTTCCAGTTCCCGGAGATGGGCCACAACATCATGCCCACAATGGCGATGTCGGCGCTGGTCGATCGCGTACCGCGCAAGGCGTTGATGTACCTGATCTACTCGACGGCCGTCATCGGAGCGGAGCGGGCGCTCAGCTTCGGCCTGGTCAGCGAAGTTGTGCCTGCCGCGAAACTGGACGAAGCGCTCGAGACATTGTGCAAGGCGCTTCTCAAGTCACCGCCCCCGGCCACGCTTGCGGTGAAGGAATACGCGCGCTCGGCGCTGTCTATGGACCTGCAAGCAGCGGTTGACTTCGCGCGCAACCTGCACGCGACCATCAATACTTCCAGTGACATGCGCCGGTAGAAGTCATGCCCCGGTGACGGATCACTGCCACCGAATCGCCATTGCGAGCGAAATGATAAATGAACTCCCCGCTTCCGGTTTCGCCTGGATTCCCGCTTAAAGCGTGCGGGAATGACGGTCTTAAGAAAGGACAATTATTTAACGAGCAAGCTGCCGGGTAAGCGTGTGTCAACCAGTCGAAAACGTAGGGTGGGTAGAGGCGCACAGCGCTGAAACCCACCGCTTGGAACGATGGGTTTCGCCAACGCTCAACCCATCCTACCGTTTGGAAAGCGAATTAACGAGCAACGGGAAGAACTAGACCAGTGATTTAACGAGAGACCGAGTGATCAGACCAGAATTGTTCAGCGGATCCTTATCCTCAAGCGCACCCTGTTCGGTCAGGCCAATCGCGCTTGCCAGCGCTCCATTACAGTGCGCTTGAATTCGGGAGAGAACGCGTTCACTGCCGGAAATTGCTCTTTCCAGGCGTACGGCCGGCATCCATCGATGATGATGCGATCACTGGTGTAATCCCTCGCCTCCCTCTGCGCGGGATTCAGGGAAGGATCGCTGCGCGTGGTCCACACCCCTTTGACAATATCAACGGCGTGCGCGACATCGCAGCGCGTGGCGACCGCCCATATCACCTCTTGCGGATTGGTAATGTCAACGTCATCATCGACCACTACGACAAATTTGCCTCCCAAGGCACCGCCACGACAGGACGCAGCAGCCATGCCCGCCTGTTTCGCATGGCCGGCATAGAGTTGTTTGATCGCGACCACAAGAAACGGTCCGCCCGCGCCACCACCGCCGACAAACGACCAGACACCTTTCACTCCGGGAATTCCAGCCTTCTCCATTTGATCCCATACTATGCCGCACCCTACCGGGATTGCGTAAGGGAATGGCGCAGGCGGTTTGAGCGGCGGCAACCCCAGGAGAATTGGATCCTTTCTATAGTAAATGGCCTTTACGTTTACGAGCGGAACCTCGCCTATAGTACTGGGCGTAAAGTACCCGAGCCACTCACCGAACGGACCTTCACGCGGCCACTCTACTTTTCCGGGAGGTAAAATTTCTCCCTCTGCAACGATCTCGGCATCCGCCGGGATCGGCAGGCCCGTGTATTCTCCTCTTACAACTTCGACGGGGCGCCCCCGCACCCATCCGGCAAAGTCGTACTCTGATAAAGTGTAAGGCGGAGCCGAACCTGCGGCCAGAATTAGCGTCGGGTCCTGGCCGAAGGACACAACAATCGGGCAGCTTCTTCCCTCGGCGTGGTATTTCTCCATATGGATGCGCCCATGCTTGCCCTTGTTCGGTTTCACGCTCATCGTGTTATGGCTTTGAATCATGCATCGATAAGCGCCGATATTCACAACCTTGGTTTCCGGATCTTGTGTGATTACCGCAGCGCCCGTTCCGATGTAACGCCCGCCGTCGAGTTCGTGCCAGCGCGGGGACGGAAATTTCCACAGGTCCACGTCTTTATCGATCATGGCCGTCTCAAACACCGGGCCTTCCCGGACTTCCACCGGCGGGATGGGACTGAAAGTGGTCAAGCGCTTGCGCCAAAAATCCGATAACGCAATGGCATCGGCATCGACGGGACAGCGGAGCAAAAGAGCCGTGCGCGGTACAGAACCAAACGGGTTGGTCAAAATTCGAAATCCCGCGGGATAGCCCTTCACCTTGTCAAATAACAACGCATGGCCTTTTTGCTCGGCCACGGCTTCGGTCAAGGCGCCGATTTCCAACTCCCAATCGGCTCCTTCGAGAACACGCAGCTCACCCCACCTATCCACTTTATCAATGAAGTCACGCAGATCTTCGAAGTCGCTGTCCTTTGACATTTGAAGTTACCTCCTAAAGACCCAGCACTTTGCCGCAGCTGGCAGGCCTTGTGTGTAACAACTTTGCAACGCTTTTAGATTTTTTCCGTCCTTCCCCCTCTCTTCTCTCCCCCGCGTGCAGGCGGGAGATGTAAGAGGGGGCTTTCAGCTGCTTTCGTTTGGTTCGGCTCTGCAGCGCCGGGATAAAGTGTCATAAATGCTTTTGCTCCCCGTCAGCCTGCCGCCGGAGAGATTCATCGCGGGAGATCCCTGGTCAGTTTTTGGCGGCTGGATACTGCTTGCTCATCTCCTCGAAGTAACCCGAGGCATCAAGTTCCTTCACAAAACGCGGCTCGATAAATCCCTCGGGATTCACACCGGCACGCGCGCGTGGTATGAGCCGAACCATGGACTTGACCGTTTCTATAGTGGGCTCGGGCTTGCTTAAAATGAGATCTCGATATCTCGAATAGATCGAACCAAGAATTTCAGCATCGTTAGTTCGCGTGTACTTTTTCATGACCGCAAGGCCGACGTCCCGGTTCGCTTTGAACAAATATGTCGCTTCGACCCAGGCCTTGAGAAACTTGAGTGTGGTTTGGCGATTTTTCAGAATATAGGCGCGCCGTGAAAGTATGCTCGAAGTGGCAACCTCAAAAGGAAGTTTGGAAAAATCAACGAGCAGCCTAAACCCCATTCGCGCCGCCGCGACCGCTTGGGCGCCGATCAACAACGTGCCTTGAATCGTCCCATTCTGAAGACCAACCATTCGAGCGCCTAAATCTCCGACCGCCAGTACGGTAACGTCCCGCTCAGACAACTCATTGACACGAAGAGCTTCGCGGAGCGCCGTGTCGGTAAGCGAGCCGAGTGCGCTAATTCCAATGACTTTCCCCCGCAGCTCGCGCGGCGTAGTGATACTTGGGTGAACCACCAGATAGTGATCCAGATGATTCATGCTCGTACCTATAAGGACGGTATCGGCACCTCCCAGATAAGCTTCCAGAGAAGGCAAGGCCGAGTGAATAACAAACTGCGTACTACCCCCCAATAACGCCATAACACTGCGTGGCCCGCCGGATATGTAAACAAGGCTCACATCCAACCCATGCTTTTCAAAAAGTCCTTTTTCTTTGGCCACCCAAACCGGAGACTGCGTTCCGGAAATGGAGCCGTAACTCACAACAATTTTCTCCAGCGCGGCTCCCTCACATATTCCCAAAACATTTCCATACGCCGAGATCGTCACGAGAATGGCTATAAACGTTTTGCGCCAAAACATAGAAGAATCCCCCTTCTCTGACGGGCCGCAGCCTTAGAGTTCAGACGTGGGGCGAATCCTATGCCATCTCTCAGGCTCTTGTAAACCCTTCGTAGCTGATACCCTTGGCGGCCAATAGCAGCACCAGGTCAATTCGCCCCGTGACTCCAAGATAAAGACGCATGTCAATCTGGCATGCAGGTCGAATCCGCAGTAGTATCGGTGCTGCTTGTCAACATTATCCGGCCCTGAGCGTAGTGTTTAGTAGACGAGGTGTCACTGTGATTATTTCAAGACGTTTTCGTTCGAATAGGCAATTGCAGCAAGCGGAATCAAATTCGCCGCCATTAAAGGTAGGAGCGCACGGCGACGGGGTTGCCGAGCTACAGGATGCGCTCTGTGACCTTGGCTTCGACCTTACGCGCACGTTTGCCAAAGGTCGCGCCGACGGCATCTATGGTTCCGAGACGGAGAAGGCCGTCCGTAATTTTCAGGAGCAAAACGGTCTGGCGGCCGACGGAGTCGCCGGGCGAGATACGATCGACACACTCGACGAGATCATTGCCGCCGATCCCAGGCTCGACGCGCCCTCTCCTGCGGCCACGGCCGCGTCGGATGCGGCCGATCGCGTCTTGCCCCTGTACAGACGCACGAAAGCGAATTGGTGAATCATGGCGGCTTACAAGCTAAAAAATGGATTCGTCATTGCCGATGTGCGATTTTCACCACCGAAGCCCAACGCGTCGCCGTCGGCGAGGTTCGTCCCGCATACCATAGCCGGTCGCACCCCCGTCCTCCGTTTTACAACTTCCACGGACGTTGACGAAACCGGAAAAGCTCTTTCCCCGGGTTACACCATTTCGGCTATCGCGAAGACGCAAGGATTTACCACCCAGCAGATGAACGACAACGATGTTCGTTTTATGCAACTCGTGATCATCAAGAACTTTTCCGTGGAATTTGCCGGCCGCAAGAATGCCGATGGGACGCTTTCATATAGTTTCCGGGGCGGGTTGACCAACATTCTCCTCGATTGCGTAACCAATCCAGCGGCCACCGCGGCTGTGAACTTTCCCTTTTATAACGCCGCGGCTACTAGCCGTCTGCAAACCGATTACTTCGCCATCATGAGCGACACGCCGGGCTTCGTCAGCAACACCGATGAGCGAAATTCCAAAACGGACCGCTGGAATTATCTTTGGCGATTTCACAGTGAGGCAGAGTTCCTTACTTATCTTGTTTTCGTAAACAAGGATGGAACGCGCGAACCTTTGGAAGGTTGGTCGTGGACACTCGAGCGCTTGATCATCCTGCGCTGGCGTGGCGGACAACCTCAAATCTACAATCAAATGTCGTTCCTCAAACCAGCGTCGCAAAAAACGGTACTGCTCGTGGGCGACATTAGGAGGGCAATACTCATCAGTCCCTCGGGCGTAAACATTGCCAATGTCTTAGGCAATAACGCGCAGCAAAACTTCCGCGGCGCAAGCGCCGATGTGTCTTTTGTGGAACAACAAGATTATTCACCGGAGGTTGATCCGCTATTCTGGGTGTGAGCGACTGCAATTGCTGGCCTTGTTCGGCGGGTTCAGCGACGAGCGATCGCAGATTTTTCGACTTTGGAGCAACCGGGCCGCAAGAGCCATCGAACCGCTGAAACAATAATTGCTCATGCCCTTCGGGAGGAGCCACTCATATGCCGGAAGCACCCGCCAATTTTGATCAATGGTACGTCACCAGCTCCTATCAACAATTCGTGGAACAGGAAGGCGCGCCGTTGTATGAAGGGAGCGCTCTGGAAGACCTCGCCACATTGGAGTTGAGCGAATGGGAGCGGCGCGGAGGCAAAGTGGCTTACACCCGCATGGGGGAGCATGAGAATTACAGTCTCCAGATCGTCGAGATACCGCCCAAGTCGCAACTCAAGCCGGAACACCACATGTACGATGCGGTGATGTACGTCATGAAAGGAAGGGGCGCAACGGATATATGGCAAGAAGGAGAACCGAAGCAAACCGTTGAATGGGAGGAGGGTTCGCTGTTGGCCCTGCCGCTCAATGCGTGGCATCAGGAGTTCAACAGCTCTGGCGACGAGCCGTGCAGATTGCTTTTCGGCACCAATATGGCGAACGTGATCAATCTTTATCACAATCTTGATTTCGTTTTTAACAACCCTTTTTCTTTCAAGGACCGATATTCCTACGCGATGAGGGACTTCTACTCACAGGAGGGCATGCGCCGGAATCTCAGGGTCTATGAAACAAATTTTATTCCGGACATCCGCCGATTTGTGCTGGATCCCTATCCGGAGCGGGGCGAGCGGACATCCATTATGCGCCTCTCCATGGCGAGCGTTTCCATCGGCATGCATGTGATGAGCGTTTCTGAAGGGACCTATGTGACGGCTCACCGGCATGATCCTGGAGCGCACGTGATCGTAATTGACGGCGATGGCTATGAATTGCTGTTTATGCCCGGAGAAGAAAAGCAGCGTCGCAAGGTCCGGACCAAGCCGTACGCAGTGGTGGCGCCCCGCCGCAACGAATTTCATCAGCACTTCAATACCAGCAAGGGATTTTACCGCATGCTGGCATTCCGGGGTGTCTCGCTCAGATACGGCGCAGGCAGGCGATATGATCCCGCCTATACCGCCCAAGATAAGGATCCCTATGCATATGGGTTCAAGATCAGCTATGAAAAGGAGGATCCCGCCATCAGAGAGGAGTACTACGCGGAGTTGGCCAAGAACGGAATCACACTCAGAATGAAGCCGGTGGACCAGGGGCGTGGCTGAAATTCACCGCTCACCTGCTACCATCGCTGCAATGAAGAACTACGCCGCAAGCTACCGGATATCGAAGTGTAAGGGCCCTTCAACAGCAGAAAACGTAGGGTGGGTAGAGGCGCACAGCGCCGAAACCCACCGCTCAGAACGATGGGTTTCGCGGAGTTTACCCTGAGCAAAGCCGAAGGGCTCAACCCATCCTACCGCTGATTCGCATTGCAGCGAGCTTCAGGGAATTAGAGCCGCCGCAGAAATTAACATGAGCGAAATTCATTTCGTGGATACGACGCTGCGCGACGGCCAGCAGAGCCTGTGGGCGTTGGGGATGAAAACCGGGGCGATGCTTGCCATCGCCGAGCAAATGGATCAGGCAGAGTTTGAGTCGATGGAGTTTTTCGTCTCCATCATGATCAAGAAATATGTCCGCGAGCATAAGGAAAATCCCTGGGTGTGGCTGAGAGAGGGGACCAAGCGTTTCCGCCGCACCCGCCTGCGCTACCACGGCGGCATGCGCAGCTCCGGCTCTTTTGAAAAGCTCCCGAGCGCGGTGACCAAACTTCTGATCGAGCGCGCCATTTCCCACGGCATAACGCTGACCCGAACCTCGGATGCCTGGAACGATTTTCAAAGTTTGAGAAGCGAGCTGCAAGAACTCCGCGCCATAGGAATGGAGACGATCGTGAACTTGATCTACTCCGTTTCGCCCCGTCACACCGACGACTATTATGCGCAGAAGACGCGAGAGGCGGCAGCCATTCGACCCTACCGGATCTGCTTCAAAGACGTCGGCGGCTTGCTTATGCCCGATCGCGCCCGCACGCTGATTCCGGTCATCCTGCAAAACGCCGGTGACGTTCCGGTGGAGTTTCATGCCCATTGCAACAACGGCCTGGCGCCCTTGTGTTATTTGGAAGCGGTCAGACTCGGCATCAAAACATTGCACACGGCCATTCCCCCGCTCGCCAACGGCTCTTCGCAACCCGCTATTCTAAGTATGGTTAAGAATCTGCGGGCTCTGGGTCATGCGCCTGTCATTGATGAAGCGGCGCTAAATCCCGTCGAGGAGCATTTCACCGCCGTCGCCAAGCGCGAAGGGCTGCCGCTTGGGAAACCCCTGGCTTACGACCATGATCAGTATCGGCATCAGGTGCCCGGAGGCATGATTTCCAATCTGCGCCATCAACTTCGCTTGGTCGGCATGGAAGACAAGCTCCAGGCAACGCTGGAGGAAGCGGCCTGTGTTCGGTCGGAGTTCGGTTACCCTATCATGGTAACCCCGCTCTCTCAGTTTGTCGCCACTCAAGCGGCCATCAATGTGATTGTCGGCGAGCGTTACAAGGAAGTTACCGATCAAGTCATTCAGTACGCCTTGGGATTATGGGGAAAGGAAGCGCCTGCAGTCATGGACTCGGACGTCAAGGACAAGATTTTGAGCCGAAGCCGCGCGAAGGAATACCAAGGCTGGGTGCCGCCCGAATTGTCGCTTAAGGACGTGCGCAGCCGATTCGGCGGGCCTTCCGTATCTGATGAAGAGCTGATTCTCCGGGTCTATGCGGGACCGGAGCCCGTCAAGGCCATGCACGCCGCCGGACAGCCCAAGCCCTATCTCACCGCGAAGCAGCCTCTGATCAGCTTGATCACGGAGCTATGTAAGAAGAAACAATTTAGCCACATCGCAATCGCCAAGGGCAGTCTCTCTCTTACTCTAGGAAAGAGACGCCCTTCCGATCGCGTGTATCCGTGAATAATATTCATGGCAAACTCCGTCCCAATGGACTTATCGAATACCCGACTGATACTGTTCACCACGAACATACCCCCTCCTTCATCCTCCCGAGGCTGTGAAAAAATTCAAATCCCCCTTTTTGTCCCCCTTTTTCAAAAGGGGATTATCCCATAGGGAAAGCGAGTTTTCCTCTGCAACTATTTTTAGGATTCGTTCTGTCGAATGCGAGTTCCCCTCTTTGGAAAAGCATGCCCTGAGCGTGGTCGAAGGGAGGGGTCGGGGGAGATTTTCCGGTATTCAGTTATTCGTCGCAGCTTCTCCCCTTCGCGGCACTTTCAGAGTAATACAGACTACGAGCCTAGCCCTTTGAAAAATCCTTCGCGCTCCAGCTCGTCGAGCAGTGTCTCGTCCACAAAGTCTTCAGGGCGGCGGTTTTTTAGCTCGGGATTTCTCTCCGTGAAGAAGTCCAACGTGTCCTTCAAGCCCGCCATATTGATCCGGGGCGGAAATGAGAAGCGAGGACCAACCTCGTCGTATGTCGCATTGAGGATTTCCTGATTTTCCACGCGCAGTCTCTTGGCCATAACCCTGAGGCTTCTTTGGCGGTCCGTCCGCAGAATGTGCGTGGCTTCAGAATAGGCCTTAAGATAACGTTTCGCGATGTCGCGGTGTTCCCTCAGATAGCTGCGCCGCACAAACACCGTTGACTGACAGAAGTTGACCTGCATCTCTGCCATATCTGCGAGCACTCGATAGCCGGCCTTCTTGGCCACCATGAGATGCGGCATCGACATAAAGGTCGCATCAATGGTTCCCGCAAGAAGAGCCGCCAACCGGGTCGGCTGGTCTCCCATGGGAATCACGTTCACTTCGTTCCTCTTGAGGCCCCATTCACGGAAGGCCAACTGATAGGCGATATCATGCGAGCCCCCGAAGTTAAGGATGCCGAGTTTTTTTCCGCGTAGCTCTTTAGGAGAGGTAATCTCGGGCCTGGAGACAATGGAAAACGGGAAGTGGTTGTAGGCCGCTGCGATGATCGCTATTTCTAGGTTTCGCGCGGATGCCAGAAGAGGCGTTGTTGCGGAGCCGCCGGAAAATTGCGTGCTCCCGCCCAATAGCGCGCCCACGGACCGAGATCCTCCTGTGATCATCACGAGGTCGACATTCAGTCCGTATTTGTCAAAGATTTTAAGATCCTTGGCGACCCATGTGGTACTCTGAAATGCGCCGAGTCCGCCGAAATCCGCGACAATCTTATCGGCGGCGCAGCCTTCAGCAACAACGGCGAACGTCAAGGCGATCACTGCGAAAAGTCGAACATGCTTCATGTGAACACAACTCAGCTTTCCCGGCAGGCGCACGCACTACCGTCACGACTACGATGAGCGTATGTCACGGTACTCCATTTATGTCAAACCGCGGTTGGCATCACTCTCTAAGCTGCGTTGACAGCCGTTTACCCATGGGTTACTCTCTGCGCCGAACACGCGACAACGGCCCCATCGGAGGTTTCTATGCGTACGCCTTTGACATTCGCACTCGCGGTTTTTCTCACACTCGCGATTTCGACTTCGCACTCGTCCGCTCAATCTAACCCGGACAAGATCACCATCGGCACGATTACCGTGTCGCTCAATAATCTGCCTATTTATGTCGGCCAAGAAAAAGGGTTCTTCGCCAAAGAGAACATTTTCGTCGAAGCGGTGGCGCTGAACGCGAGCACGCGAAGCATCCCGGCGTTGATCGGCGGCTCGACGCACCTTTCAGCCTCCTCGGCCATGACCACGATACGGGCCATCGAAAAAGGCGCCGCCCTGAAGATTGTCGGTGGTCTAATCAATGCTCCGGTTTATGATCTTATTGCCAATGCGAAGTACAAGACGATCAAGGATCTTAAAGGCACGACCATCGGCGTCACCGGCCTGATCACCAGCGACACCGTCTTGATGAAGGAGATGCTCAAAGCCAACGGACTTGAGTATCCGCGCGACTACGCCATGATCGCCATCGGCGGAACTGCGGACCGCTGGCGCGCGATGCAAACCGGCAACGTGGCCGGCGGCATACTGAGCCCGCCTTATACCTTCGCGGCTGAAGAGGCGGGGTTTGTCAATCTGGGTAGTACCGCCAAGTACACGCCCAATTTCACGCAAACGGTTTTCAATGTGCGCAGCGACTGGGCGCAACAAAATAAGCCGCTACTCGTCCGTTTCCTGCGGGCGATTTTGCGCTCGGAGCAATGGATTCACACCCAAAAAGAGGACACCGTGCGGATCATCGCCAAGCGCTTCAAATTCAATGACAAGTATTCAGAAGCAGCCTGGCGCTATTTCGTCACTACCAACACCATTCCGAAGGACGGGGATGTCAACGCCAAGGGGATGGATAGAGTTTTGCAACTGCTCGTCGAAGACGGCACGCTGAAGCCGCCGCTGCCGCGCCAGGACAAATACATCGATACCAGCTATCTTGACGAGGCGCGCCGGACGCTTCAGTAACTCTACAATCCGCCGCTGCTGCATCGTACGCAGCCAGCAATCAGCCAGATGTCCGCCATGACGTTACGGCCAGCAATCAAAGCATGGGTGTGTGTAATCCTCGTCCTCGCTTTTTTTCTTTCCGCAAACGTTTACGGCCAAGCAGCGCCCAAGGCCATCGTCCTCGCCTGGGACGGAACCGTGCCCGCTTTCGTCCATGAGTTGCTGCGCAACGGCAAGCTGCCCAATCTCGCCAAACTCATTCAAGGCGGATCATTCGCCGATGACGTGATGCCGGGCTATCCGGCGCTCACTGCGCCAGGCTTCGCTTCGCTCTGGACCGGGGCGCCGCCGCGCGTAACCGGCATAAGCGGCAACCGCGTGCCTCGATTACCGGCAGACCAATTCACCATGCTCCAGAGCAGCGTCGGCTTCAGCCCGGCGCTCTTGCGCGCGGAACCGCTATGGCAGAGCGCCGAGCGCGCCGGGCGGAAAGTCGTTACTATCTACGCGCCTCTGGCCGGCGCCAAATCCGAGCTGGCGGTGCATTTGCAAAGCTACGCGGGCATCGTCGGGCGTGACGGCGTCATCACCGGACACACGTCCAAGGCGCATCCTGCGGCCGATTGGAAAAATGCGCCGGAAAGCGCGGCGCCGCCGCTGGAAATCTCTTTCGCCATCGGCGCATCCACTTTTTGGGGATTGTTAATCGACGAACCGGCAGACCCGCAAGAGGGCTATGACACGCTGCTCGTCGGCAGCAGCCGAGACGGCGAAGCGATTCAGGCCAAATTGAAACCCGCTGGCCCCGGACCGGGCGGCGAACTATTCTGGAGCGCGCCCCTCGATGTTCACACGAACTCCGGCCAATCAGCGATCGTCTATCTGAGACTGTTTGATCTCAAGCCCGATGGCAGCGATTTTTTTCTTTACTTCACCCGGCCGACGCGTCCCGTCATGACCGCACAGCCGGAGCTCATCGAGCAAGCAAGTCCTTCCATTAAAGCGTTCGTTGGCAATGGCGCTAATGTGCTTTACATGGAAGGCGCATTGGGATTGCCGATTTTCAAAGGCGGCGATGGCGTCGCCGAAACCCGTTACCTCGAAACGGTGACATTCGTACAACACCAGTTGATGGAAACCGCCCGCTGGGCGCTCGAACGCCTGACTTGGGATCTGTTTATCGCCTACACGCCCTACCCTGACGAAGCGGAGCATTTATGGCGGGGCTATCTCGAATCGAAGCTTCCCGGCTACCGTCCGGAGATCGCCGCCCGGTTGCGTCCTTTTCTCGAAAGAGTCTATCAGACCTCCGATGACTTTCTCGGACTCCTAATGAAGTTGCGCCCGGAAAACACCATTGTGGCGCTGGTCTCCGACCATGGCATGGACTCCAGCAACAAACTGCTCGCCATCAATAAAGTGCTGGAACAAGCCGGACTGCTGGCGTTGGATGAGCGCAACCGCGTCGATCTCGCCAAGACCAAGGTGCTTTACCCGTCGATCAATAACGGCTACTTGCTCATCAATTCAACGGAGCGTAAAGACGGCATTGTGAGCCCTGAAGAGCGCGAAGAGATCGTGCGCCGTACTCGTGAAGCGCTTCTTGACATCCGGGACGGCGATCGCCAGGTGATAACCAACGTTTACGATGCCGCAACCGACGGCACCCCACTCGGCATCGGCGGTGATGGCGGCGGCGATCTTTACATCGATCTGGCAACCGGGTACGAAGTGGATTCAAAGCTTAGTTCCCGTGACCTCATCACCGCGCGCGAGCCTCACGGCATGCACGGCTTCAATCCGGCGCGGCAGTCCATGCATACCGTGATGGTCTTCAACGGTCCTGGAATAGAAACCGGCGCCGAACTCAAAGATGTCCGCATCATAGATTTTGCGCCGACTTTGTCTCGCGCGCTGGATCTTCCCGCGCCTCGAGATTCCTGGGGACGGGTCATCGAGGAAGCGTTCACCGATCCGCATTGACATTGAACCACCGCGCAGCAAGGTTACGGGGTATCAGAACGAGGCGATGAGAATTTTGTCGGCAAACGCGATAGGGGCCGGAAACGGCTTTCGCCGTCCCCGCCCTCCGAACCGTGCGGGCGGTTTTTCCGCACACGGCTCTCCAGTCGGTGGTTTCCTCGTCGGGATTGGCTCGCCAGCTTCCAGGCTGCAGTCATGGTGAACAGTCCCTGGGCCGCGAAGAATTTATTGGGCCAGCGCTGATAATCGTCTCGACAAATTCCCCTGCCCGGTCGCTTCTCCTGCTTTCGAAGCACCGCCCGCAACCGTCGCCGTACAAAGCCATGCCGTTTTCCAGCGCCGCCAACATGCGCTCGCTCGACACCGAGGCTTCCACCCACGTCCAATCGCTTTTGTGGGTCTCTGCGCCTTGTGTAGCCTCTCAGGCACTACCGGCGCTCGGCTTTCGCTTTGCCCCTGTGTGTCGCTCACGCTTCCACCTCCCTATCTCCCTTCCCTCGGTGCGGCTTTGCTTTCCGCTCCTCTCGCGGCTTTCGCCGCTGCGGTACCATGAAGGCTCTGACTCCTGCGCCGCTCACCACCCACAGCGCAGGTCTCCCCGCTTCCTGCACCCCACCTTCCTGTCGTTCCGCCTCCAACCACGTTGGGCTGCCTGATCATCGCTTACCACCACGCCAGCGTGACCAGCGAGTTTCGGACTTCGCCCTGAGTGAGCAGGCTCGTCGCAGCACCCCCGCCGAATCGAGTTCGTTCACCTACGGACCGACAGTTCGCCTCCGGTTGCTCCCCACGCCGCTTCGAGCCGACGCAGTTACCTTTGGCTACAGAGTTGTGGCATACTCCGACACGGACTTTCACCGTGCTAATGTGGCGCCATCACGGGCGCACGATTCCCGATACAAGCATTCGGGAATGACGGACTCTAAGAGGTCTGGAATAGCTCATCACGCAGCAAGCTGCGGGGAATCAAACCCGCACGATTGAACGTTTTGAACCGCTTGAACCCTGGCGATCGGCGCCAGTAGCCTGGCCTACGGGTCCATCACCCTCTTTTCGGAATTTCCATACCTCGTTTGACCGCGGGCCGGCTTGAAATCGAGTCGAACCAGCGCTTCACGTTCGGAAACTCTTCAAGCTTGACGTTGTGTCCTTCGTGCCGTCCCACCCAGGGATAGGTTGCAATATCCGCGATCGAATAATTTCCGGCAAGAAACTTTTTCTGCGCCAATTGTTTATCGAGAACTCGGTAAAGTCGCAACGCCTCCTGGTAAAAACGCTCGATGGCGTAAGGCACCTTCTCTGCCAATTTGAAAAAGTAATTGGCCTGGCCGAACATCGGCCCCACGCCTCCCATTTGAAACATGAGCCATTGAATGACTTCGTAGCGCTCGCGCATATCATGCGGCCAGAGCTTTCCGGTTTTTTCCGCCAAGTACATGAGGATGGCGCCGGACTCGAACAATGTGAGCGGCTTGCCTCCCGGCCCTTCAGGATCGACGATCGCGGGAATCTTATTATTGGGGTTAATCGCCAAATAGTCCGGCTTGAACTGCTCGCCCTGGCGGAGATTGACCGCGTGAACTTCATAAGCCAAACCGATCTCCTCCAGCATGATGGAAACTTTTTTGCCGTTAGGTGTTGCCCATGTGTAAAGCTGAATCATTGATCAACTCCTTTCACCGCCTCTTGAGCTTTGACGATGCGACGGCTCGCCAGCACGATGAAAACGGAAATAATCAGACACGCAAAAGAAACCCAAAATGGAATAACATAACTCTGCGTCCTGTCGAATAGAAAGCCGCCAAGCCACGCCCCGGTGGCGCCCCCAAGGCCGATGCTGAACGTGAAGTAGCCGAAGATGGCGCCGAAGTGCTTGCCATGAAAAATGTCTGCCGAGATCGCCGACAACACCAGCGCGCGGGAGCCCTGCCCGAGCCCGTAGCACACGGCGTAAGTGTAGAGCAGCCACGCCTGAGAATCACTGCGCATCGCGATCAGCGCGAAAATGCCAAAAGCTGAGATCACCTGCACCCAGGTAAAGACCACTTCTCTTTTCATCACGTCGGAAAGATAGCCAAATAGAAGGCGGCCAAAAATACTGACCACTCCCATCAATCCAAAGATGGACGCCGCAAAGACTTTCGCGAACCCCACATCAATAGCGTGGGCAATCTGGTGGGTGATGATGATTTGATTACCCATGCTCGCGAGCGTTCGAGCGATGAAGAGAAGCCAAAACGCCGAATTGGTCAGCGCGCGCCTGACCGTCCAATCGGCATCATCGTGTTGAGCCGGTGGTTGGGTCACCGGGGCTTTGTTCGCAGCGGCCGGCAGGAAAAAGTGCACCGGGGGAATAACTAATAAAGTCGTGATCACCGCGAGTCCAACGTAGGCCGCGGGCCAGCCCCAGCGCGTAATCATCAACTGAGCAACCGGCACTAGCAGCACAATACCGACACCGCCGCCCGACCAGGCTATCCCCAGGGCCGTTGCCCGGCGCTGCGCGAATTCGCGGGAAATGATGGCGACGTGAGGCACCATGCCGATCAACGCAATCCCTGCCGCCGTGACAATACCCACATAGAAATACAGTTGCCAAATGGAGGAGATGGTTGAGCTAAGCGCCAGGCCAACCGCAAGCACCAAGCCGCCAAGAGTCAAAGTCTTCCGCGCGCCGATGCGGTCGATCAAGCCGCCAGCGAACGGCAGACATAAACCTTCGAACACGATGGCCAGCGAGATCGCTCCCGCCGTCGCGCCACGGGACCAACCGAAGGCGTCTAACATGGCGACAAAAAAAACACCGAAGGTGCCGTGCAGTCCCCGGCTCACCGCAATGTGGAGAAAGGCGAGCGCGACGAGGCCGTAACGTTTGAAAGTTCCTAACCGGGATTTGGTCAATTGGGCCATACAACAATGAACCTTTAATCTGTGCGGGTCTAATTCCCGCAGCTTGCTGCGGGGTAGTTCATGCCGACATTTTCTCGGGGCCGGCTCGGGCCGTGAGTCCTGCAGCCGTGGACACCCCTTACATAAAACGATTCACCAAAATGTTACTTTGGCACAAGCTTAACAGGAGCGCGGGCGAGATTACCGGCGGTCGCTTGTTGGCCGCGCATGGCCGAGCACAACATCGCCACCAACCCCATGATACCGCTCATCAAAAAGCTAAAATTCATCGATTTCACAAAGACCACTGCATTTGCAGGCGTCGGCGTCGCCGTCGCATCGCCGCTGTAATAGCGGAACGCAGCGGTGAGCAGCAAGGTGCTCAAGGAAACGCCGAGCGTCGTGCCCAGGCCAAACATGACATAGATCGCGCCGGTAGCAACCCCGCGGTGTTGATCGGGCACCGAAGAGATCATCGCGGTATGGTTGGGCGGATAAAATAGCGCCATCGCCAATCCCCAAAACGCCAGCACCGCCACCGCAAAGGTCCAGTGGGATTCAGCGCGCAAAAACCCCCCCAAAAAAGCCCCCATCACCAGGAAGGATAGTCCAACCGTCGCCGGCAAGCGCGGCCCGACTTTGTCCGTCACCCACCCGACCAAAGGCGACAACGTCACGGTAAAAATCGGCGCGCTGATGAATAACAGTCCCATAAAAGAGGGGGAAAGGTTTAGAATGTCCTGCAAGTAAAACGGCAGGACAAAGCCGATCATGACCTGCGCAACCCCGACCAGGAGCAAGCTCAAACTGCTGAGCGTGAACATGCGAATACGAAACAGGCTCAAATCGAGAATGGGGCTCGGCGTGGATGATTCGCGATAGAGAAAACCGGCAAACAAAACGATAAAGCCCGCGATCAGCCCTACGCGCAGCAATCCGGCGACGGTTTCCATGATGCGATAGTCGATGATCGCGATCAGCGTCACGGTCGCCGCCACCAGCAACACGGCGCCGAGATAATCGACTTCCCGTTGCGCGGCGTTCGCCACAGGCCGCTGCGGCATATTTCCCCTCTTGTGATTAAGCGCCGCCAGCACAATACCGGCCGCGGCGATCGGCACCAAAAAGAAAAACACCGCGCGCCAGTGCACATAGTCAATGATAAGCCCGCCGACGCTCGGGCCAACCAGCACGCCCGAATGAAACGCCGTGGTCATGAAGCCCTGGGCTCTGCCGGATGATTCCTTCGGCAGCGAATCCATCGCCAGCGCGCGCGCTTGCGATTGCGTCATCGAAGCGCCAATGCCGTGAAAGAGACGAAAAAAGATGAGTTGCGTGACACTCTGCGAAAAGCCGCACAAAAGAGCGCCGATCGCCGATACCACGAGCCCGAAACTGAACATGGTCTCGCGGCCGTAAATGTCGCCGATGCGACCAAAGACCAGCGACAAACTCACCTGCGAGATTTGATAGGCGATGACCGCCCAGGAAATCCCCACGATGGTGGTTTCTAAACTGTTCGCTATCGTCGGGAGCGAAACGGCAAAGATGCGGCTTGCCGTTCCCGCCAGGAAACTGCCAAGCGCAGCATTAACAAGCAAAAACCAGTTGACGCGCGAATTCATCACGATATCGATAGGTGAATTGGTTGTACTTGTTTAATGAGAAAAAGGCCAGCAGGTTAACGGACGCGATGAATTGCGCCCTGCGGGTTTCTCGGCATCGTCGGCGCTTCTGACATCACCGCGTCAAGCTTTCGTCGTCGTTATGATCGAGGAAAAACAGGGGACCTGCCCAACGCCATTGCTTTGAATTCTTTTATCTTTAACGGCGCATTATTGATCGGCCCGGCGGTGGCAGGCATTCTCATCGCGGTCGTAGGAGAAGGACCTTAGTTTCGCCTAGCTGCCTTATCTTTTATGGGTATCGGCCGAAACTGAGACTTCGTAGAGGTTCTCACTCACTGGGCTTCGGAGACATGAAGACTACACCGTTGACGGATGCCGTTGAGGAAACGCGGCGATCAAGAGCACGCGGCCGGAAGAATTTGAGAGCGTATTCTTTATTTTCCGGGTACCAGAGGTTGCCGAGATGTCCGCCGTAGGGATAGAGCGTCACTCGGTCGCCCAGGGCATCTTTGAGCGCTTCGATGGATTTCCTCTCGGCCAAGAAATCATCGGCATTGTGCAGGATGTGCACTTTGGGGTTGTCGCGCAGCCGATTAACGATGGCTGCCAAAGAACCGCGCTGGATGAAGGTATCCAGATCGGCCTGTGGATCGCCAATTTGTTTTTGCCACCGGGGTACGGCGATCATCTGGTTATATTTCGTAAGCGTGAATTCCTTGGCCTCCTCCAGCCGTTTTCTCATGTCGTCTTTCGGCGCCGTAAGCAGCTTCTGGTCATGAATGACTTGGGTAACGTAGATGAGCTCGGGAAGTTGGCTCTGCAAAGTCTCGGCGATGAGGTATTGGAACTCTGCCCTCGTGAAGCCACCGAGCTTCTTGGCCAATCGGTCGAAGACTACGGGATTGTCCTGCCGTTCTCCGGAAAAGGATTCGACGATGCCAAGCGCTTTAGAGACGATTTCCTGAGATCTCTCCCGGCCGAATTTTCCTTTCAACGCGCTCCATTCATCGATTTTCTTGATCGCGTAAGCGAGGTCGATGGGCGGGTTGATAAGAAGATACTTATCAATGCCGATCTTTCCCTCGTCGGCATCGATCACGCTGAGATACGCACCTTCGAGCGCGCCCAGGCTGACCCCAATGAAGTTGATCGATCTGATCTTGACGTCATACCGAGATCTCAACACCGTTAGGGTTTTTTGCATGACTTCATATAAATCTCGCGCGTCTTGCGGCGCGTAACCCGGCGCGCCGCTGCGGCTGGCCGACAATGCAAAATTCCAGCTCATCGGCGACGGTAAAATGACCACATGGAAGCCTGCTCTATAGAACAGGCTCGCTAAATACGGCCCGACCCCGAAAAAGGGGTTGGATCCGAGGCCGGCGAGAATGAAAAGCAGCGGCGCCGGACGGGTTTGGTGATACAGGGCAAGACTTACGTCACCGCGTCCTTCGAGAGTAGGCAAATCATTTCTGCCGGGGAGCCCGGGCACATGCAGGATGGTCGAATCAACCCGCGGTGTGGCTCCGTTGTCGCCCAAAATAGCGCTTGTCGCCGTCGCCAAGTAAGGGTCGTGATAGGGATATTGATACCCCACGGCATCGATCGAAGGGACCACTAGACTCAACGCGGTCAATACCGCCAGAGCGAAATGAAAGCGCATCGGAAAAACTCCTGTTGACTGCCTCGGTTGAGAATCATGCGTCATGGTTCGTTACTCGCTCATCGGAAAATTTGGCGTTTTAAGTTTAGCCTAATCGTAGTAACCGCGGTCGCGGCTACGCCTGCCACAGCCATCAATGTCATAAGAGCGCACCCGCCGTCCCGCCGACGCCGATGGCTGCGCTCCTTCCAATATTGGAACGGGTCGCCGCGCCAATCCCTGCACCCGCTACTCTGCCAAGCGTAGCCCGGCCAACGTTCCGCAGCCCGCGGCACCCCGACACCAACAACCAGCCGAGAAGCGCGGGGCATGATTTGTTTTCTTCACATCGCTCATCATGGAACTCCTCCGGAAGAACTAAACAATTCAAACGCAAGTTCTGTTCCAGTATAAAAACGTAGTTTTTCCAAGGCAGATTGCGCTGGTGAGGCACCCTTTTACGGAAAATTCCTCCAGCGAAAATCCCCTTCTCGGCAGCCGGCTCTGCAAAAGATTTTGTGCTGCAAAAGTCAAATCGAATTCTCTTAGCGCGGCAGAGGTTTCGGCAGGTGTGAAGTTCACTTAGCAACGCCGTAAGCATGATCGCGTTCGACGTGCGACCTATGTGCTACCGCGGTTCTACACTGGTGGCCTTCGACCCATCACCAGACCTACTACGAATAAAATCAAAAACACCACGAACAATATCCATGCGATCTGCGTTGCCACGCCGGCGACTCCAGTCAGTCCCAAAACCCCGGCAATCAGCGCGATCACAAGAAAAGTTATCGCCCAATTCAACATTGACAGGCCCTCCTTATCTTTCCACGGATTCCTGAAGCCTTGTTTGGATCCTTGTGCTACATTTTCAACAGCGCCAATATTCCCGTTACGATGAGGTAGATGGCAACGATGTAGTTCAATTATCGCGGGACCATTAGAATCAATATTCCCGCGATCAACGCCACCAGCGGTTGCAGAGCGATATAGATTTGCATGATTTCGGCCTCCGGATTCGAGCGTCGAATCGTCGAGCTGAGAGTGGCGATGTGAGTGATCCGCTCCCTCCCACTAAGATGCTCAGCGCGATTACGGATCTACCGCTGTTGCGGTCAAATCCTCCTCTCGTAATTCCCGTAATTGCGCGCCTGCTTTGCCAGCTTGACATAGTCTGCGCGTATGCGTTCCAAGTCATCTTCTTCCAACTCCTCAAGATTGAGAAGAGCATTGTGCGCTTGGTCGATCGCGCGTATCAGCTCATCCAACTTTATTTGCATCGCGTCGGCGTCTCGGTTCTGAGTATTCTGAATCAAGAAGTAATAATCGTCGTC
>Ga0316628_100000206_pt1 | contig 37027 bp, 42 predicted proteins | sample OWC_Aug_M2_C1_D5_FD_207648 | JGI IMG/M metagenome (GOLD analysis project Ga0316628, IMG submission 207648) | Wetland soil microbial communities from Old Woman Creek delta, Ohio, United States - OWC_Aug_M2_C1_D5_C | ecosystem: Environmental > Terrestrial > Soil > Wetlands | place: USA: Ohio...
TACTCTTATTGGGAATACCGTTACCTGCTGGAACCGGACAAGCTCGCATGGTATACGGCGGTCAAGGATCTGCCATCGATCCCCGTCAACATGCCGCCTTTCCCATCACCCACCCGGTTGACTGATAAGGTATTAGCCCTGGAAGCTTTCAGGGCAAAGGTGGAGGAATACTTGAGCAAGTTCCCGACCTGGGAGCCGTGATGATTACCCTGGCAGTCAAGCAGGAGGTATCCGAGGACTGGCTGGCCCGGATGGGTGGTGATCCGACCGGTCGGGAGCGGTTGTGGCAACATCTTGAAAGCGAGATGGGTGCTAACATCATGCAGTACCTGCACGGGAAGAAGACAAGCCGCATGCTATTCGCCAGAGAAGGACTGTACGTGTGAGGATGGGTAATTGGCAAGATATGTACCAGTTTATCATCCAGGCTGAGCTGGAAGAAGTGACTACCATGAAACTTCAGGTGTTTGAACCACCGGAGATAGACTTCAGGGTTGTTCAGTCACCAGGCAAGCGTGGGTTCTGGCAGTGTGGGTACTGTGGACAAACCAACGACTTCGAGAAAGACCTGTGCTGCCGTTTCTGTGGAGGACGCCGTTGAAGAAGAAGCTGGTCAAACAAACCATCAAGCGTATTACTCGCATTGCCAAGAAATGGATGAAACCAATGGGTTTGCTGTGGTGGCGAACCGATTTTGTTTACTTCACGGACAAGAAAACCATCAAGGAGCACCTTGAGGCCAACCCCGGTTTTGTGTGTTTGATGAAAGCCTGGGCTGATTGGAAGTATATGGAAGCCACTGTCGAGTTCAACCTACCTGCTTTGGCTGAACAAAGTGATAGTAAGATCGAAGAAGCCCTAGTGCATGAGTTCACTCATATCTTGGTGCGTGAGATGCGGGAAGGTGATCTGCACCACGAGGAGCGGGTGGTCAGTACACTAGTGCGAGCTTTCTTCTGGAACGGTGGGAGTAAGTTATAATCATTGTGCCAGCGTAGCCTAACGGATAGAGCAGCAGTTCTCTAAACTGTTGGTTGTGGGTTCAAATCCCACCGCTGGCGCAAAAAGGTGGCGCCCTCCAAACTTGGAGGGCGCCTTTGTCATTGGATGCGGCCTACTTCCAGTGTTCGAACCTCCTCGATTGGGTTCTTCTTCGTGAAGAACTTCATGATCAGGTCGTGTGTATAGTTGCTTCCTCGTCCAATTATAAAGCCGGTAAGTACCTGTCCGACTCGGCCAGGTTCGATCAAGTTATCGAGCCCGAGCCACTTGGGGATCAGAGCAACCATATCCAGTTTGTAGATCCAGCATAGGCCAACACCCACTCCCAGGGCGCAGTACATCAGCAGCCACTTGAACTTGGTCCAGCCGAGCTTATCCATCGGTGTCCCGAAGATGTACTCGACCAGCGCTTCCACCACCAGGGATAGGAAGTAGATGATGACCAGCACACCCAGAACTTCTAGAATATCCATTGTGCCCTCCTTTAGGCATCTTTGACATTGGCGTATAACGCCTTCTTTTGAGCCACGGCTTTGGCATGTGAGGAGTGGCGGTACTTGACTCTCCACTTGCCGTTCTTCTTTACCAGTACGTTCTTGCCAACAACCTTGTACGGCATACGACCTCCGTGATTATACTATTTCTTTTTCTTTCGATTGCGTGCCCACTTCTTAGCCTGGATGGCGAAGTTGGCGCGCTTACGCTGCTTGGTGGTAGCACTTTTGTCTTTCATGACTGCATGGGCATGCTCCTGCACACCACGGCCGGCAGCCTTGGCAGACTTGGTGAACTTGCCACGGTTTTTCTTCTTGATCTTGATACCTGACTTGTTAGCCATTGGAACCTCCTTTACCATGGATTCGGATTCAAGTTGCCCTGCCTGATCCAATCGATAGCCTGGATCGGGATAGGGACGCCAACCGTCGTACCACTAATACAGTTGAACCATAACTTGCCATAAGCCACTGTGGTGGTGCTACTCCCGAAGGGTGTCCAGGTTGTGCCGTTCTTGGAGAAGTAGGTGTAGTAGGTGGTATTGGTCCTGGCAATCATAAAGTAGAACGCTTCCCCGTATTGGTTAGGAGCGTGTGACCCAAGGGTGCCTGCTGGGTTGTCAGACCACAAATAACAGGAAGTGGTGGAGTAGACTCTCCAACCCACCCGGATGTAGTCGGTGCCAACGTAGGTGGTGGTGCTATTGTTCAACGAGATCCCCATGGCCTGAGCACCAGCAGCTGGGCTGGGCACACTGGCAGGGGCAGTTGGGGTCGCACATACAATGATAGTCTTGCCAGTGGGCAGAGTATAGTTCTGGTAGAAGTAGACACCAGCGTAATTCACCTGGCACAGAAGCCAGCCGTGACGCGTAGCCAGATCGTAGATGGCAAGCGAGCCAGCTGGTTGTATGATGTTGACTACTCCGGTTGAGCCAGATACTACGGTCCACTTGCTATCCAGGGCGGAGTCTTGAAACTCCTCATCCGGTTCATCGCCGGTGGGTTTGTAGGTCAGGTCAACACTGTCATCCAGATCCTGCCCGGTTTCCAGTGGTGCGCCTCCAGAGTAGGTTTCGGTAGGAGTGGTGGTGGCTACCTGGATAGTGTACAACACCGGACTGCCAGAAGCATAGTCCACAAACACATGATCGCCCACAGAAGGAGCCGGGCCGATTTGTGGGATGCCGTATAGGATCGAGCCATACTCATCCCCCAGCTGGACCGTGGCACAGCCAGGCAGGGAGTCAAGCACGATCCCAGGGATGAGTTTGTTCTTCTGGAGTGCGGAAAGTGAGCGTGACAGACTCATGTTACATGCCTCCCTTGCAGGGTCTCGCTTTCCTGAGTTGGCCTCCAATTGAAACTCAGGTTCTCTGCGATGAAGTATTCACTTACGGTAGTGCCGGTGCCTGAGAGAACGTAGGACAGGTTCACCTTATCACCGATCTCGATTAGGTGGTGCAGGCGGGCATTGGCTGTGTATAGGGTGAGGCCTTCCAGGGCGCGCTGCTGGATTATCTGGGTGATAAAGTCCACGTCCGTATTGATGTTCGGCAGACGCAGGACAGCCGGGGTGAACCCCACATCACTGGCCCAACTGGTGCTCTGGACTAGCTTGGAGTAGGCGTAGTAGGCGGTGATATCACTCATGCCTGGAGTGAACCTGGTTTCCTTGCGGTGGTTGCGAACGCGGTACAGGTTCGAACTTCCCAGGTTGCCAAGGTAGGTATAAGCGACCGCTCCATTGTGACGCGGGAATAACAAGACTGGCCGCTCCTGGATGACAGACGAGATGGCATTAGCCCCGGTGCTTTCCATATCCACCCAGACCGCTTCCCGGTAAGTACCCAGCTCCCGGATGCGGATATTAGTAACGGTGATAGGGCTGGTGGCCTTGAGTTTTACGGGAGTGTTCACCAGGCACTTGGGTGGGGTGGGACAGCATGAGCCGATGCAGTGTATATCATTGTAGACCGAGATAAAGTCATCATGGATGAAGACCCGCAGGTGAGTGATGGCAGCGGTCAGGGAGTATTTCTCCACCAACTTGGTGGCGATGATCGTTCCTCCACCGTCGAAAGCATCTGCACTGTAGAAACCCACGTAGGTGGTGTTGATCGCAACCGTAGCTGACAGGTTGCCTATATTGATATACAGGGTCTTGCCAGTTATATCCGGCAGATCCATTGAAAGGTCCAGACCACCAAAGACTGAGGTTGAGGTCATAAGTCGCTCCAGACAGTAGTCACATTGGTGTCAGTCACCGTGATATCGCCAGGGAATTCAGCCTTGGCGCCCAGCCCTTTGGATAGGGCATCAATGTAGTTGGTCAGGCCCATATCCTCTGTGTCCAGTGAAGAAGCATAGAAACTCTTCAGCCTCAGGGAAGCTGTGCCCTCGAAGATATAGGCCACTGTACCGGGCGGGAAGAAGGTGGATGACTGGCCGGTAGAAGCCCGGACGGTGGTCAGTGCTCCTGTCACCCAGGTATTCACGGACATATCATGACTGTCCGAAACGTCATCCCCTTCCAGGAACCAGCGCGAGCGGTTGAGGGTATATTCCACGGCTCCAGCATTAGTGATGAAAGGTTTCCAGTCTACCTCATGAACCTTGTGAGCGTATCCATCGTCAAAGGCCATGACATATCCGGAATAATCATTGTAGTGGGTGGCGTTGTTCTGCCAGCGGAATAGGGATACTTCAGCTGCCTGTTTGTAACCGTAGAAATGGTTGTCACTGCGATATGGGTTCCAGCTGGTAACGTTGCGGATCTGCCAGGGGCCTTCCGGATCCACGTAAGAGCACATGGTCGTGCCCTTGAGATCATAGGTGGTGTAACCGGTAGCACCTTCGTAGCTGAGGACACAACCATTGAGCAAAACCTGACCGGCGATGCTGAAACCCACACCCTGGGCTTCGTCAGCCGGTGTCTCCTTCCAGGCCAGCAGGGAGGAGTTGTCGGCGCTGAAGCCGACGATAGGGAAGTGCTTGGCGGTCACTTCACCATAGATGCCGATCTTGGGAACAGCCACGGAGGATGACAGCATGCTGCCAAGTCCTGCGTCCCACAGGAAACTGCTGGAGGCGGCGCTCCAGGTGCTGGTGGTGGAGTTTAGCTCGTAGGTGGCAAAGTAGCCATCCCGGTGCTCGAACTTGATCTTGCTGAAGTTGGTGACTGTTACTTTGGGGGAGGTCTCGTAGACCAGGTTTCCGTGCTGGACAACCCGGATAAAGGATTGGATCAGTCCGGAACTAGGGGTGTGCTCGTAGGCTCCGAGGACGTAGTTTTCGGAATCTTCGGCCAGCCCGACAATCCCGTAAATGTAGTAGGACTCGGTTACAGTTGAACTTACCTCAAACCTGGCTATAGCCTGGAAGTTGACTGCGTTATAGGGGCGTTGGGAGAACAGGATGCTCGGGCCGCGCATGTTGGAGGGGTAGCAGAAATCCCAGGTGGTGGAATTGACTGTTTCCGGTATCCACATGGTGGTAGCCAAGGGCCGGACACCCACTCCGTTGTACCACATTGTCAAACGATCTGGCCGGCACCAGGTAGTAGTGTGATCATGGAAGACCACCCCGATGCTTTTGATCTTGTCACCGATCGGCAGGGAACCAGCTCCTATTTGAAAGTCCAAGGGATAGTAGCCAGTAACCGTGGTTCCCAGATAGTATTTTGGCGGGCGGCAATAGGTTGTTCCCATAAGATCGGTTGCCATGACAACTGTCTCATATTCGGTTGAGCCGCGAATGGTCTTGAAGTAAACACCCAGATCATCTACATTCAAGTTGGTTCCGGTCAGGGTGCGGGACCAGGCATAAACATTGACTATACAGTGTTGCGGGTGCATCTCCCATCCCAATGGATTTGTGTCGATGACCAGCGGATAGTCTTTCAGGCTCAGCTCGGCCTTCAGGTCTTCGATCTTGACACATACACTGTGGGTGGCAGTGGTGGCGATATAGTACATGCCCCCACCCTCAGCATAGTTTGAGTTGCTGAAGTCGATATCGATCTCAACCGGTTCCCCAGGCTGAGCGTTGAGGAAGTTGTCAACCAGGTTCAGGTCATCCCGCAGGCACTGTTTGGCAGTCAACTCGACGTAGTTGGGATAAGAAGAACTATTCAGGATAGCCAGGCTGGAATTGGTCAGGGTCAGGTTGGGGGTGCGTATCCCATCTCCAAAGTCATAAGACAGATCTGTGATGATGAACTCACCGGCCTGGATCGGGTAATAGCCAACATCCAGCACTGGCCCAAAATCCACTGTGCAGACATTCCCAACAGCTAGCAGTGAGTTGCCGTAGAAGGCTTCATGGGGATCAGAGAGGGTCATCTGCCAAACATCATTACCGTTGGAAACTGCACCGGTCAGGGAAAGGATGCTTCCGATCGGGATCTCCAGGCTGGAGCAGTGAGCTGGGTCGAGCCAGTAGGAGTAGGCTTCGGACTTATAGCGATCGCCGCTGGCAAAGTAGACCAGGTAGTTACTGGTATCCAGGGCACAGCATACGTGAGCTCCAAGCTTGGAGACCGAACTCCAGCGGTTCATAGCAAAGTAGCGACCATCCGTGCTGGAGTTGATCATTGTCCATGGTGCTCTGGTGGTGTACTCGTCGGTAGTTGTCACGGCTGCGGTGCCATCTGCGCGGGCATAACTACCGACCAGAAAGATGGTGGAGTTGCTGATGAAGGAGTCCTGTACCTGGTAGGTTGACATATCCCTGGGGATGGCTACGAATACATCCGACCAGTAATCATGGGTCTTATCATAGATGCAACCCAACAGATCCCCATCCAGGCGGCTGTAGTAAACATAGATCTTGGAACTCAGCTCGACCGCTGTAAAGTAGATCACATTCTCAGGGGCCGTATCAGCTGGCACTGTTGCAGTGTAAACGTTGTTGTGGCGGGACATAAAACGGTAGGGCATGGTGTGAGTCTGCCAGGTGCCGCTCTTATAATAGACCGTGGGCCGCGTACCGCCGTTGTCTATCCCAAGGTAAACTACCTGGGTCGCATCGGTGGGAGAAACCACTGAAAGGGAACCAGGTTCAACCTCCGCTGCGGTTACATTCTCAACAGTGAGGTTGGTAGCTCCGGGCAGGCAGTAACCGCGTTGGATGATCATGTTGGGTGAGTCAATAAAGAAGACGTAGATGTTTCCCCCACTGTAGCAAATGGCAGGCTTGGCCCATTTGTAAGTGTACTCAGTTACCGTGGCTCCGGAGGTGAAGTTGCCAGCAAACACCCCATTGACGTACTTTTCCAGTACGAGGGTTGTGGGGTTCACCACAACCGATATGAGCTGAGTGCCGGTCCAGACTGCATCCTGAACGATCCGATCCACGTTGTCGTAGGCTGTATCTGTCCCTGACCAGGTGCTGAACCAGATGCGGGTCTTGAAGATTTCCGCTGAACACTGACTGCGGGAACCTTCGCCTTGCTGAGCAGTTTCAATTACGGCATCGTAGTCTCTCGACATATCCTTCTCCTAGGTAGTGGTGGTGCCCATGGCAATCTGAACCTCGACCATGTACCAGGTGTTGTTGCCATCAATGATGGTACAGATAGGTTGCAAGGCTACCTGGGCATTTATAACCTTGCAGTTGGTATGCCAGATACCCCAGTGATCAGTCATGCTGAAGAAGGGTGTGGGATTCGCATTGGGGTTATTGCGCTTCAGGATGGTCTTTAGGCGATCGTACCAGCCATAAGAAGTATCCGAGACAGTGTACGGGACACGCAGGACATAATCAAAGGACTCGTACACCCCACCGTAAGTGATATCGTAAGACCCACTGGCGGTCTTCTCAACGTTGCGGGTGGTCTCGATGACTGGGACCATCTTGACTGCCTTGAACTTGCAGGTATAGCCACCTGTGCTTTCTACAACGGTGATGTATGAATTAGCCATTTAGAACATCCTTATTTCCTTGCTGGTGGTGTCGATAACGTACTTGCCAAGGAGCTCGTTGCCGATGTAGATTTTTATAACGCTGTTTCCTCCAAGCTTGGAGGCGGTCTGTGCATACCTCGGGATGACTTCTCCAGCCCAGGGATCAGACAGCCCACGTGTGATGGCTTGCAGGGTGTTACCTGAGATAATGGAAGTGGGGGTGATGGGGATTGCCACCTCGGGTCCATCCTCGCCAACGATGCGCGGGCTGGTAATTACCCCGCCAATGGCACTGCCACCCTGGATTGGCACCCAGCGTCCCTTTTCCGCATCCCACCTCCAGCCTGCCCCTGGATTGTTACTGCGGTCTGTCAAAGGATCTGAAGCATCAGGTAACTCTCCACCCGTGATATCGTAAAGCTCACGCACGAAGTTGGTGATGATATCCAACACACTGATCATGTTGTTGCCCAACAACTTGGCGTTGCCCGCGGCGATCGATTCCTGGTCGGCCATTTCGAGCAGTTTCTGGTTGGCCTCATAGGTCTTGGTGGCGAAGTAAGCCTGAGCGCCGGCCGCATCCTTTGAGAGTTGGAGTTGTTTCATCTGGTACTCGTACTGGAGCTTGCGCTCGGTTTCCTGAAGCTCAAAGCTCTTTTTGTAGAACTCTTCCTGCTTGGTCATGTACTGGCTTTGCAGGTCGTGCAGGGTCTTGTACTCGGCCTTGGCTTTATCGAACTGCTTCTGCTGGATATCCCACAACTCCTGCTGGCGGGCGCGCTGGATGTCGATCTGTCCTGTTTCCAGGTTGTAGGACATCACATCCCGCCCGCGCTGGCGCTCGGCCAGGCGGCGCTCGCGGCCGCTCATGAAGCGCACATTCTCCTCATAGTCCTCGGTGCTCCACTGGAATTGCAGTCCGCGCATCTGGGACTGGTAGCCCCAATCCTGCTGCGTCCACTGGCGGGTGCGGTTCATCTGCTGTTGCTGTTGCCCGAACTGCCACATCTGGTACTGGTTCTGGATATCGAAAGTCTGTCTCTGATAGCCGAAACCGTACATCTGTTGCTCGTATCCGAGCTGAGCCTGTTGGGTGTTCAGGGCGAAGAACTGCGGCATGTACTCTTCCTGCAGGGCAATACCGCGCAGGGTTGCACCGATGCTTGCCATCTGGCCCTGATAGGAAAACTTGTTAGCGGCCAGCTGGGCGCCCATCGAACCACCCACTACCTGCCCGTTGCTCATGGTGTAACCTGTAACAGCCGCGTTCAGGATCGGGTTATTGGAGAGAGCTGAGCCAGCCCATCCACCACCAGGACCGACCGCGCCGGCACCCCAGACGTTGGCGGTCACCTGTTGGGCAGGGACATTACCCCACTGATAGCTGGTTGTGCCCCATGGTAGACCGGTTTGCTGTCCTTGCAAGTTGATGTCACCAAACATCACTGGAGCAGTGGCTGGCATCCCGGTGCCAGGCCCGCCTGTGCTGGGGATCTGTCCCTGCATGGCGAGGTTAGTCCAGGCGATTGGATTACCGCTGATCAGCTGGCCGTAAAGTTGCTGGTACTGCGGCCCCATCAGATTGTAGCGGGTCACAGCACGCGCGGCGTCCATGCTACCCGAGATAGCTAGAGCTTGGTTTCCATATTCAAGAGCTTGTCTCCACTGTGGGATCTGCTCTCTACGAATACCAGGAATTCCCCTTTCGGGAGCACCCAGGATCTGTTCGGGGATGTACCCAAGCTGGCTAGCTGGTCCAACCAGGGCCAGGCGGGCTTCGGCTGTAGTCAACTCTTTAGGGGTAGCTTTGGCAGCACCCATGCCCACACCCCACTGCAAGCCGCCAGCTTCTACACTCGTGCGCCAGCTCTCCAGCTGTTGCCGGGCTGACACAGCCTGCGGGTTCGTGAAGTCCAGGTTCAGGTTATAGTTGATCCCCATCCCCTGCCACTTCTGCCCGATGGCAGACTCGGTGGCGATCATTTGGGCGATCACCGGTGTTTGGCGATAGATATCCGCAATATCCTCATAGGGTTTAAATGGAGCACCCTCCTGCCAATACTTTCCCCTCAAAGCCAGGCCCATTTCAGGCGATAGTTGAGCCATAAACTGAGCACCGGTCTGGATCTTGGAGAGCCGGACAATATCTTCCCCAACGTATTTGGTGAGGCCTTGCTCCATGGCGCCCTGCAGTTGAGGTGTCAGGATGGCCTGCCCAGCGGCCGCCAGGGCACCAGTGATGTTCTCCATATTGACACCGGCTGTTCGCATGTTGGCCGAGAACTGGATCTGCTCTTGAGTAGGGACAACCCCAGCCTTGGCATACATGGAAGATACCTGTTGAGCGATATCAGGACCATACTGTTTGTAGAAGCCGGAGACTGACTCTCCGGTAATGCCAGCCGTGATGAGATCGGGACGGTTCCTTAGACTGGTAGTGAGCGGGACACCGGAAGTCCTTTGTTGGGTAATGGCATTTTGCAAGAGCGCCATATCAACCTTTTCCTGAGTAGTGCCGAACAGGTTGACTTTCATAGTGTTCCAGGCGAACTTGCTATCACCATAAACATCGGTGGCGGCGCCTGTCAGGGCTGTGCCAGGGTCCATCCTGGTTCCAGCCACCATAAGACCGGTCGCCCCAATGACACCTGCAGCGGCACCTATCCCGATCCCAACCGGTCCAGTCATGGCAATTGCGGCGGGTGTGCCAGCCGTAAGCATTGAACCAAGCCACAGGGACATCATCGATCCAGCAACTGCGCCTGCACCGACACCGCCTATATCTCGGGCCACGGAAGGAGCATTGGCACCAAGGCGCTGGATAGCCGCGCCAGCACCACCACCGTAAGCGATCTGAGCCTGCCGGACTACATTGGCAGTGGACTCATAGGGCATGGCCCCAGGAACGTAGCCCAACAGTCCTTGAGCTGATTGGGATAGAAACTGGTCGGCTTGCTGTTGGCCGTATTCCATAAAGCCCAGCGGCATCTGCGCCAGGCGGGACATATACATCAGACCCCAGCCACCTAGTACGTTGCGGGCCATGTGTCCCAGGGTAGCACCTGAGATACCGCCGCCCCGACCTTCCATCTCAAAAGCCTTGAGCCTACCTTCGGCTTTGGAGACTGCTTCCCCGGCTTCACCGTACTTGTAAAGCAAGTCTGTCATGGTCGCCCGAGGGACCTCTTCGATACCACCCCATTGGGCGATAGTTTCATCCAGGATTGCTTTAGCCGCTCTTTGCCTTGGCATCAGGTTCTTGGCGATATCCTGCTTAGTGAGCTCGACGTTATACTCACGCTCAGCCTTGGCACGTTCTCCCACAGACTTGCTGGAGTCATTCATGGTCTGGGCAAGCTCTTTGATCCTGGCATTGAACTTGTCGATTGTTTCAACCGACTCTTTGACCTCCTTCATACTCATCGTGCCTTCTTCGGCAGCTTTGGAAGGTCTCTCCAGACCCAGGGCAGCTTTGCCCTCCTGCAAAAGACGACCGGCCATGGCGGCCTGTCCCAGAGGTGTTCCCCCGGTGGTGATACCGGTTACGGTTGGGAGCAGGGTGGCATCCTCAGTCTTGTAGCCAGCATTGAGCATGCCCTCCATGGTATAGGCATCCCCCATCAGGTTGGAGAAACCGCGGATCATTTGGGGATTCCGGACGCTGAACATACGCAGGGCGGCTTGTCCCTGAAGTGTTCTAGCTCCCTGCATGATGGCTTGCTGCATATTTACTTGACCCTCACCAGTACCGATGCTGATGTTGGCACCGGTAGCCGTGAAGGCAGCTTGCAACCTGGCCTGGAAAGTCTCTATCTTGGGTTCATTGATCCCGGCTTGAGTGAGGACACTGAATTCCTGAAGTGCCCCCTTTACCTGGTCGGGTGAACCACCACCCCAAATAGCTCGCATGGTGGCACCCTCAAAACCACTCTTGATACCGCTTGCGATCATGCCAGATAAGCCTTTCATCCATTCCGGCATGCCCTCATCGTCGCCCGCGGCGGCTACTGTGCCTTCCCCACCAATGTCCCCACCCTTGCCACCACCTGTGGTTTGACCGGCCTTGCCACCCCGGATGTAAGTTCCCGTTTTGGGAGCGCGGTGGGCGGCCTTGGGATGTAAGATCCCGCCTACCAGATCCTTGATATCCTCGCCCTTGGCACCGGCATAGGTCTGAAGAGTAGGTAGGTTAGTTTTGATGGCGGCTGGCTTCTCCATTTCGGATACCTGCCCCAAAGCACCAACCAGCATGGTTGACATCGTTTCCAGATCGACTGGAGCTGTGGCTTCTCGGCCACCAGGTCCACCTACAATACCGAAGGCTTCGGGAGATTGACCGGTGGCTTCGAACCATCCAGCTGCTACCTTGCGAGCTTCGACTTCCCCCTCGTCCCTGAGGCCACGAAACTGCTTACTTTCTCTGATCCAGGGTTTCATGGTTTGATAGAATAACTCACCCTGTTCTTGAGTAGTCTTACCCATTTCAAGTGCCCGTTCTCGGGCGCCGTATAGGATACCAAGGTAAGCGGCTGGTTCCAGACCAATGCCGGGGGTCTGGGCTAACTGTGCCACATCTGCGTTTACATCGGTGGTGTACTTGGCCTCGATGGCAGTGAGTTTGCCACCCACCACATTCATGATATCCGGCTTGCCGCTGATCATTCTTCTAGGACTGGCTCTGGCTACGTCTTCAGCCGTAACTGCACCTGGCGCGATGGCCTGCAGACCGCGCAAAAAATAGGATTCAGGGATACGCACAGTTCCCTGTGGTCCACCAGGTCCAATCTGTGAAGCCACCAATGGTTCGCCAGCATAACGGGCAGAGAGAGTTTCCTCAAACTTCCCGCCAGCTTCCGTGGCAGCAGTTTTAGCAGAGCTGAAGATCTTCTGGTATTGCTCTGTTGGCATACCGATAATACGGGCTAGAACCTCCATGGGGGCACGAGCATTGATCTGGCTCTGAATAGTTTGGGAATAAGGGGAGGGGACACCCAGAATACCCTGGAACATAGAGGCTGAAATGCTGTACTCGCTTACCGGGTACTGTTGCCCACCAGCCACGGCTGTGCCTTCAGCAGTAGCTTCACCGGGAAATATCTTCTGTAACTGCCGGATAGCGGCCGGGATCTGGCCTTCACGACCGGCATATTTCTCGGCTACAGCCTGGTTGAGCATCGCCATCTCTTCTACAGTCGGGGTGGCGCTGCGCTGTTTCATACTTTGATAAAGCACACGTGCTGCTCCTACCGGACCACCTTGGGCCAGCTCACCAAAGGTCATCCCAAAGGGACCGGGAATGGTCTCGGAGAATGGCCCCAGGTTGACCTCAGACCCACCTACCATACGAGCTTTGCCAAGTCCTTCCCCTCCGATCAGGGCATTGGTGACAGCCGCAGTCAGACCGGCCAGCCCCAAGGGACTTGACAGGGGATCAGCGCCTTTGGGGAACACATCCCGCAAAGCTACACCTACACCCTGTCCGGTTTTTTGGCGAGCGACAATAGCTGCTTCCAGCTGGGTCATCTGCTCAGGGGTGGAGGTAGCTGGCGCGGCTAGGAAGGCTTTGGTGTGCGGGTCGAGATCGGCTTCGTTTAGGACACCGCCGATGAAGTTGCGGTACTCGTCCCAATAGTCATTGGCAACTGCTTCTCCCTGAGAGTAACGCTTCTGGCTATTCCATAAAGGAGTCCAGCGTTTGTCCTTGGCACTGCCTTTTGCCAGGAAGATCAGGTTGTTCGTGCCCTCTTCTATACCGAAAGTGGCTGTGGATAGGAAGGTCTCAATGCTGGATTTGCCGCCGCGTTTCTGGATCAGGCCAGTCATGACATCCAGATAAGGTTGGTATTCCTGTGCTAGCCCGCGTGTGCCAGCCACCGGGTTCTCCTGAGTGCCCAGAACGGCCCCAGAAGCCCGTAGCATGCGCATGGCATTGAACATGGTCCCTTTCCCAAAGGAGGCCTGCATGGTCAGTGCAGACGTTTCCAGGGTCTCGGCGCGGGACTTGGCGCGGCCTTTGCTTGGATCAAAGGGGTCTTGACCACCCTCTTCCACCAGACTTTGATACATATTGCTGATGATGTTGTACTGCTCATGCTTCTCGCCAAATACAGACATCAATGAACGACTGATAGCAGTACCGGTATCGCCCATCTGCGGGATGAGTTTCTGAACGTGTTCCGGGATATGTAGACCCTTTTGTGGATCGGCAGTCACAATCCCCATGGCGATCATCTGGTCCAGGTCCCAATCACCTACCTGGGTAGCCGAGCGTAAACCAATGGCAAGAGGAGTACCAGTTGCCTCAGGATTACCAGGAATGATCTGGCCGGCATTGGTGACACGGGTTGCTTCAGCGTACTGTGCCCCGTATTTTCTGGCCGCCATCTTGGGAGTGATGATACCCACGCCAGTGATACCGGCTTCACCTTCATAATAAGGTGAACGCATGAAAGCACCAGGCAGGTAGCCCCACTGTTCGATCTGTGCTTCGGCCTTGCCCCTCCAAGCTTGGAGTTCTTCACCCTGTAAACCAGTGGATTGTCCAAGCGCCCCCAGGATCTTCTGATATTGATCCTCCTGCATCAGCATCATACCGGGTGGGATGCCGGCCACGTTCTTGTAACGCCCCGACTCAGCGGCACGTGAGTACCAGCTGGAGACTTCTCCCAGGACGGTATGGGAGCTAGCAAGTTGACCGGCCAGGAGATCGTAACGGGCTGTTTGGCGGGATGGTCCAGCGCCACCAGCAAAAGAAGCCACGGCAGGTAGATAGGTGTGACCGATACCGGAAATGGCTTGAAAGGCTACATCGTCCTCTTTGGTTCCAGTGCGGCCCCACTTGATGATCTTCTCCATCGGTTCTGGTCCGAGCATGTAGCGTCCACCACGTTCCAGGATATCAGCCCCACCAGCCGCCTCACGCGCCATTTCCCAACCACCAGCTCCCAGGGCAGCCGCGCGCTGGAGCTTGGTAGCCATTTCCTCATTCACGGTGCCGATCTTCAGTCCTAGAGCCGCGGCGGCTTCTCCGATGGGGTAGGCTTTGCCATAGGTCTCCATCGAGCGGGTATAGCGTTCAGCGGTCAGCATGGCCTGCATGGCAGGGATGTGGCCGGGGGTGTAGGATGGTAATCCTTCAAGCAGTCCAGGCACAGCAGTCTGAGCCAGCTCTAAGGCACTTGGGCCTAAACGGGCTTGCTTGGCCGGATATTCAGCAGCGCGTTGAGCAGCCTGAGGCGCGATGGTCCAGTTGCCAAACTCGCTGTAAACACCGGAAGTGGGGTCGTAGCCGATGTAGTCGTACCAGTTCTTACCTTTAGGTAAGTTGCCCTGCAGTGCACCACGCCGGATCTCGAATTCCTCCTGGGTCATGCGGGTAACTGGCATCCAGGTATTGGGCATACTGGCTACACCAAACTGGCGGTAGGTATCCTGTGGGTTCATCTGGTTCAGGGCACCGATGGTAAGCTCCATGGCTTTGTAGTAACCTGACTTGGGATCCTCGCCAAAGAATGAGCCCACGATATTTGGGTTGAGTGCTACAGCCTCCGGGTTTTTAGCCCCTTGCCGGTTCTGGATGACATACTGCTCAGCCTGCGTGAAAGCACTGGCGGCTTGAGCATTTCCGGCTTGCTGGTAGAAACTGCCCACGGCCTGGAAGAGATTGGCTTGCTGGGTGGAAGTCAGCGAGCCCACCACACCGAAACCGAACTGCTGTAAGGGAACCTTGGTGATGTTGCCAGCCCCGCCCAGGGACACACGTGTGCCACCTCCACCCTCGCCGCGAATGACCGTTTCGAAGTCCATGGCTGAACTGTTGGCGAACTGTGCCACGAGGGTTTCACCACCCTTCAACCCAAGCGACTTAGGCTCAGCACCCACCGTGCTATAAGCGCCCAGGAACAGGTTTACATCGGCAGTCTGCCGGCCGAGCAGGTTGACACCCTGAAGATCCAGCGAGCCAAAGGTATTGGCGGCTGTGCGGAAACCAGGCCCACCAGTCAGGGAACCCGAACCCTCCCTGACATTGAAGAACTTGGGGGCGGTCATGGAGATCGAGGCGCCCTGCTCTAGATAGGCATCACGTTCAGGTGTGAAGGTCAAGGGGAACTGCTTACCGCCCTGGAGTGTGACCATGCCGATGGTGGCTGAGACACCGGCTGGATAAGCCCGGTTGCCAATATCGCCAGTCCTCTGCCAGGCATCGCCCTCGCCCCGTTGGAAGAGACCCGACTCAACCTTGGCATAAGCCCAATCGGCTACGTTGATCTGGGGTGCATCCAGCGTGACCTGCTGGCGAATGGTGTTGGCGATTACTTGCCCTTCCTGCCCGGCCTGGCTGACGTTCTGCTGGAAAACCCACTGAGAGCCGGATTTGCTTTCACCGCCGATCGCCATTCCCTGCCGTACCAGTGCTTCGATGGGAGTACCTTCGAAGGATAGGACGTTCAGGGTACGGAAACCCTGCTGGCCTGCTTCAGTGATTGGGTTATAAGCGGCCGGCTTGATTTCGCCGCCGCGCCCGAGCATAATCGGGGTGGTCATACGGGCAGTCTCTTCGGTCACGCGAGTACGCTTGGGATCGAAGAAACCGAGTGGGATCAGGGCTTCCCCTTGCTTGGGTTCAGGGACATAACCGCTGGTGACGCTCAGGATCAGTTGTTCCTGCGGCGAAAGTGGGGTAGTGCCCTGCCGCCGTTGCATTTCCAGGTCATTACCCAGACCGTACAGAAAACTCAGTGCGTCCGGTTTCTGGACACCCTTGCCGTAACGGATCGGGATGGCTTGACCCAGGAAGGCCGTAAAACCAGCCTCTTCCTGCACGTTGCTCATGAAACGCTTGCCAACCTGGCTACCTACCTCGGCTACCCGTAGGGTGCTCCAGATGTCATTAGGGGTAGTAGCGCCGCGGGACTTGAAAGGTGAAGTTCCCAGGGCCGTGGACACCCGATCCATAAATGAGGTCTCGGCTGTTCGAACCTGAACATCCTGTTCGCCGGTAAAAGCGATGGTGGGACCGTGGTGCCAAACATAATCGCCCTGTTTCGTCCCCTCCAGGAGCTCCTGTCCCATCTCAGTGGTTTGCCCGGCAGCCAGGTTCAAGACAAGCGCACGTGTGCCTTTGCGGAAGGTGACTTCCTGGAATCCACCCTCTTCGCGGCCGAATTCAAGCTCGATCCTGGCCTTCCTGCCGGTGAACATTTTGGTGAGTGTTTCCCGCAGGTTGACGCCGGACGAATATGGCAGTCTGCTAGGCATCGGATTTCTCCTTGATGGGTGGTCGCATGCTTATCTCGACTTCGCGGATAACTGCGACTTCCATAAGCCAGATAAAGGGTTGATCTAAAAGACCACCACTGCACAGGTTTGTGTTGAGAGCCTGACACTGCTGCCAGTAAATCAATGCTTCGGGTTTATCGATCTGTTTTGGAGTTGATGTCTGGCCGATCTCGGCCATCATCGCAATCTCATTCAGGGTTCCATAGTAGTTGTAGAGTGCTTCTCGGAGTTCGTCTAGTTTCTCCCCCACTAGCCTTCCCCCGATAAGCCCCTCCACACAGGATTGACCTCCAAAACTTTAGCATGGATTTCGTCAGCAATATCGCCTGGTAACGCTCCCCAGGCTTTGTCAAACTCACTGCGTTTCATCGCCAGGACCGGTTCATTGTCCTCTTGCTTGGATGGGAAGAGCACACTTCCATCCACATTTAGCAAGTTGCACTCACATAACGTGAGCCATACTTCCAGCTGCATCAGGGCTTGCAACCCGATATTGGTCACTAGAGCGACCTTATCAGGTTCGGCAGAATCCCACTCCCGACGCATGGTGTCGAAGTATGCCTGGCGCTCGATGTCCTGTTTCTTGCGCGCCTGCCGAACGGTGACAGTGGTTGGATCACCATCGTTGCTGTACTTTTTGTCAGTTGCTTCAAGTGTGAATGTCTTTATCAATGGTGCTATGAGTTTTACGGGCATCTACATTTTCCCCTTTCGGAGGCCTCCAAGCTTGGAGGCCTCCATATCTGAAAAGGTTTTAGGTGGGCCACACGTAGCTGGTGTTGGTGTTGCCCAGGTTGACGGTATAGGCTGCACCGCTGGTAGGAGCGATGACCGTCCCGGTCAGTCTCATCATGACCGAACCGTTGCCTGCCAGCCGGATGCCACCATTCATCTGGTACATAACGTTATCCGAGCGAACCCGAAGCTGCCAGGGCGTGGTCAGGATCGCCAGGCGGCTGGAAACGCACAGCACATCCAGGTTCGCCACGTAGGGCGCCATGGTCCAGGACATACCGCTGGTGGTGCCGGTCATCAGTTTCTTGTAGAGCTGAGGATCTTCCCACTTGATGATCAGATCCACTGCCAGCGAGCGGGCGATGATGGTGATGTCCTGAAGGTACGGATCGCCGTAAACCCGTTCCTGGCGCATATCCAGTGGAGCATTGGCGAAGGTCAACGTGCCGGCTACGATCGGGAGATCAGATCCTGAGAAGGATGGGATCTGCATGTAACCAGTGGTGACGCACCCAATTGGGATCGACTGGTAATCTTCCCAGTTGGTATTGGTGTAGGTCCAGGCCGTGGGATCAGCATAGCTTGGCATGCAGCCCAGAACATCCACGCGGGAGGTGATCAGGCCATCGTTGGGCAGACCCAGGGTGAAACTGATGATCTTGGTGTCCCGGAAAACCTCACCCATGGCCGAGGCCGTATTCGTGCCAGGGGTGTACTTGCGCCAGGTCATCCAGGGCAGGTAGGTTGAGTCGGAAGCAAAGGTGAAACCGTGATTGAAGAAACCAGTCACGGTTGTTCCGAGAACGTCCTGGTTGGCTGTGGTAGCCACGGCGCCTACCGCGCCGTACAGCAGCCATCCCAGGGTGTTTTGCAAACGAGGCAGAAGGGTCGCACCACCCGCAGCCACCACACCAGCCCGGTAAGGGATGGTCGGAACGGGCTGGCCGCCGACTTCTGGCGGGCCGAGCCGGTCATCCGAGATGGTGCTCAGATCGATGTCGGAAGCGCGGTGCTTGTAGAAAGTGGTGGAAGCGGCTGTTCCCTTGGCAGGTTGCGGCCCAAAAGAGAGAACACCATTCATTGCGGTGATAGCCATATGACAGCTCCTTTACGTGCGGACAGTCAAGACCCTCCAATGGATCTTGCCGCGGAATATGTACTTATCGGGACCACCGCTTTCAAACAAGCTGACTGTCTCAATGTACAGCGGCGGCTCGCACACTTCTCCATATATATCTGCTATTCCGTCCAATGGGGTATGCTCAAGAGCGTACAGGAGCCTGCCTTGGAAGTTATATGCGTATTGATGTGCCAGTTCGTCTTTGAAGTTCTGACGAACAAAGAATGTATGGTACTGGATCGTCCCACGCCGCCACCAGGCGAAGTTCGGGCCACCCACCTCGGAAGGAGGCAGATCCCGGATAATCAGGTCATCGAAAGCGGGATTATCCACCCGGCCATCCACGTAGTTGGGTTCTTCGTGATCGCCAGCATGGATATCCACTATGACGTTCTTATCCAGCGGGTTCTGCTGGAACTTCCCAATCCTCACCAGGTCAGCTTTTGTTGGATCAGCTGCATCGACCTCGGTGATCAGTTTCAAGGTCAAATAGTCCCTGAGAGCCTGAAGGATCTGCGGGACAACCTGCATGGTGTAAGTGGGATCGAAGTCACTCATAGAGTAGCCTTCGGGTGGCGCGGGTTGGTGTTCATCTCATTGATGAACTGCTTGTAAAGCCAGTCTACAGTCCGCATGACCGGGTTCTCTTCCGGAGTGCCCGAGTCAACGCGGGTGTTCCACTGACGCACGTCAGAAGATGCGATGGCAGTCGGAATCAGGCAGTAAGCCGTGGCGGCGTAGGCCAGGGCGCAGTCCACCCAGGCCGGGACCGGGAGATCCTGGTCGGAGGGGTTCTCACCCTCAGCCACTGCTGGATGATCCCAATAGCGCGTGTACCATACTTCGAAAGTCTCGTCCGATGTGGGGATCTGGGCGAAGGTGATCTTATCGTCCGTGGTCAGGCGCCAGGTGTTGGATGCGTGCATGGTCGTGCCAAAATACTGGCCCGGCGCAAACACCGCTCTGGCAATTATATTGCCCTGTACCTTATCAATAACAGCTTCGATTTCGTAGAAGTTGTCAGGCAGGTCAAAGGAACGCTTCACGCCATCGCCCGCGATATCGTAGTAACTCCGGTCTGGAACCCAGGCCAGGATTGCATCGAGGGCATGGCACACACCATCATTCAGCAGTGCAGCTGAATAGGCGGTGCCGGCCGTGTCGCTGAGCAGCCGTTGAATTCGATCCACCAGGGCGTTATAACTGACAGACATTACTGGACTCCTGCCGCACCCTTGATGCGGGTCGTGCCCGAGGAAAAGACCACTTCAAAGACTTCGGGGGCATAGGTCTGATAACCCATGTAGGCGTCCCAGGAGAAGCGCTGGACGCTTTCGAAGTCGTCAATGGCCTGCGGAGCATGGTAGCGAGGTGGGATTGCCACACCGGAAACGATGCCATCGTTGCCGCCCACGAAGATCGAACCGTGGATGTTGCGGCCCTTGGTGACATAGGCGTAAACGCCGGAACCCAGGTTGGTGTTCATATCGACCATGATCGGCTGGTCGAACACCAGAGTCGTGGCGCCCTTGGCAGTCACGCGCCGGTTGGTCAACGTGCCTTCGAAGGGATCGACGCCGTTGGTCACACCGTAAGCACTGGTGCGGGTGGTGTGGATGGAAACGATGTCATTCACGCTGATGCTGGCGATAGAACCCACGTCCCAGGAACCGATCGAGACGTAGTTCTTGATCGCGCCGGTCGTCTGACCGACCATGTAAGTGTTATCCACTTTGGTCGTGCCAGGAGCTGGGGCACCATCACCGGCGTTGATTGCGGCATCCACCAGGCCCTGTGCCACGACTTCACCGCAGTTCCACAGGCAGAGCTTGGGGCTCTGCACGAAGCGGATCTGCTTGTATGAGCCGACCTCGTACTTGAGCAGGGCGGTCGGGTTGGCGTACTGGTTGATGGTGATCCACTGGTCGCCCGCGGACCCACCACCAGTTGCCTTCTGGATGTCGTAGATGACCGAAGGACTGGTGTAGCATATGATGTTGTTGTTTGCGCCAGCCGCACCGAGAGCAGCGGCCACACCGCGCTGAGCCATACCGAGCCAGATGTCCATACCGGTATTGACGTTGAAAAGGTCGGTGATCGCCAGGCTGTTGAAGCTCGAGCCTGCGCCCTGGTAGAGCACGAAACCAGAGTCGATCGCGCCTTTCAGATAGGCATTGCGGGCCAGGAGATCCAACACATCGATCATGTGGTTCCCCAGGGCGCCGCGGGTGATCTGCCGGATGCCTTCCTGGTTGTTCTGGCGCCAGTAGGTCACAATGTCGTCGTAGAAGTTGTAAGCCACTTTCCCACCGTAGCGGGAGAAAGTGATTTCGACCGACCGGCTATCCAGATGCGAGGCGGGCATCCAGATCTGGCGTACTGCCAGGGCGGTCGTGTCGGGGTGCGGATCGAGCAGCTGCGTTACAACCATCTTGGTTGTTCGCACGTCGTACAGGTTCCGCATGAACTGGATGGTCGGGGTGAAGAGAGCCTGTTGCCGATATTTTGCGATCAGCTCGGGATCGTACCAAACCCGCTGGTTCTTATCGACTACCGACCAAGGGTTATCATCATAGTAAAGGTCAAAGTCGCCAGTAGTAGCCATACGCTACCTCCTATTTTCGCTTGGCTTCGAGCTCGCGTATCTGTTTGTTCACAGCATCGAACTCGGCCTTTTTGGTTTGATCCCCAGCCAGGGCATAGGCTTTGACATACAGCCCATCCAACTCCGCGGACTGATCTGCGGGTGCTCCCTGTGGGGAAGAGGGTGAAGCTCCAGCGAGTGCAGTTTTGGTGCGTTTCTCGATCATGGCGATGATACGTTCCTGCAGCCCCTTGGCGTTCTTGCGAAAGCCATCATCGTCCTCGGCGGCAGGAATGATATCGGCTAATTCCACCAGGTCAGGAAACTCAGCCATAATGATCTTCTGGAACCCAACAGTCTTTTGGAGTTTAGCTTTTTCTGTTTCAAGCTCAGACAGCCGGGTAGCTGACGACTTGGATTGTTCTTCAAGTTCCTTGGCCTTGCGTTCTTTCTCTGCCGATGCTTCAGCCAGCCGGGCGGCTTCCTCCTCACGCGTCTTTTTGGCGGTTTCCGCTTCCTCGGCGCGTTTGGTCAGGCGGTCCAGCTCGGCCTGATTCTTGGCAGCTTGTTCCTGGAACTTTTTCTCCCAGTCTACTTTGGGCTTTTCGTCCTTTATCTCTTGTTTGTCCTTATCTTCTTCTGGCATGTTCTTTACTCCTTATGGATCTACAGGTCGAAATGCAGACCCTGGCTGATCATTGCGCCGAGTTCGTAGTACTCGACCGCGAATCGGGCAACCCCAGCCACCGGAGTACCGCCCACCGTGAGCATCAGGGTAGGCGCGGTGTGGTAATACACCCCGTTGGTGAAGGTGTTGTAGTTACCAGCCGTTGCCATGGAGAAGTTGGTGAAGGCGATCAGGGACGTGGATGTGGTTGTGATGCCCAGCGAGACGCGCGTGTTGCCATCTGCAACAGTGTGGCAGATGGCGAGGGCGTGCGTGATATACGAGCCAGCCGGGAGAGTTATGACCGCATTGGTTTCCGAGACGGCCGTGGTGATGGTCTTCTGGAAAAAAATGGTCTTTGGTTCATACGAAACACCCTGGATATCGACAGGGCCCGCTTTGCTAAAGCGGAGTACGGGTTGAGTTCCCAGCACGAGAGACATATTCACCTCCAGTGAAGTAGAGACGGATGGACCGATTTTCACTATTCATGGTGAATATGTCTGTTCTTTTGCTGTAAAAAGCCCCCAAAACCTATAAACTTATTGTACTATAAAACCTAACAATAATGTCACTTTCCTCCAAGCTTGGAGGACGATTGGGGCGGTTTTTGCAATCCCTGGGGTATCGGGTGGTCTTTGACCGAGAACTTTGCCTTGATTTTGGCTTCAAAGAGCTGTTTTTCGGTGATTACGGCCCCTTCGTACAATTCTCCGATATAGGAACAGGCTTCCTGGAAAAGATTCTCCAAAGTAGCCACTTTGCCCTGCATGCGCTCCAACTCGACCATGTAGGGTTTGATCAGGGCTAAAGCGGCCTGGGAAATGACATCGGCGGCGTCGGCGGTGTTTTTGCGGCGGCTGATGAGCGCGCCGACGATCTGAGGCACGATGGTGATCAGGGCGACGAGTATTCCGGCGGTGATTGCATCCATTAGTGGTTTTCTCCTGCCTTGGCGATAAAGGCGTGGTTGAGGCCTGAAATCAGAATGTAGGGCATAAAGGCCAGGATGATGACCGAATGAACGCGGATTATGAGCGACCAGATATTCTGGGTCTGGATCGATAGAGGGAATCCCACCAGAGCAACTGCGTGGAACACCAGGGTATTGGCGAAATAGGTAAAAACTGGCAACACCAGCCAGATACCACGTTTATACTTCCTGATCCACCAGTTCCAGTTGAAAATGCCCAGGGAGCACAGGATAACGATAATCAGGTGTAGTATCTGGTTGGTGTTCATCTTTTAGCCCTTTTTAGTGTTTACGGTGATGCCAGGTGAGATCTGAAACAACCCAATCTCGTCCAGGCAGTCGTAAAACCATTTTGAGTGGTCAAAGTGCATCGGGTACAGGTCTTGCTGCCCGAAGTTGACCGTGAAATACAGATACCCGCCGCGTTTCAAAACGCGGCCTATAGCTTTCAGCATTTCCCGCAGGGGTTCAGCCGGGATATGCTCGAAGACCTCGAAGGATACAACAGCTTCGTAACTATTGTCCGGCACCTTGGTTTCCCAGCTAGGATCGCCGTACAGGATCGAGCCCAGCCGCTCGTAGCCGGTCAGCAGGTTACGGGTGGTCTTTTCCCGCAGTTTGGAGAAGTCCTGCAGCAGTTTGTTGGTTTCGATGGACAGGACGTTGTTGCGCTGGAACATGAGCTGGATCGAGACCGTCCCGATGCCGGAACCGATCTCCAGCACGTTCTGATCCCAGATGGGGGTGATCTGCTCCTGCAGGCTCTTGAAGGTGTTGGTGTAGTTCCAGTGCAGCAGTTCCATGATGTACTTCTTGCCCGTTTCGGGGTTGGAGTACCACTCGTGGACCTCACGCGGCTTGGCGGTGCGGTTGCCGAAGCACTCGCGCCAGTAATCGCCGGCGTCGTGTGGTGTGCCTTTATCGATCTCGGTTTTGGCCTGCTCCAGTGAGATTTCGTAGAAGTCCTTGTACCACGTGGCTGCGGCTTCCGGGGTGTACTGTGACATAGCCATGCCGCGGTGACGATATCCAGCCTCGAATTGGCCGACCGAGATAGGAACATCCAAATAATGGCCGGAAATGAGTGAAAGATCGCAAACGACCGGATAACCGGTCTCCTTGGCTTCAGCGCAGAACACCAGGTCTTCCGAGTTGCCGCCAGGCCGGTATTCGAAGATGGGTTGCGGCATTTTCTCCAAAACGGAGCGGTGGATCATCATACAACCGGTGGCGACCGCATCGCAGTACAAAAGCGGATCGGTGGAGCACTCCTTGACCCAGATCGGGCCATCGGTGGGAGGAATGTGGTTCTGGATGATGAAATCGTGCACCTCGTCGTACATGGGCGCCCACAGTTTCCCCATACGTCCATAACCGTCCTTACGATCGTTACAGCGCCGGAAACAGAAGGGTTCGTGGCTGGATCCTCGGTGGAAGTACAGAGCGCCGATGATCGGGAGTTTTCGGCCCACCAGGATCTCGCCGCACATGACCGGGTGCTCCATATCCGAGTCAAGCATCAGCAGCCAGTCGGGTTTTTGGGGCAGGCTGAGAAAAACCTGGATAATGCTGTCCCGGTTATGGTCCACGCGGTGTCCGGAGGCGGGAATCAGGCCACCTTCAGCCATCAGGCCGCGTTGGGCCAGGTGTGCGATAATAACATCGCGATTATTGACGAAAGCGGGCATCATGGTGCGTTCGACCGGTATTCCGATCGCAATCAGGTTGTTTTTTATCTCTAAGGGTTCCATATATTCTCCATCATTTTTCAGTCTTGTTTTTTTGGTCTTTTTGAGCGCCTTGTTTAGCCATCAGGGCTGCGCGTTGCTTTTCCTGCTCGGCGCTGATCTCCAGCTGGATTTGGGCAAGTTCCCGCTTCCAATCAAGCATGCGTCCTTTTTCCTCCTCGATATTATCCACGTCGCCGGTCATTTCGAGCAAGTGATCGATACTACCCAGGTCGGTGGTTGAACGGTTGACGAGTTCATTGACGAAACTCTCACGATCCTTGGGCAGCATAGGTGCCCACATCTGTTTGGTGCGGAGTTTGAGCACATTCGGGTCGAGACCGCCGATCTTCTTGGTGTCAAACATGCGGAGCAGGTAATTGGCGATCAGATCCAGCCCAGGTGTCCAGAAGAAACGTTCGATCCCGGCATGGGCCAGGAGCGGCCAGAAACGCGTGCCCATGGCGGTGCCAGAACGCTGGGAAGCCTCACCGGTGCCGTTAGCGACCTCGGGCACGAACGAATCCCGGCTATACTGCTCCCACAACTGGTCGAGTAACTGATCCATAGCACCGTTAGCCGAGGGGGTGTGGATCTCTTTCATATTCGGCTCCGGACCGTTGCCTGACAGATCCTGGTTCGAGCCGAGCTGAACCACTTCCAGAAACGGCGAGATGCGCTCCATACGGATCTGCCCGTTGGTGTTGGCGACCGTCCGGATGGGGTGCGAGTCGTCGTTGACCGCATCCTCGAAGTCACCGAAAACGCGGTTGAGCTCGTTGATCAACCCTTTCAGGTTATCGATGACATTTTCGCCGTAAAAGCGGCTGACGCGGATATGTGGGATGTAAACCAGGGGAACAAAGCCAAACGGGTTCTCGGTGGGCAGTTCGGTCATTTCCTTATTGATCCTGACCTGGACCGGCTGACCATTGACACAGATTTCGCACAGATCACGCGTCCAGTGCTCGGTGTACCAGACTGCGGTGCGGGGAGAGGCCTCGACAAAGCCATAGTCTTTCGCCAGGCGCGGGTGGATCTGCTTGAAAACCCAGGCTTCGTTCAGCCGGTATGGATCGCCGCCCTGAGGGTAGCCGATGAACTCTTTTGGCAGGATAGTCTCAATCGCAAAAGGCCAGATCCGTTCGGTTTCCCACGGCAGGTAGGTCAGTTTGAAGATACAGCCGCCATAGATCTGGGAAAGCAGGGCGTTACGGATCTGGACCGCCCGGCCGCCGCTCTGCCAGTAGACGGTGTTGATCAGGTCTTCAGCGTGTTGAGCTGCTTCCAGTTGTTCCTGCGCGGCGACGATTTTAGTGACCACCAGCGGCTTATCGCTTGGTTCGGTCTCGCCCATCAGCATGTAGGCGTGTTTCTGGATGGTGTTATTCAGGGGGTTGATGCGGGTGGGATACAGATCGTACTTCTCACCAGCGCTTTTCTCGGTCTGGATGGTCTCTTCCCACATTTTGCCATCGAACCAGCGTTCGGCCTCAAAGTATGCTCGTCTCTGGTTCAGATAGTCTTCCCAAGGAAAGTCCGGGATCTGGGACAGGTTGAAAGTAGGTTCGTACAGGAATTCCTGGATGACTTCAGAGATGGATCTGAGCATACTGTCCTCCACAATAGAAAAAGCGGCAGGATATCTCTATTCTGTCGCTTTGTTCCATTATAGCACAGTTCAACGCCTCACTGACCGCTGGCGGTGCTTCAGACGCTTCCTACCGTCTATAACTACGTAGGGTTCGTCTTGCAACAATGCGTTTTCGACCCTGGACAGCCCCTTCAAGAGCTTCTGAACGATTTTGAGCAACCATATCCTCAAGCGCAACATTGAAAAACCTCCTGATTCCGAAAGCGGACATACTCATACAGGCTACGATGTCCTGGGCGATCTTCTTGTCCTCTTCGTACTCGTAATTGGTGAGCTGGGCGCGTATCCCGCCGATAAACTGCGGCCACTGCAGATGAGTGCCTTCCAAAAGCAACCGGAGCGAGATCAAATAGGTCACTTTCTGCCCGCCGCTGAAGTCCATACCCTGGATGCCGCGCACGATGCCCATAGGGGAGACGTAACCATAACGGTACTCGCTGTCCTCGGCTTCCTGGGCCCGTTCGAAGCGTTTCCGGAACAAGTGCTCGTTGATCAGCTGGGCGGTGTTCTTCTGCGGACCGGTGGAATCGATGCCGGTGGCGATCGGTGAGTACAGATCCATCAAATCAAACATCTTATCTACAAAAGGATGGATCGAGCTGTGACCGAAACCCCACCAGAAGTTAGCCAGCTGAGCGCAGCGACTAGGGAAGTTATCCGGGATCTCCCACATCATCAGGACCGGCGCATTGCGTTTGGGAGCATCGTCGATGCCCGGATCGCCAAAGAGCATATAAATATGGCCTTTTCGAGGCGGGAGTTGCCAGGAGACGATGCCAGCGCCCTGCACCTTCCGCACGGCATAACCGGCCTGGTTGATGTTCTCCAGCGTGATCTGGTTCAGGATCTGGCTTTCGCAAGCCGAAACGCTCTCCTTGCTGAAATAATGACCGCGGCCTTCGGGTCGTGTTCCATCAATAAAGCGTTCGCGTTGGTCCTCGGGGATACGGGCCAGCATGCGCCGCAGCTGGTTGGGAGTGACGTTCAGGTTATCACGTGAGCTGACGACGATCGACAGGTAGTTTTCGGGATCACTGGCAGCCATATCGAAGTAGTACCAGAAATACCAGTTTTCCCAGGGGTTGGAGGTCATACTGAAGCGGCCCAACCGTTCCCGGCCCTGGATGGTGCCACGCAGACGGGAGCCGACATTGGTGATCGTGCCTTCCAGGTCTTCGATCTGGGCGGCCTCATCGATATTCAGCCAATCGCCTTCCCAGCCCAGGATAGCATTAGCGTTCTTATCCACCGACATAAACTCCATGGTGGACTCATGCAACTCGTTCCCGATCTTATAGCGAATGATGATCTTGGGGTAGGGTGCCTTGTAAAACGTCATCAGGTCAGCAGCGCGGGTGTTCTTGGACCAATCCATCAGCTTCTCGAACATCAGGTTGGACTGCCATAGGGTTTGGGCGGCGTTCAGGAACTTGAAGTCATTCGTTTCCATACCCCAGAACCAACCGCCCATCCCGATCCCCAGCGTCTTGCCGCTTCCGAATCCCCCATCTACCACGATGTCTGACTGAGCCGCCAGGCACACGTGTTCCTGCCACTTGCCTTGATCCCGAAAGTTATCGTCGAATATCCATCCTTTCTCGGCACCGGGCTTCTTGAAGAAGTAGTTGGTGACGAGCGATGGATGCTGTTGTCCCTCCCGCAACAACTCGATCTCTTCGGGAGTTAGAACGACGACCCTGGGCACATTACCACGCTGTTTTCTTGCGTAATGTGCTCTTGAACTTCTCTTCCGCTCCCATCATATCCCAATAATTCACCAGGATCGGTATGTTCTGCTCCAACTTGCGCTGGAGCTCGAGCGCGTCCGGACCGCAGAAGACATAGGTCAGGATGACCTTGCCGTTCTCCCGTTCCACGTCGATCCGGTGGATCGGGATCGCCAGGGCGATAAACAGGTATATTTCCCAGCGATCGTTGGTGGTGAACTTTTCCAGCACCTTCTCCACGGTCGGAGTGCAGGGCTGGAGGGAACTGACATCCCCGACCGTGGTGGACTTCACCACCAGCGGCAGGGTCGTAACAGGCGTCGTGATAGGGGCTGGACCGAGAAACTCAGTGGTTCCGGTGGAAGATTGCGGTGTAATCATTTTTCCTCTCTATTTGAAACCGAAGGACATACTTTCGTATCCCGCTTCGGTCTGTTCCACAAAGATGGCTTCTTCCCCGTTCCCTAGCACGCGGTACAACTTGTTATTGGCGTTGAGATAACCCGCTTTCTTATCCCAACAGGCGTACAGGTAATCCCAACCGGTATCCTTACGATGGATGACCTGGCCCTGCTTCTGCTTCTTGTTCTCTGCCATGGTTGCCTCCGCTGAGGTTGATCGGCTTATACACGGGGTTGGCAGGGTTATAAAGGTTCGTTCCGGGTCTGGGCTGGTTCTGCGGTGGTTTCGGCTGGAGCGGCATGATCGGTTTCTGCAACGACCTGGCGGCCGGCTTTGCTTCAATATGCAGGATGCGACCGATCATATCCGAACTGGCCTCACCGATCAACGAGAACTGGATCATCGGCTCGGGCACGAGCACGGTCAGGAGGGCGATCAGGATCGGCAGGGGCAGCAGATACCACAACTTCACATAATCCACGGTCTGCATGCTGGTCACACCGATGAAGTTAGTAACGGCATCATACAAATAAGCCAGGAAACCACAGGCGCGCAGGGTGACATTATCATAAGCCACCATGACGCCCATCTCCAGCACGAACACCAGGACACCCAAGATATAGCCGAAAGCCTTTGACTCTCCGCTGACTGCAAACCCCTGGGCGCTCCAGTTGATACCCATCACCTCGATGATCGCTCCCATGATACCCATCAAGATACGAACCACTGTAACCCATTTATCTCTATTCATCTGCCTGTACATTTTTCTTTTCCTTTCTGATGATGGCGAATTCGGCCTTGCCACAACGAGCACATTTCAACACCAACCCCATATCACCATCACGTATATTCAATTCCGGGTGGTCACTTCCCGCTAGTTTGGTCTGTGTAACCTCCCAGATATGCCCCACAAACGGGCATTTCAATCCCTGAAGTCTGTCTACTGTCCCACTCATTTGGCGCTATTTTATCACACCCCCTAAAGCGACTTATGGTTCGCCACCCGTAGCAACTCTTCCGGATGCGTCTTCAGGTACAGCAACTGGGTAGCCAGCTGGTCGGCCATCGGCACCCCGCGCGCCTGAACGCAGTGAGCGGTGTGCGCCACCCCCTTCGGTCCCACTTCCACCACATTGTAGCTTTCCTTGTTCGTCAGGATAAAGCTGGGGAGATGCCGGCCATTCCTGTAGATCGAGATCTGTTTCCTGTCCCGCCACTCGCGGCGCTGGCGGCGGTTCAGGAGTGACACCAGTAGCCGGTTGGCTCGCTTATCAGCTAGTACCTTCTCCTTCATCCTCTTAGCGCGCTCAGCCTCAATGCGAACCCGCTCGGCCTCGGCCACCTGGCGCAACCGTTCCCTCTGTTCCTCGGTGAGAACCGGTGCGGGCGGGACGATCTGTTCAACTGGATCGATATTGCCGATGGTGTTGTTGTCACCGAAGTACGTGACGTTTGTGATCCGACCTGTGGTGATCCCATCCGTCCAGGTGTTCCAGGCATTTTCCGCAGTGGTGGTGTTGGCCGACCCAGCTGTACTGGTCCACTCGTACCAGGTGTTGGAGGTCGTGCTACCAGCAGTCAAGGTCCCGTATGTCGCCATACTACCCTCCGGAGATCGGCGCCGCTAGAATTATCTTTTCCAGATCCGGATCGAACTTGGTGATCATCTCCCCCTGCGCTCCACCTTTCTTGACCGCAAAGGCTTTGTAACCCTTGGTAGTCAACTTGTCAAAGGTGTCCCGAGCTGCCTGCACTTCATCTTTCTTGTCTACATCCCAGATCAACTTCGTGTCACCACTACCACCCATGATACGCATTACGTGTGCCATCTTTTCATCTCCTTTCTCTCATTTGCCGCTTATTTTATCATAGGATACCTGTACCCCTATATGAGATCTGCGTCGCAAAAAATGGGCGCGGGTGCCTTATACACTGATGTACCGGCCCCTTTGGAGCCCTGGGGGCAGGGAATGATAGCAATTCCAGCACATGGGGCGCACGCTGATGAAGGACAGTGCTGGTTTGCCCACGTCAAACTCTCGTTCGCTCTAAGAGACGTGGATGCTCTACCGAGTGAGCTTATGAATACTAGCCCTTTGGAAAGGTTGGATCATAAGCGGACCAATAAAGTTGATCATAATAGGTCAACACTAACTTGCAGTAAGCAAAGTGGCATAAGCAGCTGCAAGCCCAGGACAGGGGTTATCTTCCCGCGTGCAGAAGCAACCTGCGTAGTGAGACGCTCAAACAAAGCAATAGGTTGTGCTATCGAGCCGCATGCAAGATCAGGCTGATGCTGATAAACCATGCAATCGGGCAAACGTTGTTCTTAGGAACAACAGTCTGCTCACACACACATGATGTGGGCAGACATTTTGTTTCTAAGAGAAAGGATAGGGAATAAATGACAACGGCTCCATATGTGGCGGCAGGATGTGTATTCATTATCGGCGCAGCAGTAGTGTTGGGTTTCGCTCTTGGAAACCCAACTGCGATCGCCATTGTGAACACCTTTACTGCTCTGGTGCAGGCTGTACAAGCACTGCTCTAATAAACCAGTTCACGTTCAAGAAAGGGAACAGATAATGGACAAGCACATGCAGAGAGTGGCTAATGTTTGGATAGCTCTTGTTGCTGTTGGCATGGGTGTGCTGGCAGCAGTAGTAACACTCATCATGCCCTCTCTTATGGGTTGGGTGCCTGTATTCCTCGCACTCAAGTAACACAATAAGGCCTCCAAGCTTGGAGGGTTTGGAGGCCCTTCACTGAGCATAAGTAGCGGCATATACGTACACAGGAGTGCCTATATGCTTCAAGTCTAGGAGCAAAACCTACATCATGTAAGCCTGTAACTCATGGTAGGTGCAGTATCTAGTCTTGTGCTCAGTGAAGGGGGTCTAGTATACCAATGTCACGTAGTGATCTATAACCCAAACGCGTAGACGCGGGCAATAGATGATCGCGTAGTGACTACATCAGCTCACGTACAGAGTGAGTGTACAGCACACACTGTAGGCATATCTATCAAGCCCTTGGTCCTACAGCAAGGCATGCAAGAAGGAGTATCTATATGACTAGCAATATCGTTGCAGTAGTCGGCTCTAATAGCAAGGGCACGACTTTCACCCCTGAGAATGGGGATAAGTATTTGATGGCTGATAGAACGATGAAGCATGACTTCAAGGAGGGCGAGAAGGTCGTTATTCTCGACACCAAGAAGCTGGAAAGTGGCCTGGTCTTTGTGACCAAGGCTGTGCGTTTCATCGAGAAACAGACCATCAAACAGGCACCCAAGGTCATCAAGATCGAGCCTCCGAAACCGGTTATCAAAGTGAACGCTGTCGAGGAAGCGTTCGCCCAGACCATGGAATCGGTAAATAAGGCCATTGCGGCCCTGAAGTTGAGCCACAATAAGCTCAGCCAGGCCGTGGCCGAAAAGCGCCAGCAGGAACAGATCAACCAGCAGGTGCTGGATCGGACTGCGACTGTGTTCGGGCTGGAGAGTCCGTTCTATCAGCAGATGCAGTTCACGACTGCAAAGGCTCTGGAGAATATCGCGCTCGAGGCTGCCCAGGCCAATTATCTGACCGCGGTCGATCTGACCTACCAAATCGCCCAGCAATTGGGCGAGAAACCGTTCCTGGGGATCTCTGAGAAGCTGGACGAGCTGTTGAACGCGTCCAAGCCTGCGCCAGAGGTCATCACGACTGAAGTGGCGGCTGTTGAGACCGAAAAGCCGGTGGGCAAGAAGAAGCTGGCTGCTCAGGCTAAGAAGGCCGAGCAAGAGGCCGCTCATCAGAGACACGAGGCCAAGAAACTGAAGGCCAAGCAAGACTATGAGGAGAAACTGCGCCTCGAGAAAGAGGAGCAGGACCGGAAAGATGCGGCAGAAGCCAAGCACCAGGAAGCTCTCGCCAAGCGGCGGGAGGCTCGCAAGGCCAAGAAGGTTATGGCCGTCCCTGTGGTATCCACTGTTGAAGCCATTCAGCAGTAATACACTATTTTATCCATCCCTGGCCTTTCTGACCGACCAGGGTATATCTATTTCTATGAAGGAGTGTGTGTATGTCTAAGAAGCAACAAACTGATCCTATCGAAACAACTGTAGTGGAGGTTCCTATGACTATTGAGAACAAAAACGTCAGCTTATCTTTCTTCAAGGGCCATCCCTTCGCGACCGTGAACAATATTGGTCACGAAGTGGCGACCTTCGAGGAAGCCGATCACTTGGTGGTATCGGTTCGTGGCATCAAGATGGTGGAGTGGAAAACCACTTACCGCTATACTGAGATCGTGGCGGGTCTCAAAGCTGCCAAGCATCTGAGCTTCAAGTCCGAACTGCCCGAACCAGGTCTTCGGGAATATAGGGGTATCAATAACAGTTTCGTGACCGGTTTCCAGGGTGCTGGCGCCGTGCACTTGAACTATCGTGGCACTCGGCGGGCCGATATCTTCGGTCTGCCCAAGAGTGCAGATGGGTGGTTCGAGTCTTTCGGCCTGCCCTGGGCCAAGCTGGTTATGCGGAACGGCGTGCTTCTGGCTGAGCCGCTGTCTGACATCTGGAAAGATGGACAGATCAGCACGCCCGCGCCTGATCTGGCACGCCTCTATGACACTATGGATGAACTGCTCCAGGGTGTCACTTATGTGTTAGCTCTGACCGATAAGGCCAATGGCTTCGGCGTTGGCGGTCGGCATGAGAACTTCCTGCGCGTATTGCTCGAAGAGATCACCTTGGGAACGGATGCAATGAACGAGCCGGACCCAGAAGTAGCCAAAGAGAAGTGGGCTGCTTATAAAGAGGTGACTGTTGAGCACTTCGCCAATGGCTCTCAAAGCCGTGCGGCCAGTGCTATCTATCGCCAGGAACACAATATTGTCGCAACTACTGGCAATCTGCCGTTAGATGACGGTGAGCGCCCTGCTATGGTTGCTGAAGATGGTGTTGAGTACAGCCTGAACATCTGGTCAGGCGTAAGTGCCGGCCATCCGAAAGCGACCGTGGTAGAAGTTATCAAGGGCAGCCAGCCGGTGCAGGTGAAGTATACCTACGCCAACGGGCAGTCCACCGTGAAAACGGTATATCCGACCGATCGCTTCAGCGTTGCCAACCATAATGGGTTGAAGGCGCTGTTGCAGGAAGTCGTATCGTAAGTATAACTGTGGGGGCAAGGGGGCAAGCCCCCACCACTATTTCTGTTCCTATCCACATTTCAACTATCCCACTGCGTTGTTTACTCGACTCGCTAGCTGTATAGCATGGAAGAGTTGACTGGCGCGGTGTCCGGAGATAACACGTGGACTTTCTGGCAGTAATCATCAACACTGTTGCTGGTATCGTATCCTACAATGTAGGCCAGCTCAAGCCGGCTGTATCGCAGAATGAGCTGTTCATTTGCTTCCTGGTGATCATCATCATCGGCTTGATCAGCTACATCTTTGCTTCCCAGGACGGCCGGAGCGAATATTATTAGAAACCCTCCAACCTTGGAGGATCCTAGTGTATAATTAGTGAAACGCTCGTTCCACTAATGAACCGTGTGGGGATATGGGCACACGGTAGCCTGAAAATGGGTAAGTTGGCTCATATCCCCCCGCACTAGGCAGCATGTATATATATGGCAGATCGATCGTCGGTATATCTTATTAGGCATGATCAGCTTGAGTTAGTAGCTGATGGGTGTAGTTTTGTGGTGATGGATCATGCCGACTGGTTGTATTCGTTGGTGAGCAGGTGCATAGAGAGGGGCTATCCTGCCGATCTACATACACCTGTTTCTACGATGTTAGTATGGTTAGCCCCTATTGATATCAGAAAGGAAAACAAGCATGGATAATATGCCCATGTGGTTGAACTGGGTGTTCTGGGTGTTCTTGCTTCTGATGATGGTGATGATACTTGTAATGGGGGTTGTTGCTATTCGGATGTTCTTACAGGACACCAAGAAGAAAGAAGAACGGCCCTTTTATTATCTGCGAGACAGGGATAATGGGCACATCGTTGGTTCCACTCGCTACCCTGAATATTATAAGGATAGTTACTCTTTGTACGTAGGAGAGAAGATCCAATGACCGTGATCATGTTGAACGCTATCAATGGGAACCACTTCGTTGAGGCGGTATGCAATAACGAGCCGTTTCGCCTGCCAGCTGGTGTTGGTGAGAAAGTCACTCCGACTAAAGATGACCTAATCCTGCCATTATGGAACACAATCGAAACAGACATCTTGGCAGGTTATAACCTGAGGATTTTTATTCAGGGTCCGGGGGAAACTTATCACCTTACACCAATGCTTCCCAACTCTGAGTATTATGTGCTGAAGCGCGAGGAAACAACGATCGTTCATACTACTCGAGGGAATGATCCACTATTTGGTCGAGGCAGTTGGAACTTTGTATCTGGCCCGTTTCCAGGACATAGACAAGCTGAAGACTGGCTTGATGATTTAGAGAAAGGAAAAGTCGATGAGAGCTGATGCTATTGCCGCGCTGGTTATAGCTGGCATTGTGGTTATTGGCATTGTGGGGGTAACAGCATTGATCTTTATGGCAGTGGAAGCTGCCAACAATTCTATTCGACCGACCTATCCAAAAGAAAAAGAAGATGGCACAAAATAGTTTTGTCGAGCCCACCAGGCCCGATCCTCCTGAATGGTATACACCGACGCAGGTTTTTCTCTTCAGGGCAACGCAGAAGGGTTGCATTGATATATTTTGGATCCTCCTGTCTATCGGGGCTATCGTTGTCCTGGGCGGCATATTGTTTTATATTGGGACAATCATCTGATGGCTGCTCAGAAATGGCATGGCACTCGTCGCTTCAAACACAGTAAGAGAGCGCATTATCCTGAAGATGACGACTATGACAGCCAAGATGATTTTCGAGATCCTGGTGGCCGATCTGCATTGAGAGCTGGTCGGCGTAACCGTCCTTGCCCAACCTGCGGCAAGAAGAACGCCTTGACTGAGCGTGATGTTGAGCTGGGTTATCAGTGTGATGACTGCGCTGATAAACTGGAAGGGCGGTTGCCAGATGCAAGCTACTAGAGTCGTTCGTTACGGTAAAACGACGCCAACCAAAAACCTGGGGTGGTTGTTGAAAAACCGTAACAAATATGGTGGTGTCTGGTGGGTCACGATCAACCATGCTGGACGCGACGAGGGTGAGCTGGAAGTCTATTTCAACGATCGCCAGGTGATCTTCTTCGCACACTTCTCTAGTTTCGAGATATTGTATCGTTTCACTGATCGGCACCTGGTGAACTGGATGTGCTCTGCTAACATCAAGTACAACCAGAACAAATATCACCGCTGGCTGGAGGCTAAAGAAACCTCCAAGCTTGGAGGAAATGTATGAGCGACCGTTTTCATATCGTAACCGTTGATCCAGAATGGGATGAGGATGACGATCAGTATCCTCAGCTGACAACCAGCATAGTGGACTGGCCTACTGATCCAAAGGAAGCCTTGAAGCTCAGTATTGAGAAGTGGCAGTTCCTGGTTGACAACATCCCTACTCTGGGCTGGATCGAGGATGGCGGTATTATCACCTGTGCTTGCTGTCGGCGCACAATAGCTATCGCCGGAAACGATATTCTGGATTGCGATCTATGCCCGATCGGCACCTATAAAAAGGAACAGGGCGAGGATCATTATGGCTGCATGGGCACTCCCTATGCTAGATATCAGGGTTTCCTTGTTGAAGATCCCAAGTGGCAAGCACAAGATGAACTGGATTTTCTGAAAGAAGTATTGGCATCCCTGGAGGGAAAAGATGGCTGAAGCTGAGAGGACTCAGATCTCGATTGTAGTGACCTTGACCCCGGAACAACGTGAACGGTTGGCATGTGCTATTCTGGGTATACTCATGGAAATGGGTATCCAACCTGAAAGCTGTGGTTCCTGGGCTATTTCGGATATCGAACCTGCTCTAATAGAGGTGGACGATGGAAGCGACCTACAAACGGGGTAACTCATGGTTCGCTATCCTATTGATCCTGGCCGCTGGTATTCTGTTTGCTGTAACGATTGGCGGCAAAACCTTTGATCAGATAGTCATGACCGAGCATTTCCAGGCAGACCACTGGGAGGACTGCCGAGCAAAGGAAGCAGCCTTGAAGCCAGGGGCATGGTGGCACTGGATCTACCAGTGCAACGAGAATAACGAATTGAAATACACTGTCAAAGTGAAAACTGCTTTAGGGGTCGTGATCCTGGTGGTGATCATCTGCGCGATCAAAGGCAAGAAGACTCTCAAGCTCATTACGGGCTACAGAGAGTAACAATTGTTCCTCCAAGCTTGGAGGAAAGGAGTCAAAATGGGAAACCGTATTATGGAACTCACAAACGAAAAGATCAAAGAAGTCGAGGCTAGTCAGGATATCAACTGTCCGGGCTGTGGTGGACACCAGTATGCCATCTTCGACAAGTTGTACACTTTCACTTATGGAAAGTGCCCGACTTGCTCAATTGATGATCCTGAGTATATACGCCAGGCCGAGAACATATTTATGTTGATGTGATATGGCAAAAGGTAAAAGCACCTCATTTCAGAAGTCCTATGCTCAACACTATCAGGGATATCGACCTGGCCTGAAAGAAGTCTGGGAAGCTACTCTACCACACAAACGCCTGGGCAACACCTTTGATGAGTTTCTGATGCTGCTGCCGCCTGGGCACTGCGCTTATGTATCCAATTGGTCTATCGTTATAGAGAAGGAGTTGTACTATGAGTCTGCTGAGTATCGCAGGGATCAT
>Ga0316628_100000207_pt1 | contig 36743 bp, 32 predicted proteins | sample OWC_Aug_M2_C1_D5_FD_207648 | JGI IMG/M metagenome (GOLD analysis project Ga0316628, IMG submission 207648) | Wetland soil microbial communities from Old Woman Creek delta, Ohio, United States - OWC_Aug_M2_C1_D5_C | ecosystem: Environmental > Terrestrial > Soil > Wetlands | place: USA: Ohio...
CCGGCTGTGCACCGGCAAGCTGGACGGTGATGTGGTAGACGGTCTCGCGATAGCGGTAATGGATTGTGTACGACTCCCAATTGGCCGGAACACACGGTGTCATGCGCAGATGATCCACTTCCAGGCGCAGGCCCAGCAGCGTTTCCACGATCAGGCGATACATCCAGCCGGACGCCCCGGTGTACCACGTCCAGCCGCCTCGGCCGGTGTGCGGCGGCGCACCGTAAATATCCGCGCACATGACGTACGGCTCGACCTTGTAACGTCCGATCTCTGCAGGCGTGCTGCCGTGATTGACGGGATTGAGCATGGCGAACAGTTCCCAGGCGCGTTCCCCGTCACCCATCATGGCAAACGCCATCGTGGCCCAAATGGCGGCGTGGGTATATTGACCTCCGTTCTCGCGGACGCCGGGCACGTAGCCCTTGATGTAGCCGGGATCGAGGTCTGACTTATCGAAGGGCGGGGCAAGAAGCTGGATTAGCCGCGCATCGTGCCGCACCAGGCGTTGTTCCACCGCCGCCATCGCGTGGCGGGCGCGCAGGGGATCGCCGCCGCCCGAAATGACCGCCCAGCTCTGGCTGATCGAATCGATTTGGCATTCGTCATTGACGGACGAGCCCAAGGGTGTGCCATCATCGAAATAGGCCCGCCGGTACCAACCGCCGTCCCAGGCATTGGCTTCGATGTTGTTGGCCAGCAGCGTAGCCTGCCGGGTGCAGACTTCGGCAAAGGCGCCGTCGCCGCGGCCACGCGCCAGCCCGGCAAACAGCTGAAGGTTCTCATACAGGAACCACGCCAGCCACACGCTCTCTCCCTTCCCATCACGACCCACCAGATTCATGCCATCGTTCCAGTCGCCGCATCCCATCAGGGGCAATTGATGTGCGCCAAAGCGTAAGCCGTGTTTGATCGAGCGCACGCAATGCTCATATAGGCTTGCCGCTTCAGCCGAACGTTGCGGCTGGTCGTAGTAAGCCTCCTCTTCCGGGTTCAACTCACGACCCTCGAGGAAATGGACAGACTCGTCGAGGACGCCGGTATCGCCTGTCGCCAGCACATAGCGGCAGGTGGCATACGGCAGCCAAAGATAATCATCGGAGAAATGGGTGCGCACGCCCTGTCCATTCGGAGGATGCCACCAATGTTGCACGTCGCCCTGGGGAAACTGGCGTTCGGCACAACGGATCAACTGCTCACGCGCAATCCACGGTGTTGCATGAATCAGCGCCATGGTGTCCTGCAATTGATCGCGGAAACCATAGGCACCGCCGGACTGATAATACCCGCTACGCCCCCACAGCCTGCTGGACATCGTCTGGTATAGCAGCCAGCCGTTGGCCAGCACGTCCAGCGCGGAATCGGGTGTCTCCACATGCACCGCGCCCAAGGTATGTTTCCAGTATTCCCACACGGTTTCCAATGCCAGCCGTGCGCCCGCCGGTCCCCCGAATCGCTGGATGAAATGCTGCGCCTCGGCGCTGTCGCGGGCTGCGCCGAACACGAATACGATCTCGCGCTCTTGCCCTTCGGTCAGTTCGACCGCGGCCTGTATCGCGGCGCAAGGATCCAGGCCTGCGCCGGTTCTGTTTGACAAACGTTTGCGGCGCATCGCCGCAGGACTGGCCAGCGAGCCATTGCGGCCAATGAACTCGGTGCGGTTTCCGCTCACCATACGCTCCGGCTCGCTGACCTGCGCAAAGACGACCCGGTTGGCGCATTCCCTGCCATAAGCATTTCGCGCAAGCAGCGCTCCGCTTTGCACGTCTATTTCGGTGACAATGTGCATCAGATTGGCATGTCGCCACTCACCGAGCACCAGCTCCCAATAGCCGGTCAGCGAGAGGCGGCGCCGCCGCCCGGAATGGTTGCGCAACTTGACCACGGCGAACTTCACCGGCGCGTCCATGGCAACGAAGGTAGACAGCTCCGATGAGATGCCGGCTTCATCATGCTCAAAAACGCTGTACCCAAACCCATGGCGGCACACATATCCGGTCCTGCCGCGCGCGGGTAATGGCGTCGGCGACCAGAACGCACCGGTATCCTCGTCGCGGATGTATAGCGCCTCCCCGCTGGGGTCGCTAAGCGGGTCATTGTGCCAAGTGGTAAGCCGAAACTCATGCGCGTTTCCCACCCAGGTATATGCGCTCCCACACTCGCTGACGACCGTGCCCAGGTACGGGCTGGCGATGACATTGACCCACGGCGCCGGCGTGCTCTGACCCGGCTCGAGGGCGACTACATATTCACGTCCGTCTGGCGTGAAGCCCCCCAGGCCGTTGAAGAAAATGCGCTCGCGCGCGGGCAGCGGATGAATTGGCTCTGGCGCCGGTTGCCGCAATGGCTCCAGAAGGTCCGACACACGCTCGGCCGACACGCGGCGTTCCACCTGCTCGACCAATATCTCGTTAGCATCAGTGAACACGATGCGTGCGACTGTCTGGAACAAGACCCGTTCGTCTTCCGAAAGATCTTCGGCGCGCCGCACGAAGACCCCGCCCGGTTTGTCGACGAATTTGGCTTCCGGACCCGCGTTGATCAGCCCAATGATGAGGTCCTGCAGCACCGCCCGGTAGCCAGAGAAATCTTCGTTCACGATCACCAGATCCGCCGACAGGCCCTTCATTCGCCAATATGCATGGGCTTGCAGCACCTGCCTTGCCAGGTCTATGTGGCTCCGGTCGCCGATGCGCAGCAGGATCATGGGCAGATCGCCTGATACGGCGAAACGCCAGAGCCCGGACTGACCAAGCTGGTTGCGGGCAATGACGCTGGGCGCAGCCCGGCGCAAGGCATTGCCGTAAATGACCGAGGTGGCCAGGCGGCCATAGAGCTGCGCATCGGCTTCGCTTGCGTTAAGGTGGCGCAGCACCTCCTGGCTGTGAAACCATGCCATTTCAAAGGCACGCTCAATAAAGTGCCGGTCGCAATATTCCCCAAGCAGGGACAATGCAGCCTCGCGGGTGTCCGCGACACCGGTGATGATGTGCACGGTCGCAGATTCATCGGGAAGCAAGGTGATGGTGCGGCGGATCGCCACGATGGGATCAAGCACCGAACCATCAGTGTTCGACAACGCCGATTGGCGTGCACTGCCTTCCAGCGCGATCGGGTCGGCCGCCGTTCTGCCCCGCCCGATGAATTTGGCGCGATCAGTCTCGTAAGACGGCTGGTCGCCAGTGACGCCGGAGTTTACCAGCATGTGAAACATCCATGGCACCTTCTCATCCTGCTTGCGCCGCCGCCGTGTGCAAAGAAGCGCCTCGCGCTCTCGCAGGATTTCGGTTTGCACGAACAAGTTGCTGAAGGTACGATGCGCCAGATCGGCATTCAACGGCGCCAGCACGACCTCGGCGTACGTCGTCACCTCGATATGACGGGTACGCGGCGACTGGTTGGTGAGCGTGACGCGGCGGATTTCGACGTCGTCCTCGGGCGAAACGCTGATCTCGGTGTGCGCTTCTATTGCATGATCGCGCCGCCGGTATTCGGCGCGTGCCTGCACAAAGATCGCCTCGTAATGGTCGGCCTTGCGCAGTGTCGGCTGATACGCGGTTGACCAATAATGCCCCGTGTCGCGGTCGCGCAAGTAAGCGAACGTACCCCAGCAATCGGAAGTGGTGTCCTCGCGCCAACGGGTGACGGCCAGATCGCGCCAACGGCTATAGCCCCCGCCGGAATTGGTTGCCATGACGTGGTACCTGCCGTTGGACAACAGTTGAACTTCAGGCACAGGCGTGTTCGGGTTGGTGAATACGCGCATGATCCCGCCGGCTTCCGCCGAGGGGGGGCGTGCCGCGGCGCTCACTTCGACAGCATGCGGGTGCAATGTGGCTCCCGTTTTCGGTACCCGTTCCTGGAGCAGTAATTCCGTTGCCTGCAAGGGAGGAGAGGACATGAATCGGCGTTGCATCGGCCGTTCGAGCAGGACATGCGCAAACGCCAATAGGCTCATGCCTTGATGATGCGCCATGAATGTTCGGACAATGGCGTGACTCTTGCCCCGCGGCACACGTGACGGCGTGTAATCGACCGCCTCATAGAACCCATAGGTACCGAGAAAATCATGGTCAGCCAGGGTGCGCAAGTTGCGGCACGCCTCCCGCGGCATAACCGTCAGCGCCAGTGCGGTGGCGTAAGGTGCAATGACCAGGTCATCTCCCAGCCCGCGCTTGAATCCCAGTCCTGGCACGCCGAATGCGCGATATTGATAGGTTTGGTGCATGTCGGTGGCGTTATAGCATGACTCGGAAATACCCCAGGGGACGGCGCGTTGCCTGCCGTATTCGATCTGGCGCGACACCGCAGTCTTGCAGGTTTGCTCCAGCAGGGTGTTCTCGTAACCGGGCATCAGCAGCTGCGGCATGAGGTACTCGAACATGGAGCCGCTCCAAGAAATCAGGCTTACATCGCCGGCGTGGCTGGTCAACAGGCGGCCGAGTGAGAACCAATGCTTCTGCGGAACCTGGCCCTGGGCTATGAGAAGAAAGCTGGCCAGGCGCGCTTCCGATGCCAGCAGGTCGTAACAGGTTGGGTCGCGGCGCCGTTGGCCCACGTCGTAACCTATGGCAAGCAAACCGCGCGAGGTATCGTAGAGAAATTCAAAATCCATTTCCGCCAGTTTGCGGCAACGGTCCGTCAGATCGTCAATGATTCCCAGCCTCTCGCCCGCCCCAGTGTGACCGGGCGCTTGAGCCGCAACTGAAGGCTGCGCTTGCGTGTTGTCAGTGCTTTGGCGGGCCAATTCCGACAGCGTTGGAATGTTGCTGAAAAGGCGCGGCTCAGGCATCAGGAATCTAAGGTCATCTCGAACGTCGCGGGATTGCCGGGCGAATGCCTGCGCCCAATAATGCAGTTCGCTATCGGTATCAATTTTGTTGGCCGACAACCATGCCACCAGCCCGTCGGCCGCGCGATGTATCTCATCCAGCGTGATATCGGCGGCAGCCAGTGATGGCCGCGTTTTTGGTATGAGTTCGGGCGCCGTGAGCGAGTTTAGCGTGTCCCGCAGCGAATTGATTATGCGAGCAACCTCCGGTGCTGACGACGAGGATGCGTGTTCGGCAAGCATCTGGAAGGTGTCGCACAGCCCCTGAAACGCGTTGATTGACAGCACCGGCTGATTTTTCAGCTCGGCCAGTCCCGCCTGCAAGGTGAGCAGGCTGCCGACAAGGTTGCCGCTGTCCACCGAGGAGACGTACTGGGGATGAAGTGGCATGAGCGAGCGCGTGTCATACCAGTTGTAGAAATGGCCGCGGTAGCGTTCCAGCTTTTCCATGCTGGCGAGAGTGTTGTCAGCAAGGCGCAGAAACTCTCCGGCAGAAATGTAACCTAGATCGTACGCGGTCAGGCTCGCCAGCAGCGACATGCCGATGTTCGTGGGTGAGGTGCGTGATGCAATCGTGGGCACTGGATATTCCTGAAAGTTATCGGGCGGCAGCCAGTTGTCCAGTGGACCGACCAGCTCCGCGAAGAAGCGCCACGTCCGCCGAGCGGTCGTCCGCAGGAATACCCGTTGATCAGCGGTCAAGTCTGGTACCGGGGAATGAAGCGGAATGCTGATCCACCAACCGACGGCTGGCGACACCAGCCAGAGCAACAAAATGGGCGCGCGGGAGAGCAACTCCGGCGACAAGCTGAGCGCCGATTCCCAAGGGGCGAATTCCGCGCCAAGCGCTAGCGCCATAACAGGCGCGATCCACATCTCCTTCAGGAAATCAGCCAGCGTACGGCGCGCATTACGTCTTGAATAGGCCTGCGTCTGCCAGAGCAACAATCCGCGTCGAGTGAACAGCATCCGCACCCCGGAGCACAGGATCGCATCCAGACAGATCAGCGTGTCGTAGGGCAGGAAGGCCAGCGACAAAAATGCCAACGTTATTGGCCGGCCCGCCGATTTGCTGGTCAGGATCAGGTGCACCAGCCAATCGCGTTCTTCAGGCTTCCGCATGAGCTGGATCACGGTGGACAGCAAGGTGGGCAAGAACACTACACCCAATACCAGCATGGTCCAGAACCACCCCGATCCCGGGTCAAGTAGCCAGCCGCCCGCCAGCAACGCCAGCAATGAAGGCGGCACGAGGCTGCGCCTGAGATTGTCGAAAAGTTTCCACACCGACAAGGCTGTGAGCGGGTTCGGCCGCCGCGGCGCCGTAGATCCATTTACCCCTGACGGGCCGGGAACGTGCGAAAGCAGCCAGCCGGTGAGCTGCCAGTCGCCGCGTATCCACCTGTGCCGCCTGCTGGCCTCTATGGCATAACTGGCCGGATGTTCTTCAATGAGGTCAACGTCGGACACCAGTGCCGAACGCGCATACCCGCTTTCCAGCAAGTCGTGACTGAGAATGAGATTCTCCGGGAAGCGTCCGTCCACCGCCTTGCGAAAAGCGTCTACATCGTAGATGCCTTTGCCAATGAACGACCCCTCCGAGAAGACATCCTGGTAGACATCCGACACCTCCCGCGTGTAGGGATCGATTCCTGAATCGCCGGCGAACAGCTTCGCAAACCGTGACCGTCCTGCACTGGTCAGGCTGATCGAAGCGCGTGGTTGCAGTATCGCGTAGCCCTCGACAATGCGTCCCTTCTTGGCATCGTAAACCGGGCGATTGAGGGGATGAGCAATGTTGCCAACGAGTGTGCGTGCTGCGTCGCGGGGCAGTTGCGTGTCGGTGTCCAGGGTGATGACGTACTTGACCGAACCGAGGATGGATGTATCACCGACGATGTCCGAGAACGCATTGAGAGCATCGCCCCTGAGCCGGGCGTTGAACTGCTCCAATTTGCCGCGCTTGCGCTCATATCCCATCCACACCCGTTCGTATGGATTCCACATCCGTGGGCGGTGAAACAGATAGAAGATGCAGGCGCGGTCCTCGCGGTAAGTCTCATTGAGCTCCTGGACAGCGGCGCGCGCGCGGGCGAGCAAGGCATCATCGTCTGGCATCGTATGCTCTCGCGCGTCACTGAAGTCCGTCAGCAATGCAAAGAAGAGATTGGGATCGCGATTTCCGAGATAGCGGATTTCCAGAGCTTCGAGAAGATCATCAATATCCCCGGGCTGGCTCAGCAGAGTGGGAATAACCACCATGGTCCGGTTAGCAGCTGGAATGCCACCGGAAAAATCCAGTCTCGGCAAAGCGCGGGGCGGCAGGAGGTTCGTGACCAGCAAGTTTACCAGCGAGACGGCCAGCGCTGAGGCGCCGATGATTCCATTGATCGCAAAGAACCAGTGCCGCCAGTCATTTAGCCCCAGCCATCGGATCGATGAAAGCGCCACCGATGCCGCCAGCGCGGTGAACAATAAGATGGAGCCGAGGTAAATGAACAGGCGGAATCGCGGGCTCGCGCGGCGGGCCAGCGATTTCCATGACCAACGGCAGCCGGCCGCACGTTCCAAAATGTGCCGTCCGTGATCGATCAGGTAGTATCCGACATGCGCGGTGCGGTCGCCTATGCCAGAGCGCTCCGCAGCAGTCCGGGCCAGCACGATAGCTTCGCGAGCCACCGTCAACTCGCTCAGTGAACTGCGTCTCGCCACGTCTTCGATGACATGCCGGTACCGGTCGCGAGTGGCAAAATCCTGCCTGGCGTGCATTCCCGCCGGGTCTTCACGGAGCGTCTTCTCGACGACACTGAGCGATTCAACGAAAGTCCTCCAGTCCATTGCGCCGATGAAACGCAGGCTGCCGATACTGTTTGCGATGGATATCTGGTTGGCTGCGGCCGTTCGGTCGGCGGCTTCCGACAGACGTGTTGCGGTCAGCCCTTGTTCCATCAGTTTTTGCTCGATCCAGGTTTGAACGAACGCCATGGCTGACTCCTGCCCCTGGAGTCTTGCGTAGAATTCCTCAACAAAGATGGCGGTCAAAGGGACATCGGCATTGGCGAACTCGGCCAACAAATGGACGAGCTTTTTGGGGTCGGTTTCGGCCGCCGCGAGCATGCGTTCGGCCCATGTGATGGCCGCGTCGCGTTCATCGCGCCGACGGGCGATATACACGCCAACGCGGCGAAGGTTTTCCAGCAGCGCCAGCTGCAGCATGATCGGAAACGCCCACAATTCGCTCAGCGTCAGCGGTTCAGAAGCCTGGTATGCGGCAACGAGGGGGGTGGCGTTGTCGCTATCGACACGCCCGTCCATGTGAGAGATCAACTCCAGCGCCAAGTCATAGATGCGGGGAAGACCGGCTGAAGGGCCGTCAGCCAGCCGCGGCAACAGCCGGCTGTACCCGCGCGGCAGGTGACGGCGCGCCATGGTGATCTGCTGCTCGATCAGATAGAAATTGTCCAGCAGCCAGGACTCTGCCGGAACGATCCGCTGTCCCGGTGCGGCCGCGGCGGTTACGACGTCATACGCCGCCAGTAGAACGCGCGCATTGTCCTCCAGCCGTGCAAGCAGCCTGTCCGGCCCCGGACGTGGATCAATTCTATGCTGACCAGCCAGCGTCGCCGCGTGACGCTTCAGTTGTTCCAAGCTGAACAGTTCCAGGCGCAGCAACCTGGCATCCTGGTCGTCACGCAGCACATTTCGTGTGCGCCCTGGAAACTTTAACGCATGGATTGCCACGGCGTTCTCCTCGATCGAGGTCGGTCATCGCCCTAAGCCGTTGATGGCGGCATAGCGGCATGGCGAAATTCGTTGTTTATATACGCATGGACGCTGACAATACATAAGGAAAATCATGTAGACGTTTGGGGCTGGCATTATCAAAAGCGGGCTGGTTTGGATTACGGCCAAGCACCAGCCTGTATGGTTCGAACCCGCGCGGCAGGGCATGTAAATACGTTGCCAGAAGGCTCAGCCTTTTGATACGCGGTACAGCACCTAAATTCCATTTTACAGAGCGTGGACCGCGCCCTTGCCATTGTCAATGCGGTAAAGACCGCCTTGCCAACTGAAGAGCTACATGCCGGACGATTCAGCCCGTTGAGCGCGCGCCGTAACTTCGCGCCATGGAGGCGCCTGGCCATTACCCTCGGGGAAAATCATGCGCAAGACGATATATATCTCAGTTGCCTGTTGCATTGCGGCTTCGGGGTGTTCCGCCTTTGTTCCCAGAACCGAGACCGTGACCGCTTCGTGTTCGGTGCCGGACGCGAAACTTCAGGTCGACGGCGGCCAGATATATCAGGGGAAGGCCACGTTTCAAGCGGTAAGGAACAGGGTGCTGTCTGTCGCGTGCTACAAACGGGGGTATTATCCCGCGCAAAAATCGGTCTCCTTTTCAATCAGCTGGACAGGCGTGGTGGACGTACTTTCCGCCTTCGTCATCATCGTACCCGCAGTCGGCGTTTTCCTGCCCGGTACCTGGGAACTCAATGAGAAAAACATTACCGTCAATATGGTACAAATGGAATAGCGCCAGGGCGATCGCCATCGCGCCTCGTTCATGTCGGGGGCGCCACCAGACCGGCGTAGATCACTTCGCACCCTCCGCCGGGAAAAAGCTTCCTTCCCTTCTCGAGCAACTTGAGCGCCGGCCCGGCCAGCGCCACCAGGATGTTCGGCTTTTCCACCACCGGCTTCTGGAAGGGGCCGCTGATTTTCTGCCGCACCTTGGCGCAGCCCTTGGCGTCGATCAGCGCCACGGTCACGTCTTTGAACCGCCCGTTGACGAAATCGAGCCCTCCCTGAAGCGCGATCCGGTTCTCGTTCGTCGCCATGGCCACGTCTTGCGCGTGCGCCACGCCGCGCTCTATCTTCCAGTCGGAGACAAGCGTCCGAATCTCGCTATTGCCTCCCGCTCCTTGAAATATGCTCGCAAAGTTGTACCCCTTCGTGACCGCCAGGCCGGCCGGGCCGGCAAAGAAGAAAGCGCCTAAGTCCACGAGGTTGAAATTTTGGCTGGACTCAAACCGGGAGAACTCACGATCGAGATCATGGCCGTTGAACGTAAGGTTTTTGCCGCGAAGGGCGGCGTCTCCGTTTGCCGTCAGCTTCATTTCGTTTACCGTCTTTCCCTGCATCGACAGATTCACGGAGAAATCCATCCGCCCTTCCGCGACCTGATTTGGCGACAGGGTTTTGAAAAATTCCTCGATGCGGAATTGCCGCAGGGAGTAACGAACGTGATAAACGGGAACCTCGCTCGAAAAGTCCGCCCGGACGCTACCCGAACCTTGTCCGCCGAAGATGCTCATCGTGACCGCCTTGGCATCAAAGGCCCCGTCCTTTCCAACGACCGACACTTTCAGGCCGGACACAGCCATGTCCTTTGCCCGAACCTTACCGCAGGCAAGTTCCGCAGTGAAGGAAAGCTTCTTCATCAGGTACTGGCTTTCCCCGCCCGAAAGCAGCAGGCGGCGCGCGTCCACGCTGCACGCCACGGCCTCGAAACTTTGTCCGGACTCCTTGTCCGCATAGAGAAGAGTCACGTCCGAAACGGTAAGTTTCGCCAGATCCAGGGCGGGTAGCGTTCCTCCGGCCGTGTCCGGGTTCTCGAAGTTGTACTTGCCGTTGCGGTCCCGCTCGATGAAAACACTGGGATGTTTAAGCGCGATGCTCCCGATCCGGATTTCCTTGTGGAGCAGAGGAAGCAGATCGATCCCGAGCCTGGCCTCCCCTGCCGAGACGAGGTCCGCGCCCCGGTTACGAATGTGCACGTCCTCCAGCGTCACGGCCAGGCTTGGGAAAAAGCCGATCCCCATCCGGCCGCCGACTCGGACTTCCATTCCCATCACTCCCGAGGCCGCTGCTTCCAGCCGGGGCTTGTAGGCATTAGCGTCCACAAAGAGAAGCAGGCCCGCTGCGATGAGGACGAGGAGTCCAACCAGCCCAGCGAGGATGATCATATGTGATTTCGACCTAGCCATGATTTAGTCTTGCCGTAATTCCACCCCACCAGGGCCAGCGAAAAAACGCAGGGTCCATGCGGTTTCATGCCTAAGCGATCGAGCAGGCTTGCCCGCCAGTTTAAAGTCCGGTTGACCAAGTAGTCACAGAAAACCTCGCCAAGACAACGACGATAGCGACCCTCAAAAGAATGCACCTATTTGATTTACGAGCGCGCTGGTGTCGTTGCAGTCAGCCGGGAGCGCCAACCATAAAGGATGGTTCAAAAATGTAATATGGGCGGAGGGTATGCAGAAATACTTGACCTACAGTATTTTTGAACGTGGAATACGGTACCCCCAGTTATGGAAGGGGGCTGGCAGGAACTCTCCAAAAACAAAACAGCACCATTTCATCTTTTTGTGGGGGCTTCGCTAATTTTGTCTTATCCGATGTCTTAGCGTTGGCGCTACGAGCCGCAAAGAATTCCTGCTCTCACATAGCGGTGCAAATCCAGCGTGGCGCCACACCCAGCCTAATGCTTCTCTTCACGGCCAATTGTCGGATTTGTAGAACTCCCTACACGCCCGCGCAATCGAGTCACCCATCAGTTTAAGCATTAAATTCATACAATTCCATCACATGCGCAAGGTGGCACGGCTATTGCTCAATCAGTCATGCGTGGCTATTGAATGTGCGTCGAATATGGGATGCATCCATGCACGCACTGCGCCAGTGAGATTGATTTTTGAGTCGCTTTACATTTAAAGGAGATAGCAATGAGTGCACCACTGCGTCAAATCGCTTTTTACGGTAAGGGTGGTATCGGCAAATCCACCACGTCGCAAAACACCTTGGCCGCTCTGGCCGAGATGGGTCAAAAAATTCTGATCGTAGGTTGCGATCCGAAGGCTGACTCCACCCGCCTGATCCTGCACGCCAAGGCACAGGACACCGTGCTGTCGCTGGCCGCCGAAGCCGGTTCAGTGGAGGACCTGGAACTGGAAGACGTGATGAAAATCGGTTACCGCGACATCCGTTGCGTGGAATCCGGCGGACCTGAGCCTGGCGTGGGTTGCGCAGGGCGTGGCGTCATCACTTCCATCAACTTTCTGGAAGAGAACGGCGCGTATGACGGCGTGGATTATGTCTCCTACGACGTGCTGGGCGACGTGGTGTGCGGCGGCTTTGCCATGCCCATCCGCGAAAACAAGGCGCAGGAAATCTACATCGTCATGTCCGGCGAAATGATGGCGATGTATGCCGCCAACAACATCTCCAAGGGCATTCTGAAGTACGCCAATTCCGGCGGCGTACGCTTAGGGGGACTGGTGTGCAACGAGCGCCAGACCGACAAGGAACTGGAACTGGCCGAGGCGCTGGCCGCCAAGCTGGGCACCAAACTGATCCACTTCGTGCCGCGCGACAACATCGTGCAGCACGCGGAACTGCGCCGCATGACGGTGCTGGAATACGCGCCAGATTCCAAGCAGGCCGACGAATACCGCCAGTTGGCGCAGAAGGTTCACGCAAATGCGGGCAAGGGCACCATCCCGACCCCGATCACCATGGAAGAGCTGGAAGACCTGCTGATGGAATTCGGCATCATGAAGAAGGAAGACGAATCCGTCATCGGCAAGGCCGCCAACGCAGCCTGATTTCGGTAACTGCCCTGCAGGTGCGCTTGGCACCTGCAGGCGGCTCCGCAAAGGGCTTGCAAGTGTAGGCAACAAGGACGCGTGTTCTTTGCCGAGCTGGTCTGGAATTTATATTTGATATTTAGGAGGGCAACATGAGCCTTACTGCTGAAGAAACAACTAAGCGCAACAAGGAATTAATTGAAGAGGTGCTCTCGGTATATCCGGAGAAGACCGCCAAGCGCCGTGCCAAGCACCTGAACGTGCATGAAGAAGGCAAATCGGATTGCGGCGTTAAATCCAACATCAAGTCGCTGCCCGGCGTGATGACCATACGTGGCTGCGCCTACGCCGGCTCCAAGGGCGTGGTGTGGGGGCCGATCAAGGATATGGTGCACATCTCGCACGGCCCGGTCGGCTGCGGCCAGTATTCCTGGGCCACCCGCCGCAACTACTACATAGGCACCACCGGCATCGATAGCTTCGGCACCATGCAGTTCACCTCCGACTTCCAGGAAAAGGACATCGTGTTCGGCGGCGACAAGAAGCTAGACAAGCTGCTGGACGAAGTGGAACAGCTGTTCCCCCTGAATAAGGGCATCTCCATCCAGTCCGAATGCCCGATCGGCCTGATCGGCGACGACATCGAGGCGGTTTCGAAGAAGAAGTCGAAGGAGATGAACGGCAAGACCATCGTGCCGGTGCGCTGCGAAGGTTTCCGCGGCGTGTCGCAATCGCTGGGCCACCACATTGCCAACGACATGATCCGCGACTGGGTGTTCGATAAGACCGACCCGAACAAGAACACGTTCGTGCCGACTCCCTACGACGTGGCCATCATCGGCGACTACAACATCGGCGGCGACGCCTGGTCCAGCCGCATTCTGCTGGAAGAGATGGGCTTGCGCGTGATCGCCCAGTGGTCCGGCGACGGCACCATTGCCGAGATCGAGAACACGCCCAAGGCCAAGCTGAACGTGCTGCACTGCTACCGCTCGATGAACTACATCTCGCGCCACATGGAAGAGAAATACGGCACGCCCTGGGTGGAGTACAACTTCTTCGGCCCCTCCAAGATCGAGGCGTCCTTGCGCGAAATCGCCAGCCATTTCGACGACAAGATCAAGGAAAACGCCGAGAAAGTCATCGCCAAGTACCGCCCCATGGTGGATGCCGTCATCGCCCGCTTCAAGCCGCGCCTGCAGGGCAAGAAGGTGATGCTGTACGTCGGCGGCCTGCGTCCGCGCCACGTCATCGGCGCGTATGAAGACCTGGGCATGGAAGTGGTCGGCACCGGCTACGAATTCGCCCACAACGACGACTACCAGCGCACCACCGACTACATCAAGGATTCCACGCTGGTCTACGACGACGTCACCGGCTACGAATTCGAGAAGTTCGTGGAAAAGGTCCAGCCCGACCTGGTCGGTTCCGGCATCAAGGAAAAGTACGTGTTCCAGAAAATGGGCGTGCCGTTCCGCCAGATGCACTCCTGGGATTACTCCGGCCCCTATCACGGCTACGACGGCTTCGCCATCTTCGCCCGCGACATGGATATGGCCATCAACAGCCCGGTGTGGAGCCTGACCAAGGCCCCCTGGAAGAAGTAACCCGCAACGCATATATTGGAGACTGCCATGAGCCAGAAAGCAGATAACGTAATCGACCACGAGATGTTGTTCCGTCAGCCGGAATACACCTCGATGTTCGAAAACAAGCAAAAGAACTTCGAGTACAAGCACCCCAAGGAAAAGGTCATCGAAATCCAGGAATGGACCAAGACCAAGGAGTATCAGGAAAAGAACTTCGCCCGCACCGCGTTGACCGTTAATCCGGCCAAGGCCTGCCAGCCGCTGGGTGCAGTGTTCGCCGCGGTCGGCTTCCACAAGACCCTGCCCTTCGTGCACGGGTCGCAAGGCTGCGTCGCCTACTACCGCTCGCACTTCAGCCGTCATTTCAAGGAACCGACCTCCTGCGTCTCTTCCTCGATGACCGAAGACGCGGCGGTGTTCGGCGGCCTGAACAACATGATAGACGGCCTCGCCAACGCCTACGCCATGTACAAACCGGAGATGATCGCCGTCTCCACCACCTGCATGGCCGAAGTGATCGGCGACGACCTCGACGGCTTCATCAAGAACGCCAAGAACAAGGGCAGCGTGCCGCAGGAATTCGACGTGCCTTTCGCCCACACCCCGGCCTTCGTCGGCAGCCATGTCACCGGCTACGACAACGCCCTGCGCGGCATCATCCAGCATTTCTGGGATGCGGCCGATGCACGCAAGCCGGTTGCAGGCACGATCAACTTCATCGGCGGCTTCGATGGCTACACCACCGGCAACCTGCGCGAGATCAAGCGCCTGCTGGGCATCATGGGCGCGGACTACACCATCCTCGGCGACACCTCAGACATCTGGGATACGCCCACCGACGGCGAATACCGCATGTATGACGGCGGCACCACCAAGGAAGAAGTGAAGAGTGCGTACAATGCATCTGCGACCATCTCCTTCCAGGAATTCTGCACCGAGAAGACGCTCAAGTACATCGAGAGCAAGGGGCAGGAAGTCGTGGCGCTGAACCACCCCGTGGGCGTCACCGGCACCGACAAGTTTCTGATGGAAGTGTCGCGCCTCACCGGCAAGGCTATTCCCGATGCCCTGCTGAAGGAACGCGGCCGCCTAGTGGACGCCATCGCCGACTCGCAAGCCCTGCTGCACGGCAAAAAGTTCGCCCTGTACGGCGACCCCGACCTGATGCTGGGCCTGACACAGTTCCTGCTGGAGCTGGGCGCCGAGCCGACCACCGTGCTTTCCACCAACGGCGACGACACCTGGGCCGCCAAGGTGCAAGCCCTGTTCGATGCCAGCCCGTTCGGCAAGAACTGCAAGGTCTATCCGAAGAAGGACATGTGGCACCTGCGCTCGCTGCTGTTCACCGAGCCGGTGGACTACCTGATCGGCAACACCCACGGCAAGTATCTGGAACGCGACTGCAACGTGCCGCTGATCCGCCTCGGCTTCCCCATCTTCGACCGTCACCACTACCACCGCTTCCCCATCTGGGGCTACGAAGGCGGCATGCGCGTGCTGGTGATGATCCTGGACGAGATTTTCGAGCGCATGGACCAGAGCACGATCATCACGGGCAAGACCGACATCAGCTACGACATCGTGCGTTAAAAACGACTGCGAGGCGATGATGCCGCGTTGGAAACCAGCTCGAAATGCTCATTTACCACCCGGTAAACTGCGCTTTCTCGCTGGTTTCCGCCTTGCCTGATCGCCTCTCGTTGCGTTTTTAGACCTCCGCATATAACCATACCTGAGGAATCATCATGGCAAACGTCACCTTCAGCTCCCCCAAGATGAAAAAGGACATCACCGTCTATGCCACCGCCGGAGACCGCAGCACCCTGCTTGCCGTGGCCCGGGAACACAGCATCCCGCTCGATTTCGAATGCCAGGACGGCGAATGCGGCTCCTGCGCCGTGCAAGTCATCGTCCTGGAAAACAACAAACCGCTGGGAATCAATCTTACGGAAAAAGAAAAGACCGTCCTCAAACTATCCGGCAAGATCAACAAAGACCACATCGCCGCCGCCGAAACCGGCGACACCCCGCCGCCCTGGCGATTGGCCTGCCAGTTCATCGTCCGCGATGAGGACATACTCGTAAAGTTTTAATCCTGCCGTCATTCCCGCGCAGGCGGGAATCCAGCCAATCAAAAACCCGCGTAGCGGACAGAAAACAAATGTTGCCCGGCTTCGCCGGGAATATGTTCAATTAACTGGATTCCCGCCTGCGCGGGAATGACGACGCATTCAACGCCTCCCTAAGACCCTCAAGAGCAGGCGCCCCATGGCACAAATCCTCTTCTACGAAAAACCCGGCTGCGGCAACAACACCAAACAGAAAGCCCTGCTCGCCGCCGCCGGACATGAAGTCATCGCCCGCAACCTGCTCGCCGAACCCTGGACCAACGAACGCCTGCTCGCCTTCTTCGGCACCCACCCGGTAGCCGACTGGTTCAACCGCGCCGCACCCCGCATCAAATCCGGCGAAATCGTCCCCGAAACCCTGGATGCCGACACCGCCCTCTGGCTCATGCTGCAAGACCCCCTGCTGATCCGCCGCCCGCTCATCGAAGCGGAAGGTCGCCGGGAAATCGGCTTCGATCAAAACCTCATCCATGCATGGCTGGGGCTGACGCCGACCGGCAGCGACCTGGAAAGCTGCCCGCGCTCGCATCAACACAATCCCTGCCCTGCTCCAGAAAACTGACTCACCAGACCTTCCGTAGATTCACGTCATTGCGGGAAACCATCGTCTACCCCCCTGTTGTTCCATTTCCCACAGGAACAGCGTATCTCGGTAGGGTGGGCACAGCGTGCCCACGCGGATGTTTTAGTTGACCGCCATTCCTATGAAAACGGCATCTGAAGTGGCTGCGAAGAATCAACATTGTTCCAAGCCCAATCAGCCGGGTAAATTCCCGCCTCCACAAAGCGATGAAACGTCGAGTGCGGCCAATCTGACGCACCCGACACCAGCCCATGCTTTACCGGGTTGAAATGCAGATAATCCACGTGGCGCCGCAAATCCTCTTCGTCGCGGATGCTGTGTTCCCAGAAACGGCGCTGCCAGACAGTGGATTCGCGATGTTTCAGTTTTGAGGCGTTCAGCCATTCGGCACGCCGGTATTGCGCACCAACGGCAAGGCTCACCCGGCGCTTGATGAGCGACCGGCGCAATGAAAAATCTCCGTCATCAGGCGGAAGCGTCCAGATGCAATGCAAATGATCCGGCAACAGCACCCACGCATCAATCTTGAAGGGGCTGGATTGCCGAACTTCGCGGATTGCCTCACGCAATGCGGCGCGAACCGGCTCATCGCACAAAATTGGTTGGCGGCGGTAGGCCACCACCGTAAAGAAGAAAGTTCCTCCGGCAACCCGCGCCCTGCGATAGTTGGACATATCAGCGAACCATTAATCGAAAATCATCGTGCATTCTCGTGGCATTTTCATAGGGTTGGCAAAAACCCGCAAGGGGTACGCCGCCGTGGTTGTAAGGGACCCCAACAATACACGCAGAGCGCAGCGTTGCCCACCATGTCGTAAGTTCAGCAATAGCAGGGAAAGTGGCGGGTTAATCAACATACGCTCCGCGTGGGCACGTTGTGCCCACCCTACCTGACTAACGTTAAATTAAGGGGCGCACTTCAGCGCGTCCCTCTTGAATGGCAGGTTAGGGTGTGGTCGTTTCATCTAAAGATTGACCTCACCTTGAATAACGCCCACGACGTTGCCGCCGACCCAAACTCCTTCGTCGTCCTTGCGCAGATGGACGCGACCGACGCGCTGGAGCACGGTGCCCTGAGCCGCGACATAAGAAGACTTGGCGAGTCCTGCACCAATGAGCCACTGCGCGAGGCTGGCATTGAGGCTGCCGGTGACCGGATCTTCGTAACCGCCGCCTATGAACGCACGCACCTCGAAGGCAGTGTCATGGTCGGCGTCATACGGACCGATCACGCCCAACTTGAGGGGGGCGAGCGAGGTCCAGTCGGGCTTGAGCGAAAGCACTTGGCGAGCCGAACGGAGCATCACCGCGCACCAGCCCGGGCCGTTGTCAACCCACTGGTGGTGAACGATATCCGATGGTTGCAAGGAGAGCGCATTGGCGATTTTTGCGAGCACTTCGGGTTCGAGCTCACCGGTACGAATTAACGGCGGAGCGACGAACTCAAGACGCGAACCATCACAGCGCACGCGAACGAGGCCCACGCCGCATTGCTGTACGACGAGACCCGGCTTACGTGGCTTGCCGCCCGCGGCAAGCCACGCATGGCACGAGCCGAGTGTCGGATGCCCAGCAAATGACAGTTCGCGGCCGGGCGTGAATATGCGCACGTAATAGTCCGCGTCGGGATTCGTTGGCGCTAGCAGAAACGTCGTTTCCGAGAGATTCGTCCAGCGCGCAAGCGCGGCCATCCGCGCTTCGCTCAGTCCCTCGGCGGCATGTACCACGGCGAGAGGGTTCCCGCCTAAAGGATCAGTTGAGAAGACATTGACCTGCGTGAATCGAAACGTGGACATATCTTTGGGGTGCCTAACGTTTGAATTCAGCGGGCGCCGAAGGCGGATCGCTGGAATGATGGTTGGGCCAATGTAGGCAATGACGTAGAGAGCACAAATAACTAGCCCTCTGGGAAGAACACAAACAAGACGCAGCCCTCTTTGGACTGAGGCACATGGGACGAGCCTGCGGGGTGATGAATAAAAGTACCGGCAGGGTACGAATTTTTACCGTCGCAGAAAGTGCCAGAAACAACGAATACTTCCTCTGCGCCCGGAGCGTGAACGTCCAGTACGGGATACACGGCACCAGGAGCGATTTCAAACATGAGTGCTTTGCGGCCACCTGGTTCCGACCAGAGCAAGCGTGTGCTGAAGCCGGGGTGGCAAAGTTCCTTTGGTTTTACGTCGCGCCAGTGTTTTGCGACAACACCATCTAGATTCATAGGGGTCGTAATGTCAGTCATAGTGAAACCTGTAAAGCCTAACAGTTATTAGACGGACCCACCGGTCCGTATTATTAACAATAATAAAGCATACATGATTTGCGTAACCTGCTGAATTTATATCGCCCAAGTGAATTTGGGCGTCCGCATATGCATTAATAATACGGACAGTGAATTAGGTTGAATTAAACCATGGGCTGCTTTGCGGGTATAGACCGAAATATCTATGCAACATGTCTTGGAAGATATTTCCTGAGGTGTAGTAGTCGCGACCCGATCTGACAGTTACCCGATTTGACGAAGTGACTGTCAGTTCAGATTCAGCTATTCAATGTGGTGATTTTATCGTGCCACGCCTCCTTTCCGTCAATTAGTGTTTGCATCGGTGTGCGCCCGCAGCACATCTTCCCCTGATGAGTCCGGTCGTTGTTGTAGTACGCCAGCCAGTCGTCCAGATCGGCCTGTAGCTCCTCGATAGAGCGGTAAATCTTGCGCCTAAAGGTGACCTGGTAGAACTCCTGCAAGATGGTCTTGTGGAAGCGTTCGCAGATGCCGTTGGTCTGAGGATGGTTCGCCTTGGTCTTGGTGTGCTCGATTTCGTTCAAGGCCAGATAGAGCTGGTAGTCATGCGTCTCCGGCTTGCCGCAGTACTCCGTGCCACGGTCGGTCAGGATGCGGATCATGCCCATGCCTTGCTCGGCGAAGAACGGCAATACCCGGTCGTTCAAGAGGTCGGCTGCCGTGATCGGCGTTTTGGTGGTGTAGAGCTTGGCCGCCGCCCACTTCGAGTAGGTATCGACGAAGGTCTGCTGGTAGATGCGGCCCACGCCCTTGAGGGTGCCGACGTAGAAAGTGTCCTGGCTGCCGAGGTAGCCGGGGTGTGCCGTCTCGATTTCGCCGTAGGTAACATCGTCCTCCTGCTTCCGCTCCAGCGCCTGCACCTGCGCCTCGGTCAGAACGACGCCAGTTTCAGCCACATGGCGTTCCAGCGCGGACAGGCGTTTCTTGAATGACTCCAGATTCTGGCGCAGCCAGACCGAGCGCACGCCGGACGGGGAAACGAATATGCCACGCTTGCGCAGCTCGTTGGAGACGCGCACTTGGCCGAAGGCCGGCTGCTCCAGGGCAAAGCCGACGACGGCTGCTTCCGTGGCTTCCTCGACCCGGTTCTTGGGGTTAGGTTTCCGGCGGTTGGCATCGAGCAGGGCATCTATGCCGCCTTCGGCCACGGCGGCCTGGTAGCGGTAGAAGGTGTCGCGGGAGAAGCCCATCACCTTGCAGGCGCGGGATACGTTGCCGAGTTCGGCGGCCAGATTCAGCAATCCAACCTTGTGTTTTATGACGTTCTGTTGAACACTACTCATGGGGTTACTCCTTGCGCTTGCGCGCTTTGGTTGATAAAGATTCGACACCTCTATCAAACCGGGTAACCCCACCCTTTGGCAAGGGGGTGTGTCAGATCAAGTCGGAACTACTACACCTGAGGCGCACTAGCATGTCCACCTTCTAGTAGTTAACAGACACTTTAATTGACTGCTCGCTAGGACCGCACCGAACAGCCGTCACTTCCCCGCCAACCGCAGCAACTCAAACACCTGCCGCCGTATCTCGAATACCACTTGCGGCTCCAGCTTGCTTAGCCAGCGCGCCGGTATCGCCCCGGCCCCGTACATAGCGCCGCCCAGCATGCCCACTATTGCCCCGGTGGTATCCGCGTCTTCGCCGCAATTCACCGTATCCACCACCAGGCTTTCGAGCGAATCGGTATTGAAGAAATGGTGCAGCACGGTCTGCATGGTGTCCAGGATGTAGCCTGAGGCGCGCCCCGGATACGGGTCGAACTTGAATTGCGGCTGCTCGGCCAGCAATGCGTTGACTGTCTCGCGGCATTCCTCTTTGCTTCCTCCGCTCAACAAACTGCGCAGCATCCTGCCCAAACACAGCGTTGCCGCATCCGACAGCGGGTTATTATGGGTGATGTGGCTCTGTGCCAGCGTTTGCTCGACAAAGGCCGCTTCGTCATTCAGGGTGAGCAGCACCAGGGGCAGGTTGCGCATGGCGGCGCCGTTGCCCGCGTCGCGTTCGCTCTCAATACTGCTCAGGCTGCCGTTGAGGATGTAGCGCTGGATGCCGCGGCGGCAGGTGTTGCCGATGTCTATGGGGCGCGACCGCAGCCAGGCGACATAGGAATCGGCCACTGCGTTGGCGTTCCAGCCGTTTGATGCGATCAGCGCGCGCCCCAGCGCCAGGGACATCTCGGTATCGTCGGTCACCCTGCCCGGCTTCAGCTTCAGCCAGCCGCCGCCGATGATTTCCTTGTGCACGCCGTATTGGTATTGAATCTCGCGCGGCAGCATGAATTCCACCGTGGCCCCCAGCGCATCGCCCACGGCCAGCCCGAGATAAGCGCCCAGGGCGCGGTCATGCAGCTCTTGGTTCATGACAGATTCCTCCAGTAGGACATGCTCACCCGGTAATCGCCGCCGATCACCAGGAATTCCGCTTCGCCGCGCAGGGGGTGTTGCCGCAGCAGGTCGTTGTAGAACAGGATTTTCGGCAGCGGCACTTCGGCCTCGATGATGGTGTCGCCGAATTCGTCGGCAATCTCGGGTTGCGAGGTGAACGACACCAGGTTGTTGAGGCGGATGATGGCTTCGCGCCCCTTCAGGTTTTGCAGCAGCCGGTGTTCGCGCAGGTCGTTGCTGCCGCGATACAGGGTCATATGCTTTTTTCCCGGCGCATGGAAGCGCGCCAGCGACCATTGGCAAAATTCGTACAGCACGTCGAGCTGCATGTAGATGCTGTTGTTGTGGAAGCGGCTGGACATCTTTTCCTCGATATAGACCAGCCACTCGTGGGAATTGAAGCGTTTCAGCGGCTCCTTGTGGAAGCTGGGGAAAAGGCCGAAGCGGCTTTCCACCCACCCCTTCAGCACCGCCCCCGCCGGGCTGTTGGCGTCGAACCCCCAATCCTTCAGCAGGCGCAAGTAACTGGTGCGGTAGCGGCGGCGCTCGCCCGGTTCCGGTGCATGGTCGAGGCCGAACACCACGGTCATGTAATCCTGGAAGGTGCGCGACGCCTCGGCGGCATCCGCAATCCCCCCTAGCCCCCCTTTTTCAAAGGGGGGAACCTGCACGGTATTGAGGCGCTGGAACAGGCTGCTGTGCGCCTCGCGCGTGCCGCTGATATGCAGCGGGATGGGGAATTCGTTGAAAGCCGCGCTGGCCAGCAGGCCGGTGGGCACGCCGACCAGGTTGGTGCTGTGGCCGCTGGAGGCGATGGAGTTGTTGGGTTCGTTAGACATATCTATGGTTATTGAGCAAGAAACGAACCATGCCGGGCATCCCGCTGGCACGCGCACATTTTTACGCCAAATCGGTGTTTTGTAGGGTTTGCGACAATCGCCGACTGTTTGAGAGGTGGCCTACCCCGCATGCAAACAAGCAGTTACCGCTTGGCACAATGCTTGCTGATAGTAAGGCGTAGCCGCCTCCCACATTCGGGAAAGACGGGCAATTTTGGAAAGGTCTACCGTGGCCGGACTCAATATCAAAGTACAGGAAGTGTTCAACGAACCCGGCTGCGACAAGAACCAGGCCAAGGGTGAAAAGGAACGCAAGAAAGGCTGCACCAAGCAACTGGTTCCGGGCGCGGCGGCGGGCGGCTGTGCCTTTGATGGCGCTAAAATCGCGCTGCAGCCGATCACGGACGTGGCGCACATCGTGCACGGGCCCATCGCCTGCGAGGGCAACGGCTGGGACAACCGGGGCGCGAAGTCTTCCGGCCCCCTGCTCTACCGCACGGGCTTCACCACCGACATCTCGGAGAACGACATTGTGTATGGCGGCGAAAAGCGCCTGTACCGCGCCATCCGCGAGGTGATCGAGAAATACGACCCGCCCGCGGTGTTCGTCTACCAGACCTGCGTTACCGCGCTGATCGGCGACGAGATCGAGGCGGTGTGCAAGGCCGCCCGCGAAAAATTCGGCAAACCCGTCATCCCCATCGACGCGCCCGGTTTCGTCGGCAGCAAGAACCTCGGCAACAAGCTGGCGGGCGAGGCATTGCTAGATTACGTGATCGGCACGCAGGAGCCGGAAACCACCACCCCCTACGACATCAACATCATCGGCGAATACAACCTGGCGGGCGAGATGTGGCAAATCAAGCCGCTGCTGGATCACTTGGGCATACGCGTGCTGGCGAGCATCACCGGCGATGCGCGCTATCACGAGGTAGCCAGTTCGCACCGCGCAAGGGCCGCGATGATGGTGTGTTCCAAGGCGATGATCAACGTGGCTCGCAAAATGGAGGAGCGCTATGGCATTCCCTATTTCGAGGGTTCGTTCTACGGCATCTCGGACACCAGCGATGCGCTGCGCCAGATCGCAAAACTGCTGGTGCAGCGCGGCGCGCCGGAAGAATTGCTGTCACGCACCGAAATTCTGATCCGCCGCGAAGAGGCGCGCGCCTGGGAACGCCTGAACATCTACCGCAAACGCTTTGCGGGCAAGCGCGTGCTGCTCATCACGGGCGGGGTGAAATCTTGGTCGGTGGTTTCCGCCCTGCAGGAAGTGGGGCTGGAGATCGTGGGCACCAGCGTGAAGAAATCCACAGAGGAAGACAAGGAGCGCGTGAAGGAACTGATGGGCGGCGACGCCCACATGTTCGACGACCTGCCGCCGCGCGAGATGTACAAGATGCTGAAGGAAGCCAGGGCCGACATCATGCTTTCCGGCGGGCGCTCGCAGTTCGTGGCGCTCAAGGCCAGGATGCCCTGGCTGGACATCAACCAGGAACGCCACCATGCCTACGCCGGATACGAAGGCATGGTGACGCTGGTGCAGGAGATCGACCGGGCGCTGTATAACCCGATCTGGGCGCAAGTCAGGAAGGAGGCGCCATGGCAATCGTAAGCCTCTCCAAGAAATCCTGCAGCGTGAACCCGCTCAAGATGAGCCAGCCCATCGGCGGCGCGCTCGCTTTCATGGGGATGGCCAATTGCATGCCGGTGCTGCATGGTTCGCAGGGCTGCACCGCGTTTGGGCTTGTGCTGTTCGTGCGCCATTTCCGCGAGGCCATCCCCCTGCAAACCACGGCGATGAACGAAGTCACCACCATCATGGGCGGCATGGACAACATCGAGCAGGCGCTGCTCAACATCTATAAGCGCGCCAAGCCGGAAATCATCGGCCTGTGCACCACGGGGCTGACCGAGACGCGCGGCGAAGACATCCACGGCGATCTGAAGCTGATCCGCAAACGCAACCCGGAACTGTCCGATTTGCCCATCGTGTTCGTGGACACGCCGGACTTCAAGGATGCGTTCCAGGACGGCTGGGCCAAGGCCGTCACCCGCATCATCGAGGAGCTGGTGGAAAAGACTACGGACACCATCCCCAGCCAGGTCAACCTGCTCGCCGGGAGCCACCTCACCGCCGCCGACATTGAGGAAATCGTCGAGACCATCGAAGCGTTCGGACTCTCCCCCATTGTGCTGCCGGATATTTCCGGCTCGCTGGACGGCCATATTCCGGACCAGTTCAGCCCTACCACGATAGGCGGCACCACCATAGACGAAGTGCGCAGCATGGGCGGCTCGATCGCCACCCTGGCCATCGGCCAGCAGATGGAGCGCGCCGCGCTGGAACTGGAAATGCGCACCGGCGTTTCCTATGCGGTATTCGACCGCCTCACCGGGCTGGAGGCGAATGACCGTTTCCTGATGCACTTGTCCAACCTGAGCGGCAAGCCGGTTCCGCACAAGTATCGCCGCCAGCGCAGCCAGCTGGTAGACGCCATGCTGGACGGACATTTCTTTTTCGGCGGCAAGAAGGTTGCCATCGGCGCGGAACCGGACCTGCTGTGGGCGCTGGGTTCGCTGATGGCGGAGATGGGCTGCGAGATTGCCGCCGCCGTCACCACCACGCATTCTCCGTTGCTGGAAAAGATGCCCTGCGCGGGGGTGTTGATCGGCGACCTGGAAGATTTGGAAATGCGGGCCAAGGGGTGCGACCTGCTCATCACGCACTCGCATGGGCGCCAGGCTGCGGAACGGCTCGGCATACCGCTGTTCCGCGCCGGACTGCCCTGCTTCGACCGTTTGGGAGCCAACCACAGATTGAGTGTGGGCTATCGCGGCACGCGCGACCTGACCTTCCAGGTCGGGAACCTGTTCCTGGAGCACACCCATGAGGGCGCGCCGGACAGCTGGCCGCTGCCGGAGGCCCTTGACGAAGTCATAGATGACAAGAACGGCCATGAACATGCAGCGCAAGCTCAGACTGTGTAATCCCAACCAAGGAGTAAAAGGAATGAAAATCGCATTTGCCACACAAGACCTGCAACGGGTGGATGCCCATTTCGGCTGGGCGAAGAACCTGGCGGTCTATGAAATATCGCCGCAAGGCTACAGCTTGGTCGAAGCCATCCAGTTTTCGGGCGACCTAAAGGAAGACGGCAACGAAGACAAGCTTGCTCCCAAGATCGAAGCGATCAAGGACTGCGCCATTCTCTATGTCGCCGCCATCGGCGGTTCGGCTGCGGCGCGAGTCGTGGCGCACAAGATCCACCCGATCAAGGTGAACGAACCGGAAGCCATCAACGAAATTCTCAACAAATTGCAGGGAGTGCTCAAGGGCGCCCCACCGCCCTGGCTGCGCAAGGCGCTGAACAAGGGCAGCGAGCGCGAATTGAATTTCGATGACGAATGATCCAATTATCCGGAGCCCAATCATGAGCACTACAGCAGAAGCAACCAAAACCGGCAGCGGCGAAATATTCCTGAACGAGCTGGCGAAACAGTATCGCGCGCAGGATACCTACGGTACCTGGGACGGCAAGAGCAACGCCACCCTGCTCTACCCCTACATCATCGACAAGGAGAAGCGCCGCGAGATTCCCATCATGGGAGATCCAGATCCGGAAACCTTGTGGCGCCTGGAGTTGTTTTACAACGCCGTCGGGCTATCGGTTGAGCGCCAGACCGGCATCATGGTCTCGCCCATGATGAAGATGAGCCACGAAGGCTTTGGCCGCATGATCCTCACCGCCGGGCGGTTGGTGGTCATCAACAAATACCTGCGCGACGTGCACCGCTTCGGTTTCAACGACATGGACAAACTAGCGGAAGAAGGCGGCAAGCTGGTGGATTCGGCAGTAGAGATGATCAACAAGTTTCCCGAAGTGGCGAAATACGGCTAAAGGACCGACGTGGCGCAATACAACTAAAGGAATAGGCATGGAAGACATAGACACCCTCAGGGCCGAGATCAAGAAGCTCAATGCGCAGGCTACGCAACTGAAAATGGATCTGCATGACCTGTCGGAAGAATTGCCGATCGGCTGGGAGCGCATCCCGGAAGTCGCGGCGAAAACCCATCAGGCTTACGAAAAACTGACCGCCGCGCGCCAGAAACTGGCCGCCAGCGGCGCATAAAGGAGAAAACGACATGTCATCCGTAGTCACCATCACCCTGCCGGACGGGCGCAGCTGGATACCCCGGTTCGTCCGCAACATCGACCAGGAGAAATGCATAGGCTGCGGGCGCTGCTTCCGCGTATGCGGGCGCGAGGTGCTGCAGCTGGTCGGCATAGACGAGGACGGCGAAGTCATCCCGCTGGAACTCGGCGAGGACGATGACGACGAATATGAAAAAAAGGTGATGACTGTCGCCAACGAAAAGAACTGCGTGGGCTGCGAAGCCTGCTCAAAGATATGCCCAAAGAAATGCTACACGCACGAAGCAATGACGGCCTGAGCGGCAGCCTTAACCGAGGCCCCATGGGCGAAGCAGGCGGCATCGGCGTATGGCAATTGCTGGGCCAGAACCACGAGCGTGATGTCATGATGGACTCTTACGCCTGGGTCATTGCCACCTACTGCAACCCGCGCGCACGCCATTTTGTCCCAGCACTGGGATTGGACTATGTCGCCTTTGCCCGGCTGCTGGTTTCACTTTCCCCCCGCTTCACCCCGCCGCAAGGCTGGCTGGCAGCGCAGCAAGCCGCAGTCGGAAAGGGCGGCGCGCTGGATGAATTCCCTGACCTGCTGCAGCTGCTGCTGGACCACCGGGCCATCGCCGACGAGCAACACTCCAATGTAGCCCACCTCGTCGCCACCGCCTGCATGGGCAGCGACCACCTCTGGCAAGACCTGGGCCTTCCTGACCGCAAAGCACTCTCCGCCTTGCTCAATCGCCACTTCCCGGCTCTCGCCGCAAAAAACACCGGCGACATGAAATGGAAGAAATTCTTCTACAGACAGCTCTGCGAGCGCGAAGGCATCAAAGCCTGCCGCGCCCCCAGCTGCGGCGCCTGCTGCGATTACGACCAGTGCTTTGGTTCTGAAGAGTGAGCCAGATCGCCACCGCCACGGCGGATGACATTCCCCAGCTTTGCGCCCTGCTCGCCATTCTGTTTACACAGGAAGAAGACTTCGAGCCAGACGCGAACAAACAATCTGCCGGCCTGCGCCGGATCATCGAACAGCCGGATACCGGGCGCATCCTTGTACTGCGCGAAGGCGACGAAGTCGTCGCCATGGTCAATTTGCTGCTCACCGTCAGCACCGCGTGCGGCGGCAAGGCCGCCTTACTGGAAGACATGATCGTCCACCCCGCAAGGCGCGGCGATGGCCTCGGCGGTAAGCTGCTAAATGCAGTGATTGAGTTGGCGCAGCAAGAGGGGTGCCTGCGCATCACCCTGCTCACCGACCGCGCCAACGATGCCGCGATCCGGTTCTATCAACGGCATGGATTCGGGATTTCAGTGATGTTGCCGTTGCGGCTGGCCCTGGACTGAGCGCGCTGCTCCGGGGTATATGACAAGCCTCAGGCACGTTCTCATGGTCTGCCCGATCATTTACGGCAACACGTACCCGTATTTCTCCAGGATGGCACGTGCCTTGGGTGTGGACAGGAATTCCACGAATTTGCGCGCGCCATCGGGCTGGGTCTGTGCGCCATGCTTGAGCACGGCCACGGCCTGCGCGATCGGCTCATAACTTCCCTGCTGCACCTCCACCCACTTACCCTTCCCCGCCATCTCCGGGGAAAGTACGATGGATTTGGCGTTAAAGCCGATGTCGGCCGCGCCGGAGTCCACAAACTGTGCGGCCTGGGCGATGCTCTCGCCGTAAACCAGCCTGGACTCCACCGCCGCCTTGAGCTTTGCCTTCTCCAATGCCTGCATGGCAGCCCTGCCATATGGCGCAAGCCTGGGATTGGGAATGGCGATCTTCTGCACCCCTGCATTCGCCAGCAGCAGGAGGCCCCGGCCCAGGTCGAGATCCATCATCGTCCACAACACCAGCACGCCATAGGCATAGACCCTGGGCTTGGACACCGCCCAACCTTCATGATACAAGGCTTCGGGAACATCGGTATCCGCCGAGAGGAACACATCGTATGGCGCACCGCTCTTTACTTGCGCGGCAATCTTGCCCGAGGAGCCGAATACGCCCTGCACCTCTATGCCGGTTTCTTTCTTGAATTCGACCGCGAGATCATCGAAGGCATATTTCACGTTCGCCGCCACGGCCACGGTAAGCTGCTCGGCCTGAGCCAAGGTGCCGCATGAAAGCACCAGTAGAGCGGATAACAGCTTCAGCAATATCATCATGATTTTCATTTCGGCTGCTTTCAGGGACTGGCTCAGGCCGGCACGCCCAGAATGACGCTGGAAGCCTTGAACAAGGCGCAGGCTTTCGCCCCGACCTTCAAGCCCATCTGCTCGATGCTATCGTTGGTCACGATGGCGCTGACTGTATTGCCTCCCGCCAGGGTCAGTACCACATCGCTGTTCACCTGCCCGGTGGTCAGGCGCGAAATGGTCCCGCACAGGCGGTTGCGCACGCTAAGCTTGATGCCGCTATCATCGGTACTGAGTATCACCCACGATGCCTTGACCAAGGCCCATACCTCGTTGCCTGCCTTGAGCCCCAGACTGTCCTGGCTCTCATGAGTGATCACGGCGACTATCCGGTCCTCGCCGTTTAGGGCGATTTCCACTTCCGAGTTGATTGGCCCGCTTTGAATGCGCGTGACCTTGCCGAAAAATTGATTGCGTGCGCTGCTTTTCATGGAAAGTCTCCTGATCAATTGGTAGTAATTCTGCAAGTCATTCATGCCGTCGCTCAGGCTGGCCAGAAAGCGCTCATGCTCCTGCTGGATCAAGCGGTAGGATTTAACCAGTTTGCGCCCCCCTTCGGTCAGCCGTGTTCCGCCCCCGCGGCTGCCGCCGCTCAGGCTCTCCACCAGCGGCTCGCCGAACAGGTTTTTCATGGCATCCACGGCATCCCATGCCGTCTTGTAGCTGACGCCAATCGCCCTGGCGGCTTGGGTGATGGAACCTGACTTGTCGATTTCCTCCAGAAGGGAGATGCGCATGTCTCCCAGCATTGAAGATTCATCCTGTCCCAGCCATATATCCCCGTAGAGCTTGAGCGACATCGTCATGACAATCTCCCGTATTGTCATTCCCTAAAATGCGTACTGGAGCATGATGCGGTTATCCACGTAGGAACTGCCCCAGGTCTTCCTGCCGTGCTCATATCCGAAGCGGTCACGGAGTGTCAGACCCTTGAGGGAGCCGCCTAGGTGATAGGAAACATCCAGCATGAAGGCATTGACGTCCTCGACATACGGTTCGGTCATGTAACGCGAGAAAGAAACCGACGTATCCAGTGTTTCGTCGAGCAGTTTCAGGGTCGTACCAGCCTGCCAGGCATGCCCTGCGGCTCGGGAAGAAACCAGCCCATAGTTCATCACGGTCGTGTACAGCGGATCGGTGTTATAAACCTGCGTATAGGGCGACAACAGATTGCCATTGGAGATCCCCGCCGCGAGTTGGGTGGGAACCTTGTTGTAGGCGAAATAGATGCTCCCCATCTTGCCTGGCAAAGCGATCCCCATCTTTGCGCCATATGCCTTGCTATCCACCGCCCCTAACAGCTGGGCACCATCCCCCGTTTCACGCATAAACTGAAAATCCGCAAAAGGGGAGACTCCATCCATCGCCAGCTTGTAGCCCCCTTGCACATAGGCCATCTGGGCGAATTCATAAAAGCGGTAAAACCACGCCTTGACGCTGGGGCCATCGCTTTTATACGTCATGCCAATAGCCGCCGCCCCGTTGTCGCTCCCCGTGAAAAAGGGGTTGTCGTAAGGCAGTGCAAACAGGGTGTTATTGTCAAAACCGGCTGAGGTGCGGTTCTTGAAGCGCAGGATGCGCTCTCCCTCTACCTGCATGCCTTCAAACGGGCTGTATGAGGCGACGCCACCGCGATATAGATTGGGGATCATGAAGCCGTCGCTGGGATTGATCCATGGATTATCTATGCTCTGGTTGCCCACCCGCCCGAGAAATGCCGGAGTCTTGTATTGCAGGTAAGCTTCGCCTGGAACATAGATGCCGTAGCCTGTGCCCATCAGCAGCGGGTTGATGGTTTTGTCGTTCTGATCGTGGTTGTTCAGCCCGATGTCCTGGGCGAAGTAGCCGGCCAGAGCGCCGCCGAATCCTTCTTGGCTGGCGGTCTCGATCTTCAGCTTTCCGCCTAGCGAAGTGGCGTGCAAATCTGTCATGGTGCTGTTGACGTAGTTCCTGCTGAACGAATAAAGCCGGATATTTCCGGAGACCCGGAAATTGTCCGTCGATGGGGCTGTTTCGCTATCGGCATACGCAGCGGATGCAACGAGCAGTGCGCAGGCAATTCCCAACTTGCCGGCATAGTTTGTCTGGAGCATGTGATCTTCCTTATATTGGATTAAACTTACTGGTTCTCTTCGCAGCGGGACACGTTCTCTCCCGCTGCCTTGCGTCATATAGCCCGCTATATGACGCAAGGCAGTATCAGCAAGTCCCATGCCAAAAAGCTGAAAACACAAGCAATCATTTGGTTAGCGACAGCAGGAAATTGGCCGCTTGCTGGAAACAGGGGGTTTGTAAGGTTTGCTACAACGCATCACTTCGGCATCAAAGCCAGGCGCGTATCGGTCTTGATCTCGCCATCCCGAACCCATGCTTGCACCGACTCGATAAACCACATGGACTTGGTTGGGTGCGGGCGCATTACATGGTATTCGGCAAAGCAGCTGCCGTCCGAATGGAACAGCAACACGCCAGCCCGGTAGTGTGGAGTGGGGTGGAAAGACGCCATCAGCGTTTGCTCGCCGTTGTACTTGTCATACTCCAACGAGAACCTGGCCGCCTCGAATTCAGGAATGGTTATGGCTTCGCCAGGCAAGGGCAGCGTGGAGAGCTTCTCGCGCAACGCGGCCAGCAGCGCCACGCCGGCAACCGTGGCTGCCGCGACGCGCTGCTGCAATAGGACATTTTGGTCCATCACTAGCTAGACCGGTCTGTTTTCCGGAATGCGGATCGGTCCCATTTCCTTCGTGCCCTGCTCGAAGCTGATGGCCGGGAACTTGCCCTTGAACTTCACGGCGGCTTCCTTGATCTTATCCAGTTTGGCGGCGGTATCCAGCTTCTTCAGGTCGTTGCGTTCCAGGCCGATGAGGTCGAGCAGCTCGTTGTACACGGTGGCCTCGTCCAGCGGCAGCACATTGAACGGAATGCCATCAAGCTTGATGGCATACTTCTTGGAAATATCCACATTGCCCGCAAAGGCGAAATACTGTCCTTCCGGCTTCAGGTACTCACCCAGCACGCTGCGCAGGTTCTCCAGGTAAGCCAGCGATTCCAATTCACAGGCAATGAAGTCGAACTTGCCGCCGGTAATCGAGAACATGGTCTGGAATGCCGCGATTTCGGGAGGACGTGCCTCGTCGGCCAGTTGTGTAGCGAATTTCAGCGCGATCTCGCCGCGAAACCCTTCGTCGGCCTTTTTCAATGCGCCTTTATAGACCGGTGAAAGCAGGCGTTTTTGTTGATCGAGTACAGCGAGTACAGAGGTGCTCATGGTTTTTTCCTCAGGTTAACTATCTTACAAAACCGGAATGCCGTTCCCGCAAAGGCGGGAGCAGCAAATCGCAATCAGCCCCATATTTCAGCGGGCACTTTCAATCTCTCCACCGGCTGGTCGCCCAGCAGGTGTTCATCAATAATCGCGGCAACATCGTCTACCGTTACCGCCCCATACATCACGCCCTCCGGGTAAACCAGCACGCTTGGCCCATTACCACAGGGGCCGATACAGCCGGTGCCGGTCAGGCCATACCGCCCCCACAGTCCGCGCTTCTCGAACTGCTGCTGGAATGCGACGAGCACGGCGGCACTCGCGTTTGCCCCGCAGGAACCGCGCGGATGGCCGGGTGGTCGCATTTGGGTACAGACGAACACATGCTTGATTGGTTTTGCCATTTCAGATTTTCCTTAGCCGAACTTGAACAGAATGCCGTAGCCGCCGCGCGGATATTCCCAATCCACATTGCGGAAATCGGTGCAGATGATGCGGCAGGTTCCGCATTCCAGGCAGCCGTCGGTGATCAGCGTCACATTGCCATTACCCTCGGCCTTGTAGCAGTTTGCCGGGCAGATGCTGGTGCACTGCTGCGTCTTGCACTCCACCGCGCAGATTTCCGCATTGATGATGCTGATGTGCGGGCGCCCGTGGTCCACCTTGTAACGGTTCTGGAACAGTTTTTCTTCCACATTGACGTTCATCTCAAAGCCCTCCACATCTTGTATGCATCACCCACCAAACCGGCCAGGGAACGGCTGCTGGTGAAGCTCCTGACAATCTCGCGTTCCTTGGTTTTCTTGTCCACACCGTCCACGGTGAGCATGGTGTGGGCGGCCTTGTTCACCAGCTCCGGATACGTGGTGAAAAACTGCGGGTTGGCGTGGAACACGCCCGGCATGTCCTTGTACTTGGAAAGGTCCTTCATCACGAAGCTGTCGTCCAGCTTGGCCCGGTACACGGACAGATTGGGCTTGGTCATCTCCTTGCCCGCCTGCTTCAGCCCGATGACGGTCTCGGCGGCCAACCGCCCGGTGGTCATCGCCAGGTTGGAGCCTTCGCGGTGCACCGCATTCACGAACATGCCGGAGTCGCCCACGATCATCCAGCCGTCGCCGTAGATTTGCGGCATGGCCTTGAGCCCGCCCTCGGGGATCAGGTGCGCGGTGTATTCCTTCATCTCGCCGCCTGCAATCATCGGCGCAATCGCCGGGTGCGCCTTCATCTGCTCCAACAGCAGGTAGGGCGATACCCGCTTCTCCTTGAAATCGGACAGCATGCAGCCCACGCCGATGGTGAGCGATTCGTTGTTGGTGTAGAGGAAGCCGGTGCCCATCATGCCCTGGGTGATCTTGCCCATCATCTCGATCACCACGCCCTCACCTTCCTTCACGTTGAAGCGCGATTCCAACGTTTCCTGCGGCAGGAACAAGATCTCCTTCACCGCCAGCGCCACGTCACCGGGATTCAACTCGGGATGGAAACCCGCCTTCTTCGCCAACAGCGAATTGACGCCATCGGCGAGGATCACGATGTCGGCGAACAGCGCGCCGTTCTCGCGGTCGGTCTGCACGCCCACCACGCGGTTGCCGTCCATGATGAGGTCGGTCACCGTGGTCTCGCAGATCACCAGCGCGCCCGCCTTCGACACCTTTTCCGAAAACCACTTATCGAACTGGGCGCGCAGAATCGTGTAGCGGTTATACGGCGCCTTGTTGAAGGCATCGGAACGGTAGCTGGTGCCGATGTAGGAGTCATCGTCGAGCACCCACATGCGCTGCTCGATGATGTGCCGCTCCAGCGGCGCTTCGTCGCGAAACTCGGGAATGATTTTTTCCAGCGCATCCGAATACAGTATCGCGCCCTGCACGTTCTTGGAGCCGGGATATTCCCCGCGCTCGATCTGGATCACGCTCAAGCCCGCCTTGGCCAGGGTATAGGCGGCGGCGTTGCCGGAAGGCCCCGCACCGACTACGATGGCATCGAATTTTTCCATGATATTCTCCTATGCGGCCACCGCCGCTGTGTTGCGGGCGGACAGTTCTTTACGGAAGGCTGCGGTCAGCGCGGGCAAGATGGTCATCGCATTGCCGACGATGCCGTAAGTGGCAAAATCGAATATCGGCGCATTTGGATCGGAATTGATCGCGATGATCACGTCCGAAGCATCCATGCCCACGCGGTGCTGGATCGCGCCGGAAATGCCCGCCGCAATATACAGCTTGGGGCGCACCGTCTTGCCGGTCTGCCCCACCTGGCGCACTGCCTCCACCCAGCCGGACTGCACCAGCGGGCGCGTCGCGCCGACTTCCGCGCCCAGCACCTTGGCCAAGTCCCAGATCAGCTGGAAATTCTCCTGCTTCTTGAGCCCCTTGCCGCCGGACACGATGATGTCGGCATATTCGAGGTTGACCTTGTTGGTATTTTCATCAGGAATGAACTCCAGCACCTTGGTGATGATGTCTGTCTCTATCATCGATAGCTTATGTTCGGTGATGTTGCCGCTGCGCGTGTTGTCGCGCTTCGGCATCGCCATCACGCGCGGGCGCACCGTCGCCATCTGCGGACGGTAGTTGAGCGTCTGGATGGTGCACAGCAGGCTGCCGCCGAAGGTGGGCCGCGTCGCCAACAGGCTGCGGATTTCCACGTCTATGTTCAGCTCGGTGCAGTCCGCCGTCAGCCCGGTCTGCAAGGTGGTCGCCACGCTGCCTGCCAGGTCACGACCCAGCGTGGTCGCGCCCAGCAGCAGGATTTCCGGCTTGTAGGCGTTGACCAGGTCGGTCATGCCCTTGGTGTATGGCTGGTTACGGTAATCCTTGAGCAGGATGTCTTCCATCAGGTAGCAATGGTCCGCGCCGTGGTAGAACGCCTCCTGGCAGAACCTGCGCGTGTCGTCGCCGGGCGCACCCATCACCACGCCCGCCAGCTGCACGCCCAGTTTGTCCGCCAGCTTGCGGCCTTCGCCCAGCAGCTCCCACGACACGCTATGCGGCGTGCCGCGCTCGTGCTCGATGAATACCCAGATGCCGCGGTATTCGGCGAGTTTCGGGTCCAGCTCGAATTTCCTCTTGCCCGCCGGCTTTTTGACTTCTTCGCTCATGGTCTCGTCCTCAATCAAACCGCACTTTTTTCGAGCTGCTCGCGCACATGCGGATACTTGGTGAACATCTTCATCAGCAGCGTGGCGGCCATTTCGTCCGGCTCGCCGCTGTTGGTCTGGATGATTTCCGCCTTCACCGTCTTCGGGCTGGGCGCGAATACCTTGCTCACCACGGTGGGCGAACCCTTCAACCCAATTTTGGTCACATCCTCGATGCCCGCCGCCACCCGGTCCCAGCGCTTGATGGTGGTGCGCGCGGCGCGGATCATGTTGGGCATGGTGGCAAAGCGCATTTCGTTGCTGCCTTCCAGCATGGTGACGAGAGAGGGCAGGCGCGTCTTCAGCACCTGCACGCCGCCTTCGGAACGGCGCTGCACCACGATCTCTTTTTTGTCGGTATTCACGCTGACGATGCTTGAAATATAGGTCAGCAGTTCCAGGTTCAGGCGCTTGGCAATGCCGGGGCCGACCTGGGCGGTGTCGCCGTCTATGGTCTGCTTACCGCAGAACACCAGGTCAACCGGCATGCCTTTCTCGATCTGGCGGATGGCGGACGCCAGCGCGAACGAAGTCGCCAGCGTATCCGCGCCCGCGAAAGCACGATCCGTCACCAGAATGGCGTCATCCGCCCCGAACGACAGCGCCTTGCGCAGCGCGGCCTCCGCCTGCGGCGGACCCATGGTGATCACCGTGACAAAGCCGCCGAATTTGTCCTTGATGCGCAGCGCCTCTTCCAGCGCGAACAGGTCATAGGGGTTGATGATGGCGGGCACGCCCTGGCGCATGATGGTGTTGGTCACCGGATGCACGCGTATCTGCGCCGAATCCGGCACCTGCTTGATGCAAACCACGATATGGATCATGTTGTTTCTCCGTTTATGTATGGCGGGCAGAGCCCGCCCTACCCGTTCCTTGCTGGCATGGACGCCCGCAGGCTGTCCACGCTGAATGTCTTCACGCCGGTCGCGTCCTGAAACACCTTGAACACCTTTTCCGTCACGGCATCCGATTTCACGAAATCGCCGTATGCCTGCTCCAGCAGCGCCTTGTACTCCGCCCTGATCTCCGCCTCGCTGCCGCCCTTGAACGCATGGCGCGCGATGTACTGGTTGAAGCGCTTGAGGATATGCAGGCGGTTGACGTTGACCACGCGCTGGTCGTACTCCACTTCCAGATAGTTCAGGAACTCCTCCGCCGAGGAAAGCTTGCCCAATGCGTTTACGATTTCACTCACGCCGCTATCTCCTCACGAATGGCTGGCCGTGTACGACACGGTCTCGAAATAAATCTGCTGCAGGTCGTCCGCCTCCGGCGAATGCTTGGTATGGTGGGCAAACTCGCGCACCTTGGAGAGCACCACTTCCGCCTCTGCCCGTGACAGGGCGATGCCCATGTCGGCATAAGCCTTGATCACCGCGCTGGTGCCGGAATGCTTGCCCAGCACCATGCGGTGCGCCATGCCCACTTCGGAAGGATCGAACGGCTCGTAGTTGAGCGGGTTCTTCAGCAGGCCATCCACATGTATGCCAGCCTCATGGGTGAACACCGCCGCACCGACGATGCTCTTGTTCACCGCCACCTCGCGCCCGGAGGCCAGGGCCACCATGCGCGACAATGAGTGGTAGGCGTGCATGTCCACGCCCGTCTCGATGTTCTGAATATGGCGCAGCGCCATCACCACCTCTTCCAGCGGCGCATTCCCGGCGCGCTCGCCCAGGCCGTTTACCGTGGTGTTCACGTGCGTTGCGCCCGCGCGCACCGCCGCCAGCGAATTTGCAGTCGCCA
>Ga0316628_100000208_pt1 | contig 36743 bp, 33 predicted proteins | sample OWC_Aug_M2_C1_D5_FD_207648 | JGI IMG/M metagenome (GOLD analysis project Ga0316628, IMG submission 207648) | Wetland soil microbial communities from Old Woman Creek delta, Ohio, United States - OWC_Aug_M2_C1_D5_C | ecosystem: Environmental > Terrestrial > Soil > Wetlands | place: USA: Ohio...
AAGACTACCGGGTTGCCGCGCCCGAGTCAATGCGGCATCAATGCGGCGGAGTGCATTTTGGGGCGCGATATGGTAGACTTATCTCCCCCTGTTTCCGGGGGAGACGGTTACGATTTGGTCACAATTCCGGATCCGGCCCGTGAGGGCCAAGGCGTAACTCATTGATTCTTATGATGCGTGCCTGTAGCTCAGTTGGATAGAGCGTTGGACTCCGGAAGCGAAAGACCCGTTTCTCTTAACCTCCATAAAACACAGTAATAGTTAGTCCTATCAGCAATTTAGAAAGGATTTATGGAGATGTGGGAGTATGCCGAGATAAATGGCTGTATACCCAGGATGGTCACATTTTGGTCACAACTTAACTGGAGGGGGATCGATCATAGCATTGCAGAGCCTGCACACGCGGAAATCCTAGTCGCCAGGCATTCAGTATAAGCCTCGGGGAGGAACGCAAGACCAAGAGGGCCGCTCTTCGAACTCCTGCCGAGGTCGCATTGGCCCTATATACACATTAAGAGGACGAACCAAACCTTTCGGAAAGAGCTCTCAAAGGGCTTTAGCGTCAATCTAGACCTCATAGAATAAGTGGGGATTCGATGATAACTCATCCGGTCCCTGTTGATTCCGATAGCTTAATCCCCCACAAATACCATCGGCGATGGAAACCCGACTCCATGCTAAGGGCCTTGCCCATGTAGTGGACCAGTTCAGATTATTGACAACGTAAGTCAGCTGACTATATATTTACCGTGAGAAGGCGGGCTAACAATATTCTTGATGGAGGAGATTATATTATCGCTTTTGCACCGTCCACATCCTCTTCTCTTTGTAGCGAACCGATGCTAAATCTAACATCTCCATAGATAAAATGAACATTGTTTTTCTTGTTCCAAAATCGGACATCCCTGAAGGAATACGAGAAGAGGTTTTTGCGTCGGTTCTGCCCATCGAGTATTTAGGAGTCGGTTATTTATCAGCCTGTCTATATGACAGAGGCTTCACGTCGTTCATTATAGATGCAGAGATATCGGGGCTTAGTCCTAATGATCTTGAGAACGACCTGTTGAGCAGAAGGATCGACCTGCTATGCATAACCTGTAATCAATATCAGTATAACAACGTTGAGGATATCGTAAAAAGAATTGTGGGAAAGGGTTTTGATGGCAAGATAATAATGGGAGGGCAACTCCCGACACTCGCCCTTGAAGAACTCGCTTCCTATCTCCCTGAGGTAGATTGGTTCCTAATCGGGGAGGGAGAGGTCGAGCTGCCGAAGCTCGTTGAATATATGCAATCTGGTGATAAAGGAATTCTGGACGCGATAAGCGGGCTGAGTAGCCGAAAGAAACACAAGAGTTGGACTATTCCTAAACCGGCAATTGCCTTGCATTCACTGGATAGTCTTTCCTTCCCGTTTCATTATGCAATGGCATGGGAGAAAAAGAAACTTGGTAGGACACAAATAGTCCCCGGCATCCTTTCAAGCAGAGGATGCGGCTGGAATTCGTGCACTTTCTGCAGTACGGCAGCTGCTAACCGCAGGATTAAGGGGGGGGGGGAATGGCGAACGAGGTCGCCTGAAGACGTAGTCGCCGAGATAGCAGAAGTACAGGAAACTTATGGATCCGAGCATTTTGTATTTGTTGACGAAGATGTACTAGGTGCTGGTTTTGGCGTTCGCCGCTTTAGGGAAATAATACAAGTCCTTCGTGCTGAGGGAATCCGAATTCAATTTCAAATCCCATGTAGGTCCTCGGATGTGAATTATGAGCTATTTGAGGAACTGAAGGATGCTGGCCTTGAGCGCGCATTAATTGGCTTTGAATCAATATCGGATCAGTGCCTTGCTTATCTAAATAAGGGCATTTTGTCTTCTCAGAATTTTCGAACTGTTCAGGTACTAAAAAGATTAGGAATTGATATTAATCCTGGACTGATACCTTTTCATCCCAATTCAACTATCGATCAGGTTAAAGCGGACTTTCACTTCCTTGTCGAAGTTATTGGCTATAACGAAAAACATAAGTATCAAAAACGCCTGCTGCCTGACTTCAATACCCCTCTTTTCTATCAACTTCTCAGGGAAAAAAGGCTTAAAGGAAGGTTTCCTAGTTTCATGTACGAGTTTGATGATAGGCAGGTCCAGAGGCTTTATAATCGGCTGAAGGAGCAAGTTTTATCATCGAATGCTTTCGAATCCGACCCAATAGCTCTTTATGAAACAGTTCAGAAATGGGGTCGCTGAATATGTAAGCCTACGGTGTTCGCAGGCCTTTTTATTTATGAGGAGTTGACATGCGCGTATTGATAATGAATCCGCCATCGCAACCGCAAGAAATGTCGGGAGTTTCTTTCATAAAATGGCTTTTTAGTACATTCCTTGACTCTCGAGTACTTCGTATCTTTGGACTAGAAGCCCTAGGTATAGGCTATCTCGCTACATCCCTAAGACAAATCGGAGTAAAAGTGGACGTAATTGATGCTTGCCTTTTAGAGCTCGACATTCCCACATGCGTAGATCTAGCCTGCAAGGATGACTACGATCTTATCGGTATATCATGCATTCAAGCTTCAATAACAGAGATATGGGACTTTGCGCGTCAAATTAGGGAGAAGAACTACCAAGGGAAAATTGTGCTGGGAGGTGATTTCGCAACCCTAAACGCCGAGAAGATTCTGGATGAAATGGCAGAAATCGATTTTGTGATACGTGGCGATGGTGAAGAACCTCTCATCGCTTTAGTGCAATCATTAGGCATGAAACAGCAATGGGAGGTAATACCAAATCTCGTATGGAGAGAGGGAGGCGCGATCAAGGAGGGGCCTCGTACGAAGTGGAATCTAAACAGAGACCAATGCTCACATCCATCTCGGGATTATGCGGAGATCGCTCTCGCTAAGTCAAAAACGCGCACCCTAGGAATTCTCTCGAGTTCTGGTTGCGGCTATGGATTCTGCTCGTTCTGCAGCCCTGGCAAGGTATCGGGAAACTACAGCTCACGATGGTGTCCGCGCTGCCCCTCCGGAGTGGTCGCGGAAATTGTTGACGTATGGAACCGCTTAAGACCGGATTGGATTTCGTTCGTCGACACGGACTTTATTGGCCGTTCTGAGCATGGGAGAAACAGGGCGCGTGAAATATTACAGGGTTGTCGTGAGCGGGGGGTAGGCGCTAAGTTCATCTTCTCTTGCAGAGCAGACGAAGTTGAATATGATACTTTTAAAGCGCTTAAACGGTTCGGAGCCGAGCAAGTATTTGTGGGATTCGAATCTTTTGTTGATTGCCGGCTGAGGAGGTTCAATAAAGGCACATCTGCCAAAACTAACTGGGATGCTATCAAGATCCTCGACGATCTTGGAATTCACTATATACCGGGCCACATTATCTTCGATCCTTATGTTCGAATCGATGAGGTAATGGACGAAATAGCTGCATATGAGAAGATGGATTATTATGCACTGCATAAATTAACAAAGTCCCTATGCGTGCTCCCAAGTACTCATATGTGGGAAACGCTGAGAAACGAGGGTTTGCTTCAAGGCGATTATAAAGGATATGAGTATTCGATTATCGACGATAAAGCACAGAAACTAAGAACGAAGCTTAATGATGTACAAAGAAAAATGCATCCGAGCTTTATCCGCTATTATGAAGCACATCCAACTTGGGATTTCTCAAGTGAAACGCGCAACAGGATTAAGAGCGGCCATTTGGGAATTGCAAAGCACCTATGTGAACTTATTGAAAAAGGGGCTGCTGAAAATGAAGTCGAGGACTTCCTGAAGATAGAAACGGATAGGATTCTTTCTTATCTAGGCGAGCACGTAGAAGTCTGAGCGACCCATGCGGAATCAGGCGAACAACCAGTTATCCAGTATATCAAGATGGACCGTTGGCTGGGGGATTTCTAGCAAGTGCAACATGAGTTGCGCATTCTGTTATAGCCTCAAAACGCGAAAGGACTGCAAGGACCTCCCACTTGAGGTCCTTATGGATTTCGTGCGAAGAAATGCGGGATATATTGAATCGATAAATTACGGCACAGGGGAGAACCCTTTGTCAGAGAATTGGTATTCCCTATTACGCTATATAAATACAGACCATCCAGGGATCAACCAAGCCCTCACGACGAATGGCTATTTTATTGAGGCCTCGAGATTAAGGAAAAGCGTTGAAGAGGACTTTTTGTGCCTAAGCGAACTGGATGTTTCTTTAGATTTCTATAATCCGAAGCGACATAATGAATTTAGGGGGCATGATAATGCTTTCAAATGGGCCCTGGGTTGCATCCAGGAAGCAAGAAGAATCGGGATAACAACTACAATTGTTGTTATGGGTATCGATGAAACGCTTAGAATATCGAATCTTAAGGGGATATTTAATATCGCGGCCGCATATGGAGCTTATGTAAGGATAAATCTCTTTCGACCAAACGCGGGTCAGTCTCAGACGCCATGCGGTTATAGCGCCTTAAAAGAATCATTATTATGGCTAGCAGAAAATTATGAAATCGTTTCAATTGCGGATTCACTTTTATCGCCACTCTTGCTCAATCAAGGCAGTATCGACAGAACAGGCTTATCTAGCTTAAGGATATTGCCGGACGGCTCGATTACTCCTTCTACGTATCTGACCGATCTTCCTTGGAGGATCGCCAATATCCAATGCGCAGATCTTTCCAGGCCCGAACTTCTGGACTCCTTTAAAAGGAAAATTCCGCGCCCTATCCCGACGAGTTGTCAACTGTGCAATATCGTTCCTATGTGCCAGGGTGGGGTCTTGGACAGGAGATATATTTGGTATGGCACCGCAAAAGAAAGAGATCCATATTGCCCGAAACGCTTTGGCGAGGACACTTCCGTGTGGCAACCAAGCATAATAACAAATCATAAAGGAGGACCAACTATCCATAGTAAATATCTGCCTACGCTTATATTCTCTCCTAATATATGAAATATTAATCAACATGATTTGCACGTCTTGAGGTTTATGGGGGCTATAAAATGCGCGTTGTTTTAGTTAGGCCAGAGCTCTCACAGGTTCCCGATATTTTGGCACATTTCTCAGGGAACAAGAATTCTTGCGTTCAACCATGGAAACTGCAAAAGAAGTCTGTTATTGATCCAAAAGTAGGCGAATTCTGGCCCGGTGATAATCTCTCGATTGGATACTTATGTTCCTATCTTAATGCTAACGGTCATAAGGCTTTTATGATCGACGCCTTTCTTCTCGGATGGGATGAACACAGACTTGCGACCGAAACTCTAAAGCTCAGCCCTGACGTGATAGGTGTATCGATGCTGGAGGCCGACGTAGATGTGGCATTGAACCTGATTAATAAAATAAGAGCACTTGGGTTTCGTAGACATATTGTGCTTGGAGGCTATTATCCGACTTTTTCATATCGACCGCTGCTAATGCACTGCCCTGAAGTTGATTCCGTTGTGGTTGGAGAAGGCGAACAGACACTTCTGGAGTTGTGCGATGCCCTCGAAAATGGTTCCTCGCTTCTTTCTATTCCAGGTCTGGCCACGCGATACCGAGAGGAAGTGCCTATCCCCGCAACTCGAAACGTGCGATTAGAACTCGATACATTACCGCAGCCAGCCAGATGTGATTCTGAACTTATTGCAGCCAGGGGGTATGTGAGGAGCATCGCATCCAGCAGAGGATGCGCATGGGCTCAGTGCCGTTTTTGTTGCATTCACCCGTTTGCAAAATCATCCAATAATGAGTATTGGAGAGCAAGGTCGATTAAGAATGTTGTTGATGAGATTGAAGCACTGAGTGCGGGAACGAAACCTTTCCGGTTTAATTTTGTCGACGAGGATTTCTTGCCTAGTTTATCTGAGATGGCGCGTTCTCAACAATTTTCTCGCGAAGTCCGAGAAAGGTCGTTGGACATAAGGTTCTTAATGAGCTCGCGAGTCCCCTCTCTAAATACTGAGGTAATTCAGGAGTTGAAGAGCGCAGGACTAAGTACGATATTTGTGGGCATAGAATCAGGCGTAGATCGTATGCTGCGGTATTATTGCAAGGGCTTCGATAGCCTTGACGCTATTAGGGCTGTGAGCCGGATGGTTGACCTAGGCATTACTGTGTTCGCGGGAACCATCCTATTTGACCCATTTTCTAGCTTTGATGAAGTAGTTCAAAATTATCGGTACTTTAAAGATATTGAGACGATGATAGGATATTTTGATCTATTCAGATATTCGAGAAGGCTCCAGATATACAGGGGTAGTCCGTTATACGAATTCATGAGGGACACAGGCGGACTCGTCGAGAGCCTGCGGTATGTACGTTATGAATTTAAGGAGGAGAAGGTCAATCGGTTGTATAGAACGATAACTAAATTTCAGGAAGCAATTTATCCGTGCTATGAATCGCTAGGAAATACATGGGCTAATCGGAATGATGACAACTCTCTGAAGAATCGAGAGAAGGAGTTTGGAGTCGTTTTCCACGAGTGTATAGAGCGATTTATTTCAATCATTTCTAAGAGACATGACGGGCTGGAAAGAGTCATTGATAATTCGTTACCCACATTCACGGAGATTTGCCACCTAAAATGAAGTATGCCTCAGGTGAATAATGATTAAGGAGGAGGTTGATCTGCTCATCGTAGGTGCTGGCCCTTCTGGGCTATTTGCGGCAATTGAAGCCTTGGCAATCTCTCCCCGACTTAAGGTTGCAGTCCGGGAGGCAGGCCCCAAGCTTACGTTAAGAAGCTGTCCTGCAAGGGAAAATCAAGTCTGTAAGGAATGCAGCCCCTGCAGGATTATCGGGGGCATAGGCGGTGCCGGTCTTTTCTCTGATGGTAAGTTGGTCGATCTCTATGGCCTATCAAAGCCAAGTGAGTGTATTCGTAATAATAAGACCTGTGTTTTTCATTACCTCGAAAACGCTTTGGGTGGGGATCACGATATCAACCATTTGCTTAGTGATGCGCAGCGCGTTTTCCTGAAGGTTGGAGCACAGGGAGAACGCTATCCATATTTAGATGAAAAGGTAGCTTGGCTTCACGACGTACTCGAAAAATACGATTGCCGTTTTGTTTTTACCGACGTAAATCATATAGGTACCGACCGACTGCCAAAGGTCGTTAGGGGCTTATTAGAACTAGCATCCTCATTAGGGGTTGACATAAGGGCGTGTACGCCGGTACGTGACGTATGTTCTGAAAACTGTCACTTTATAGCAATAACCCCCGATATATTGATTGAATCTAGAAATATTATTTTCGCCCCAGGCAGAGTGGGAGCCGGCTGGCTGCGAAGGCAGTGCGATCTTCTTGGGCTCTCATATAGTTGGGACCATGTCGATATTGGAATTCGTGTAGAAACCAATAAGACCGGCCTATCGACTTTGTTCGCAGCCAGCAAGGATCCGAAAATTCATTATACGAGTGAAGGAAACAGGCTCTTGCGCACTTTTTGCATGTGTGAAGGAGGCAAATTGGTTCCGTACTATGATGGTTTAGGCATAAATGTGGGGGGCGCTTCTAATAGCCTAGGCGGGAGATCTACTCGGAAAACGAATTTTGCTGCGCTGATTAAGATAATGACATCCGATTCCCCGGATATCTATCGTCTTGTTGCGAAATGGAGACTGATGGCGAGAGAACAGTATGGAAATCAGCCGGTTATAGATACCTTGATTGGCTTCTTAGAAAACTCCAGTAATCCTCCAAGCGATATTAAGGCAACTACGTTGCCTTTTGGGTGCCCGGGCGACGTTGCTGCCTTATTCCCCTCTTTTATTGCTAATGACCTGCGAGAGTTTATTCTTAGGCTTATTGGAGCATGCCCGTCGCTTATCGAAAAGGGGAGCATTGTTAGCGGGCCGGTCTCAGAATGGACCGTTGCCGAGCATTCAGTCACAAGCAACTTTGAAAGTGAGATCGAAGGCCTTTTTATTATTGGGGATGCTTGCGGAAAAGTCCAAGGCATAGTATCCGGTGCCGTCTCTGGATTGCTTGCTGCAAGAAAGGCGGTGCAGAATCTTGTATGAAGAAGTAACTGTATTGGGCGTCGAAAAATATGATCTAAGAATTCTATTGGATAAACTTGAACTATTAAATCAAAGCACTCACTGGACGGAAGCGCTCTTCGGCAAGTTGATTCTACTTAAGCCAAATCTCCTCGCGCCCGTAAATAGCAGCCGCGCGGTAACGACAAATCCAATAATGATAGAAGCGATCTCGCTTTTTCTTGGGCGGCATGGAGTTAAGGTCCTAATTGGCGACTCTTCGGGCGGAACCATGGACGGGAAATGCCAGTCTAAGGATGCTTATCGGATTTTAGGACTCTATGAAATCGCCGAGCGGACCGGAGCGGAATGTGTCAATATCGAAGATTACCCGCCGTTGAAGGTCACTGAGAGTCTTTTTATCAGTAGCATAATTGAGGAAGTTGACTTTGTCGTGTCTGTCCCGAAATTTAAAACACACACCGGCTATATCCTCACTGGCGCCATAAAAAACCTGTTTGGCTTGGTGCCAGGGCATCATAAAGCTCGTTTACATGCCCTCTACCCAGATATATATGACTTCTCTAAGATGCTTCAATTGATATATAAGAGAGTCTCTCCGATTTACACAATTGTAGATGCAATCGTTGGCATGGAAGGTGATGGGCCAATGAGTGGTCAACCTCGGTTCATTGGTTATATGTTGAGCAGTCGCGATGGATATGCTATCGACCGGCTTATTTGTCATATGATGGGTATGCCTTCACAATCTGTGCCCACGCTTATAGGCCAGAATAAGGACCTGCCTTCTATTCGGTGCCAGGGCGGATGCAGTCCACCAACAAGGTTGCCAGGCTTTCGGCTCCCGAAAGCGGTGAAACAAGATGCTTTCTCAAAACACCTTTTTCGCTCCAATGTACTCTTAGGCCTCTTGTGGCCAAGGATAAACCAGGCTGATTGTAGCCATTGTGGGATTTGCGAGGATTCATGCCCTATACGTGCGATAAATTGGCCTCGGATAGATGAAAACAAATGTATTGGCTGCTTATGTTGTTTGGAACTCTGTAGAAATAAAGCAATAGAATTGTATAGACGGTTCTCTGAATAGATCGGATAAATGTTCATGAATTAAGACTCGTATACAAGTCAGAATGCTCTAGGAGCTCATGAGTAAGAAACACTATTGTTCAGAAGGAGTGACATTATCCCCCTTCGCTCATATCTATCAGACAAATAGCCTCATAGGACTATATAATAGTCTTTCAATGAAACTAGCGGTCGGGACATTGACGGCACTAGCACCGATACTCAGAGCTATTAATAATCGGGAGAGCAAAATAAGAATAGAACCGAAGATATTCAGTCTCTTAAAAGGACAAGGATATGTAATTAGGGATATTCGAGAAGCAGATGATTATTTGTTAAGCAAAATTAGGATGGCCTGTTTAGGACGCCTCAACATTGACAACCTCAAGATGATTGTTACGGAGAGGTGTAACCTAGCCTGCAAATATTGTGTAATTCAAGGGAACTTAGGCGCAAAAGAACGAATCGACATGACTCAGCAGTTAGCTGAAGAAGCTTTACAGCTATTTGCCCAATTGACCCGCCAAGCCGTTACAGCTCAGAGAATAATAATGCTGTACGGGGGAGAACCCCTCCTGAATTGGCCTGTATGTGAATATATTATCTTTCGCGCAAAGGAGATGGAAGCAGCAGGTAACTTTGGCGGCAAAATAGCCCTCGTTCTTGAAACTAATGGAACTTTGATAACTCCAGAACTAGCAAGAATCTTAAGAGACAATCACGTATTAGTCCAGGTCTCAATCGACGGCCCGGCCTGTGTGCACGACATAGCACGGAAAAAGCTTAACGGGACGGGGAGTCACGCAGACGCAGTTAGGGGATTTGAAATTGCGAGGAAAGCAGGTTGCATATGCGTCGTATCTGCCGTATTCGGCAATCATGTGGCATCAAATCTCAAAGAAACCATGGACTACTTCATCAATGACCTAAGACCTGCCACAATCGGATTAGATTTGCTTCACTTGATCGAAGGCCAATCAAATCCAATGGACATTCCCACTGACGACTTAGTCCCAGCGTATATACGCGCGTTAGATGGGGCGAGAAAAGGAGGGCTATACGTCGAACATATAGTAAGACGGATACGTCCATTTATTCAAGAGAATATCCGATGGAAAGATTGTCCCTCTTGCGGCTCCAGACTGGTCATTCGATCAGACGGCAAGGTTGGAGTCTGCGAGGCGTTTTTGGCATCAGGCAAATACTACGTCCCGCGGGCCGGGGAAGGCTCGGGGACTCCCGAATTATCTGCGATTAGGCAATGGGCCTCGAGGACGCCGCTTGTTAATCCAGAATGTAAAAATTGTCCCGCGCTAACGGTTTGCGGAGGAGGGTGCGGATATAACGCATTCGTCGCATCTGGCGATTTTCGTAACGTTGACACTAAAGTCTGCGAGACTTCAAAAGGACTCTTAGAGTGGGCAATTATTGAAGTTATGGCCCTTCCTGAAATAAGTGACCGTGCTCTGAGTCAGGGAGTTACGATGGTAAGCCGGGATGAAAAAAAGAAGATTTTAGGGAAAATCCCGTTGGAGCCTGATACGTTGCTAACCTATATCTCAAAATCCTACGAGCTTGATGGAAGATGAGAGTACTACTGACGATTCCCGGTGAGGTAGCTCCAAAAGGCATACGCTTGGATGAGCAAGTTCCTTTTCCAGTCGAAAGCTCTGCCTTGGGCTATTTAGCTAAGGCTCTAAGTCGGATCGGTCTGGAGTATCTCATCATAGACGGATACGCGATGAAGATGACTAGGGAGGCTGTAGCTCAAGAAATCCTAGTCCACCTGCGAAGCGACGATATCATTGGAGTCAGCGTCTTGCAGAGCACTTTATCTGCGGCCAAAGAAGTCCTGATGACGGTGCGCGCAAGTGGCTTTGAGGGACCGGTCGTATTGGGAGGAGTTGGATGCACGTTGGCGCCTCTTGAAGTGATGAGGTACTGTGCACACGCGGACTTTGCTTTATGTGGAGAGGCAGAGAAGAGTTTCCCCTTGCTTATTGAGGCTCTTGTATCTAGGCGAGAGCTCAAAAGTGTCCCCGGCTTAGTTTATCGAGACGATGAAAACGCTCTTCATTTTAACAAATGCCTTCCCCCCAATCAAGCATTGGATGCATTGGGTGCTCCGATTCATTACCTTCCGAGAATCTCGAATACTATCAATGCGCCTCTGCCGATCGTAGGTAGTCGCGGATGTAACTACGGAAGGTGCACGTTCTGTTCTACTGCACGACTTTATGGTTCGAAAGTATGGAATTATAGAAGCGCCGAATCGTTGGTTCAAGAGATACGGATGGCAATCGATGAATTCGATATACACGACTTTTTCTTTGTAGATGATGATTTTTTCGGCCCCAGCGAGGATGGCAATGCTCGTGCTAAAGACTTCGTTGGACGCCTTCGAAAAGCAAAGCTAGACATTAAGTTTGGGTTTGACTGCCGTGTTTTAGATATAGAAACTCATCTATTTACGGAACTCCGAGAAGTCGGCCTCAAAACTGTTTTCTTGGGAATTGACGCAGGAAACGAAGACTCCCTTAGAGTGTTTCGCAAGGGCTTTAGTATTGAGCAGATATATAGAGCAGTTGATGTCCTTAAGTATCTTCAGATAAATATCATACCGGGATTCATCCTTTTTGAACCGTACTCTTCAATTAGCAATGTAAGGGAAAATATGCGGCTATTGAATGAGATAGGTATCGATTATGAGCCAACAAAGCTAACAAAACGCCTAGTCGCCGAGGCCGGTGCAGAAATCACCGAGAAGCTCCGAGCAGATAACCTATTAACGGGCGAATACCCAGAATATGATTACATATTCAAGGATAGAAGAACTGAGAAGTTGTATATGGCACTGAAAGATTATATGGACGGTGTGCTTCCGCGATATCGGGCTTTGCTTGCAAGGGGAACGGCGAAGAAGAATCGCCGGCTAGTAGAAGAAATTAATGATTCGTGTAATAGTACATTTGAGGAATTTTATGAAGTAGTGATTATGGGTCGGGAAATAGATGCGGATGCAGTACAAAATAAGATTAGCAGATTTAGCGAAATACTATTAGAGAATGAATAAGAGAATAATTATTGAACTAGAAGGATATGGGCGAGTCCTAGTTGAAGGAAAATCCATCGAAAGAAATAAGGAAAGGAATACCTATATCGTAAGTTCTGAGAATCTAGCGTTTATCGTTGATCCTCAGAATGGATCTAGAAAATGGCTGAAAGATAAGCTCGGCGTTCTAAGCAAGTATCGAAGAGTATTCGTTCTGGTGTCCCATAGCCACGAGAACCATTATAGCTACCTCAACGGACTGCTAGCGTACTTGGCCGGTCAAGTGGAAAGTACACTAATTATCCCTGAGAGTTTCAATACTTCAGGAGAACAATCAGCCTCAAGGTGTATCCGAGTGAACGTCGGTGAGCATTATGCACTCACAGCAGATGCCCGGTTCATTAAGATTAAGGAACAATTCCTCTTAAGCCCTTTTCCCATCGCGATTACCGGTCATTCGGGGCACTGCTCTTCGCTATTGAACCTGAATATACGGAATGAGAAGGACAGAGGAGTGCTATTCTGTAGCGATAATTTAACGACGTGTTTTGTCCCGTTGATTACAGATGGAGGAGACCGCAATGCAATGATAGAATACCTAAGCATTGTCCTGATGTACGGCCCGACGAGGCTTCTTCCAGGCCACGGGAGAGATACATCCAAGGCTTGGATTAGGAGACTTATTAAATACTTTAGGGGCTTGCCGTTCTGTGAGCCCCCCAATTCTCCTTATATTAGGACTCGTGAGTTGCGAGAATTAAGTTCGGCTTTTCATCACAAGAACATTTTGTCGGTGTTGAAGCATAGCCTTGATGGGTAGGAGAATCGCAGATGATCCTCAGAAATGCCCGAGAATGGGATAAGATATTTCGAAGCGAAAATAGTTATAGTGGCAGGAGCCCAGATCACTCGGTACAAACGTTTGCAACCCTGTTGGCGCGAAGAAGAATAAAAACGGTCTGCGATATTGGCTGTGGCGCAGGAAGACATTCTATCTACTTCGCAGAGATGGGTTTTAGCGTAATAGCTGTTGATAGTTCATCTTCCGCCTTGAAAAGACTTGAAACTACTTTAAAGGCATCGGAGTCATTGAATCAACGGATTACGCCGGTAAAAGCGGACTTGAGAAACCTTAAAGGCCAGTTCGATGCCATTCTATGCTGGCATGTCTTAGGTCATGGAACCGCACATGATATCTTAGAAGATATTTCTTATTTAGTAAGCTTGCTGGGTAAGAAGGGCGTTGCTCTTATCAACACACCCAGCATTAATGATCCAAGAATTGGAAATAAGAGGGGAACCGCCGAAATAATCCAATTTCGACCAAAAGCCGACTGGGAAAGGAAAATCTCGCATACCGGCTTTTCTAAGGAAATGCTGAGATCTATTATTGAGCAAGCCGGAGCGGTTGTTCATAAAGAATGGGAAGAGATAAGTGCGGACATGAAATCTGCACATGTGGCAGCCCTCTTGGGTCCTTAAAGGGCTATCAGCTTATAATAGATAGACGAGATATGGGGCCTTGCTTAGTCTAAGAATTGGCGCTTCTCGAAGGAGACTAACTTAGTTAACGTGCCGATAAGAGCCGTCTGGGTCGTGTCAACTAATGTTCGCAACTTCGGGGCCATCGTAAACCTCTTCAGCTAGCCGCTTGAGCCATCAGCTCATGGAGCCTGTCCAAAGATCCGAGGACTTTGTCCTCCCGGATGTAGCTCCGCTCGTTCTCCCAGTCCTCCGAGTACTCGATGAGATAGCAGATCGTCAATCGGAGGTAGCTCGCGACCGAGGGGAACACACCGACCACCCGGCTCCGCCGGCGCCCAGTATGTTGCCGTTGCCCTGAATTCTTAAGCCAGTGAAGGAACCATCATTTTGGGTAAACACGCCGCGGTTGTCGACGCGAAGTCCGATATCGGTGCCATCATTCCCTATTACACGCCCAAAGGGGCTAATCGATAACCCAGTGCCGTTTCCGGCAGGTCCCAAAATACGCCCTTGAAAGCTGTTTCCAGTGAAATTGAAGTTGTTCTGATACATCGTTTCCTCCTTACTTATTTCTTCTGATATTAAACATAGGCCTCGGCCTCCACGTTGCGCTGACATCAGCTGATAAAGCTATTCATACTTTAAGATATGAGAATAAAGCAGGGTTTCTTATTCTCCCCGCACTTCTCTGAGGTTAATAATGAACCTGGGCCCAGGTTCATAGGATAACCCAAGTGAGGCTGGTCATGCGGACTTAAAAAGATATGCTCTTCGGGGGATGCAAATGAAATAAATGCTAAAGGCTACCAGATAATACCCCTTCAGGAAGCTTGTGGTCGGGGAATTCTATAGTTTACGATGTTGATATGAAATCTTTTCTCCACCGCTAATCCTTAACGTTTTCTTGGGCGGATAATCAGCAAGAGCGCCGATTGCCAGGAGTTACGGTTCCTTTTACGAACATGCTCGAGAACTTTTTCCAAAGCGTGCGTCTGAAAAATACATCTGTAGGCATGGTGCATTCATATAACGATTGGCTTGTCCACGGCCCGGATGCTAGGTCTCTCGCCAATTTCTGGCGCGCTCGCGGTGGGTAGGCAGGATACTCCTCTAGGCCCTCTATATAGGATGCGTCGTCAAGCCAGACTGCAGCGGCAATCCTCCATGGTGATGAGGGTGCCCTTTGAGCGAAGAACTTTTGGGTAATATCCGCCATTTCCTTTAGCTCAAGTTCACTAACTGGATCACCTTCCATACAAGGCAACAAATCGACAAGCGGTGTCTCCTTGCCATCCTTGCCAATTATTATTGGTTGAGCCATTTCAGCTTGTTGCCCTTTGCGCCGGCCCACGTTGGAATCCCAAATACGCCACGCTACCCGAAGCCATCCTAAGACAGTCGACCGCCCTTGTACATCAAATTTACATAGTCCTTTCAAACACCCGAGCTGCAGCTCTCGCTTCTTCTGGCTCCATTCCAGCTTGCTTAGGTTGGTCATATTCTCCGCTATCGATTCAGCAAATATACAAATGAGATTCCAGAAAATGCTGAACTTATTTTCGAGTGATGCAGATGGTCTGGATTCCCATTCATTCATGACCGGACTTTGTTTGTAGACGTGAAGCCTAAGGGAATTCCATTCTTCGTCATCGTGAGTTTTCATAGAGGCAACCAAGCCGCGGAGCAGGTCATCTTCTTCCTTGGCGACCCAGCCAAAACTCATGCGCCGGCCTCGTCTAGACGAAGAATATTCATCGATATTGTATAGCTCTTCCAGTCATTAGCACTTAGTTCGCTATCCGAAAAAGCCTTGCATCTAAGAATATGACGTTCGCCCGGCATCAAGCCATAGCAACCATCGTCCGGATTCCAATCCTTGCCATCCAGGACATCTTGGATTTTAAGTGCGAGGTCTCCCTTTCTTCTGTGGCTGCCTTCGCCTGCGCTCCAATCCATCAATGAACTCGCCCATCCGTGGGATGCGTCTATCCTCTTTATAGCATGCCAAGGTAAAACCAGCGGGCTATCCGGGACCGGGAAAAGGGCCAGATAGACATCTTCATTGTTTAAGATGGGCCTGTCTGGAGCAAGCATCGTGCTGTTCGCGCGGGCTTCCGGAGGGACCATTTGTTGAACGGCTTTTCGTGCCAGGATGCACCGTTTCAACAATCGAAGTATGATTACCAAAACTGTCAGCCTTCGTACTGAATCGCGATAACTTCCCGTCCTGATATCGAAACAACCCTTTTGACATCGGGGCTTCTTCGTATCTATAATCGGGGCGAATATCTTCTGAAGATCCCGAGGTATTGATTTCGCATCTCCCTCGGATAGAAGCCTTGATAGCTCCTCTCTTTTGTTGACAAGCTCATCGTTATCGTAGAAATGCCATAGGTCCTCCGCGAACTGCTCGGCCTCTTGAAGCTCCTGATAACTTGACAACTGCTCGATCATTGATATCGACCATTCCCGAATGCATATACGCCGTTCCTCTTCATCATGCTTGTCGATAAATAGCCCCCTCACAGGTATGCGCCTGATTGCGTAGGGCGAATAGAATCCCAAAGTTTCATGGCTCGGGTCCTTGATCAGTGCCTGCAAATCATTCATATCAAAGACACAGTAATGTTGTTTGCACAGCGTCTTCATGCGTTGCCTCAGGCTTTGTGCCCCAGCCTCAACTATGTTCTCCCAACTCCTATGTGTCCCGGCCCAAGAAAAATTTATGCCCAGTATCCGCTCGGAGAGCCTATGGAAACTCGGGACCGATGCGGCCATCTCGTTAAGACGATATGTAGTCGGGACAAACCCAACTGGATGCCTATGGACCAGCGTCGAATAAAAGATTCCCAATAAGAGTCCGTCAAAATCTCGGAGTTCATTTTCAGGGACGCTCTCTGCATCATGAATCATTGCTGTCGGCTCGCTCTCCAGTAATAAACCCTTTTGTCTAAGCTCGTTCTGATGGGCGAGCCAGGTGGCGGATGCTTTAGAGAGGTCATAATCAACGGCCATAATCTCGACGGGAAGGATATCGGTATTCTGTTCAAACCAAAAACACTCGAGTGGCCGCTTGAATGCTTCCATCGATACCACAGGCCATATACGATTATCGCTGGATTTTGTCATGACGTCGAAATATCGTTGGAGATGGTCAGGAAGATCCCGGCCGGGGATGTCCGTTGTGTCTTGAATCCAGAGGATTCGGATTTTTGAGAAATCTGTCGCGGTCATACATGTCCTCCAACTGATGACAGATCTAGCCCCTCGAGATGAATTGCTACGGCGAAGATCTGCTTTCCATCGCCGGCCGGTCGGCTTAGTTCAATGATATCGCCTAACTTTAGGTTGCGTAACATACCTGCTGCCATTCCGAGTCCTGAGCCGGAGTCTGCGGCGACTCTTTGCCACCCATTGGTCGACCTTGCCTGCTTTCCACAATAGTTTACTAAAACAAGCCAATTTCTATGAGCGATATCTAACGTTTGGACAGAGAGGTTGACAACTGCGTGGCGGAGGGATGGATTTGTGGATTCCGCCCAGCCATGCTTAACAGCGTTCATGAATATCTCCCAGAAGATTGCCTGCAAGACCTCGTCTCCCAAGCGGCAGCACGATCGGCGCTGAGGGTCATACAAGATGGGATGGATTATTGCATGGTCTATGCCGGCGATGGTTAGATTAAGAAAGATGTCATGATCATGACCCACGGTGGCGTCCACATTAGCAGGATAGCTGAGGGGCCTGTTTTCGAATGGCATAGAAGCCCAATTAGGAATATGAGCGAGGAGGTCGAAGGCGCCCCCGCTGTATTCAAAGAAACGGTCCTTCTTTTCTGGCGAGTTTTTCCATCCAAACCAGAAGTCAGCGAGGGTGGGGAATCCCCACAGCTGAAGGACAAGGCAAGTATCCGAAATAGATTTTACCGCAACCCATGCCTTATGATACTCGCGTTCGTTATGGCTTAGCCCGTTCATATTGGCTTTTAAACCTGCCGGCTGTTTTCGAAAAACCCGATGCCAATCAGATTCTTGGGTATCAAAGAACTCCTCGATTCCTCCGATTCGGTTTCTCAAAAGATGGCCGGAATGCCTGAATGCCGTGTGCAAGACGGCTTTCCTTTCGTTTTGCGCTTCAGTGTAAATTGCATAAGCGTTTTCGATGGGCTGCAAGAGCGAGGCCAGCGTTAGTTTAAAGCGTGCGCGGGCGGTTGAATCCAAAGGGGCGTTTGAAAACACAACAAACTGGCTTGGCTCTTTATGGGAAAAGGCTGTGGCATTAAAACTCTCGACGGATGAGACGTTCTGTTTGCCGAATGCTGCAAACACCCAGATGATGTAGTTAGCGACCATAGAGCCAATCAGCAGTTTGTCATCCGTCGTGGCTGCTTTCGTGCATGAGACGAATTCTGTTCGATCTCCGGGTTTATAATGAATGTTTGCAAAGGCTTCCCGAGATTGCAGGGAACCTTTTCCTGCAGCCTTTCCGAAACAAAAGTCCCATATCTCCATAAGAATGCCATCAGAAAGCTGAGATTGACCTGGAAGCATCATGCCATCAGCGGCAATAGAAGGATTGGCATTGAGCATGGTACTTCGAGAGGAGAATAAACAACCCTGCGCATCCAAGTTGGATGCAAACAGAGAATTAATATGTGCGATCAGTCCCGCAAAATCGAGCAACGGCTTATTCTCCCCAAGGAGCCTATGATCAGTACAGTCCTCGGACTTGAAAAGCGCGATGTATTCGATAGGTCTCTTATTCTCCTTATCAAGAACACAGGACGACAAATTAAGCGTCACATCCCGCCAGCTTAGGAATCTCAATGTTCTCGATGCCGTCGCCCGGTCGTTCTTTTCCTGCGCCCGTTGAGGGGAAGCGACATCTTTATGAGCGGATACACCTTTTGCGGGTGGTTCGTCTGGCAATCTCCATACGTCCATCCATCTATTTGACCTGCCATTTCTGCCCGCGGCTGAAAAGCATGGAGACAAATTGCGATATACTGAGCGATAGTTAAACTCAGAGTCGCGGTGACGATCAGTGAGGATAACCGACACAAGATGGACACTTTGGTGATTAAGAAAAAGATAACGTAATGGAGGAATGAAGCATGCCGGCAAGAACACGGTTTTAATATGTTCTAACTGACCAAGCTCGTCTGGAAGCGTGTTGATTGTCGGGAAATTCTCCAGATTTGTTGGCGTATCCAGTCCAAAGGCGAATTCCCCAAAAATGGGTAGCAAGGTCAGTTCTTTGCCCTTGCCATCCTTTTCAACTGGCCAGAAATCGCTCAACTTTCTCTCTTCCTCAATGAGGGCGGTGCGCCAAAATGGAGGATTTCCAGATGTGAGGATTTTTTCCAAAAGATATCTAGAGCGTTCGAGGGTTCTCTCGAATATAGGTTCGTAACCGCTACACCAGGTCCCTTCACCGCCAAACTGGATATGGCTGTAAGGGAAATTCTCAGTCCAGACCCAGGGCTTGACGTGCGAACCTAACCGCGAACAGGGGAATACATGAAGCGCCCCATCGCGATGAGCGTGGGCACAATCGTCGCACAAGGAACGAAAGTGTCCACTCTCATAAGCCTCAATAAGCGTCGGCTTAACGGGAATCTGGAATCCCCCAATCCCACTTCTATTGGCATGCCAGTACCCATAACAAGGGTACCCTTGTCCGTTCTCGTCAATAAGGAGGAGTCTATGGACCCTGGCGCATCTGTTTGGATCATGCAAATCACATGTAAAGGGGCTTTGAAGTCCGGGATGAACATTCCGCAAGCAGGAAATGTTCGTGAAATGAACGTCTTGCGACCCGGTCTCCGATGCAATGGCTCTCTTGATCCTCAGCCTGGCAGCACTGCCGAATGCAGCCCCTTCTAAACATAAAGCGATAATCCTGATATTTATTGGAGCTTGGGCGCCCTTTTTTAGCGCATTGATCCAGTTGCTGATGGTGGCGGCATGGAGCCAAGTTTGGAGGGCGGAGGCTCTTCTGGCGGCTATCTCGGGCACCATGATCCACACTAAGGCCTCGAGAGGCTTTAGGGAGGTGCTCTTCATCGCGCTGCTCTCCACAATAAGTCAAGTGATGCCAGAATCATGAGTTGGGCGACGGTTCCAACACCCAACGGTTCGAACGCAACCGTCCCGCTCTACTTGCGAATCAGTCAAGCCCTCTGTGCATCTTCCCAGGCAGGAATAACACATCTCTTCCTTGAAGTTGTCACACTGGGCACACTTTCCGGTGTATTTGTGATCGCGGATGATCTTCATTGCCGGGGCGTCCCAGCATTCCTGCAATGAAGCCGTTCGAATATTTCCGAGGCGAACGGTTGCTGCTCCTACACACGGATGGACATCCCCTATCTTGGAAACATATAGATGATGACGAAAACGGTCGCAACGCGTACCGACGTAGCTTCGGGATATGTGCCAAATATTTCCGAATTCCTCAGCGTCTATGCGTTGCAGATTCCTGAAGATATCTTTCATTTCTGCCTCGGACGGCGACCCCCCCGCCTCATCGAACTGCTTTCCGCGTCCTCGCTCGAGGATAGTATCACAGTCGAAAATGAGATTGTGCCGTCGGGCAAAGCGGAGTAGCAGGGGCAATTCTCGCTTGTTGGCATTCATAACGGACGTCACGATTCCTAGGCGAGACCGTTTCTCGAAGGCGGGCTCATTGAAACCCATCGCCATAAGCTGCAATAGAGCATGATCTCTCTGCTGAGCGTAATTGAAAGGAGCACTCTCGCCTTGAAGCCCGACGAGGGCGTTCTGAGTTTTCTCGTCCATGCTGTTATATTTAATCAGAAGGACAACATCATAGTCGAGCAGGCGTTCCCCTAGTGCTGTGTCGATCCAATGGCCGGTCGTAAATATCGTTAGAGACAACCCTGCTTCTCGACAACACTCAAGTAAGTCCAATGTCAATTGGCAATTGCTTACCCCCATTTGTTCGTCCCGATGAAAGGGTTCGCCGCTGCCGGGAATCCCGATGTCACGCCCTCCCAAGCCGGCAAACTCCTTGATCAGTTGACGATATTCTTCAAGGCGTAGATTGTTGGCGTCTCTGTCGATCTTTCTGGTTGACGCGAAACAATATTGACAATATAGATCGCACCAGCCCGGGATCTCCACCCACATGCTGCGAAGTTCTCCGCCGAACTTCGTCCTCGTTGTGCCGAGGCCAGGTTGAACGAACTGCTGTTGACTCATCAACCCGTTCGTGCGCATTAAAGGATTCCGTTTCGTTCCAGGACTGTGGAATAGCAGGTGACTAACTTAGAACGCGATAATGGGTGATCCGTCGCCGAAAGGTCGTACTCCACGCGGCCATTGGCAAGGATGATGAGTCGATTGCCAGTAGTTTCGGCATGAGCCAGATTGTGAGAAACCATCACAACGGTGATCCCTTTTTCCCTTGCCGCTTCCCGAACCACAGATAGTAGCTTCGGCGAAGCCTTTGGATCGATTGACGCGAGAAATTCGTCTAAAAGCAGAACTTTGGGATTACGAAGAAGGACAGCGGCGAGAGCCACCGCTTGTTTCTGACCTCCCGAAAGCAGGCCGACTTGACTAAACAACCGGGTCTCCAGCTTCATCTCAAATCTGGAAAGCATGTGCTCGATCCTGTCGAGGCCTTCCTTACCGAGAGATGAGATTGAAGGAAAGCGGCTCGTTCTGGAATAAAGGCGGAGATTTTCTTCTATCGACATCGAGGGAATAATATTCTTCTCGGGGCTTTGCTCGAGGAGTTGGACCATTTTGGACAAGTGCCTTGTTTTCCAGAGGCTTACGTTGGAGCCTTGAATAAAGACTTGACCGTTGAATGAGTCGATGCCTCCGGAAAGGATCTTGAGAAGCGTGGTTTTGCCAGACCCATTTGGCCCAATGACATTACACCAGCATCCTGGCTCAATTTCGAGTGATGGAATATGAAGGGCGCGGATCTGGTTTTCGGTTCCGCGGCCATATGTGACTTCAATTCCGTCGAGTTTTATCACAGGGCTTCAACTCCGACAAGCAGCTTGCTCCGTCTCCTGCTGAGGGCTTGCTTCACTACCAGAGAGATCGCAAGCAAGATGCCGACCGCAATCTTGAGGTTCCAGGGATGAATATGCATTCGGAGTCCGATTTCAAAGGCAAATCTATAAATGAAAGAGCCGATAAATGCAGCCAGGAGAAGAAAGAAGATCGATTTGGGAGGACAAATCGCCTCGCCAATAATAAGCCCTGCTAAAGCAGAAACAATTAGGCCGGAGCTCATTCCTATATCAGAGTAACCGAGGTATTGGGCAGCGACGGCACCGGATAAGGAGGTCAGGGCATTGGATATCATCAAGGCAATGATTATCAACAAGCTGGAATTGTATCCGAGTTTAGCGACGACCTGAAGGCTTTCTCCGCAGGTTCTCAGCAAGTAGCCGAGATGAGTCCTGAGAAGAAAATAAGAGCCAAGATAGAGGATCACGGCGCCAGCGCCAAGGACGAATGTCCTCAGGTGAGCGGGAATTGCGTCGAGAACTGAGGCCGATGAAACGAGTTGGATATTAGATTTGCCCATGATCTGTAGGTTAACAGAGTATAGCACGGTCATCATGATGATTCCGGACAGCAGCTTGCTGATTCGTCCTTTGACATGAAGAAGGGCAGTCAAGGTTCCCGCTATGCCTCCGACGATGGTGGCTGCAACGAGCGAAAATAACGGCGAGCAACTTGCAGTTGAGATCAGGATCGCGTATACAGCGGCGCCTGTCGTGAACGACGACTCAATCGTTAAATCAGCGAATCCCACCATGCGGAAGGAAAAGGCTAGTCCAAGGGTTACCAGACTATAAATGCTTGCAAGCTCAATAACGCTGGTCATCATCGGAAGAATCGATCCGATTTCCATATGGTCCTTCTTATTGGATAATTCTTTTTGCTAGCTTAATAAGGTCTTCCGGGACCTGTGCCCCTTGTTCTTTGGCTGCTTTCAGATTTATGATAAGATTAGCGTCTGTGGCAACGGCGACTGGGATGCTGCCGATATCGGAAATGCTCTCTTTGAATATCTTGGCAATGATTCTTCCTGTGGCTATCCCTACCTCATAATAGTTATTTCCGTAGGTTGCAATCGCGCCGTTCTTAACCGAGTCCTCATCTCCGGCGAATAGCGGGATTTTGTTTTCGTTGGCAACCTTGACAATGGAGGAGATGGCAGAAATGACGGTATTGTCCCCGGGGATCAAATAGACATCACACCTTCCAACTAGGCTCCTCGCCGCCTGCATTACTTCCGATGAGTTGACGACGGGGACCTCTACGATATCCAATTGGTAGGACTTAAGAAGCGGGCGGATGTGCTTCATGCTGGCTTCAGTGTTGGATTCTCCCGGATTAAGGACGATTCCGACCCTTCTTGCCATGGGGCAGATCATTCGGATCAATCGGATTTGTTTATCATAAGGCCACCTGTCGCTGGTGCCGGTCTTATTGCCACCGGGAGCTTGCTCCGTTATTGCCAAACCGGACGCTACCGGGTCCGTAATCACACCGAAGACAATGGGGATGGTCTTGGTAGCCTTGATTGCAGATTGAGCTGATGGCGTTCCAAGGGCGACAATCATCGAGACCTTCTGATTTACGAACTGGGTGTTGATCTGAGCAGCTGTCAGTTGATCACCGCCGGCATTCCGATAAATAAGGAAATACCCATTGTCCTCTGTGATCCCCTGCTTATTGAGCTCATCAATCATGCCTTTTCTGGCTTCCTCCAGAAGAGGGTGCTCCATGTATTGGTTGACCCCAATGGTCTTCCTCGCCCTACCGTCTCGGTCTTTGGCGCAGTTGACGATTAATACCGGCGCGGCGATAGCCATTATGATAAACTTGGCAAACGCCATATTCTTATGTGCTTTGAACATGAGCAGCACCCCCTTTATTCATCTGCGGTATCAGACTAGAGATCTCTTCCAATCGTTAGCATAAGGCATGTTTTCTCCCCGGTCGTAGAGGGAAGGTAACCAAGCCAACAATCCTCTAAGGCATCCACAATAATTTGTATGGAATGCGGGTTGCCCCTTCTTGACAACTCCTGACAACTGCTGAATCAACTTGACTCGAAACCATTGGATTCAGAATTTACGCATTATTCAAAATTATAGTTAATTTCGGGCTATTTTAAAAGTTATGATAACAGAGGGGGAGGTGCTGATAAGCCTTCAATATTGAGGGTGTAAGGTCGTCCGTCCTCTTTGGGAAGTCTGCCCCTCCCTAGCAAGTATTTGGGGCGATCTGCCTCACTAAAAACGAATTTGTCTCATTACCTGCGGTAGTCAGAATCAGCGGTTCTCAGCATATCACGGAATGCCCCAGTATATAGGGGTTGAACGAACAAGGTTGGTCGAAGGGGGCTGATGCTCCCGAAGAGGCCTTACAGCAGAAGCACTGAGAATTTAATCTTGGCTCGTGCTAAACGAAAAAAGAGTAAATAGGGAGCCCATCTTTAAAAGGAGGGTCAATATGAGCAAAGGGAGCTTAAGGAGAAGGGCGAGACGCCAGGCATATCTGGGGCGCTTGGCAAAGGAAAGCCCTGAGAAATTCTGGGTGGAGTGGTCGAAGCGGCTGGAGAGTTGGTCGAGAGAAGCCGACCGCCGGGCCCGCCTTTGGAGAGACGAGGAGGGTCATCGGCTCCCCAAGGCGTTCTCGCTTGTGGACGAGGCCATGAACGAGCTTCGAGGGTGCGGCGGCGAGGCGATGGGGCTCGAGGGCGAGGAAACGTGCGAAACGATGGCTGACTCCTGCTGCCGTGCCGTGGCGCAGGCGTATGATCACCGACTTTATCGACTGCGGGCACAGGGGAAGTGCATTCCCATGGCCGACAGCTCGGAGAAGCGGGGTTTCAGGGCCTGAGAGGAGGATAGGCATGTCCATTTTGAAAGATTATCAACGGCCGGGTGGCCGCGTGGGTCAGCCCAGCGACAGAGGGCAAAAAATTCAAAAAGGAGGTGTGGCGATGAAGTCCACGAAAACTGGTCTGATCGGTATCAACGGAGCTACCGTTGACGGGGACAATTACTGGGGGATCGGCGAAGCCCTTCGGCGAGCACTCCGAGGAACGCCTAAGGGAGAATATCGTGTTGATGCTGAGGCCCTCCGTAAAGCGAGACAAGGCACTCCCGCCGGCGAGTATCACGTCGATGCAGAAGCTCTTCGCCGGGCTCGGCAAGGGACGCCAACAGGCGAATACCATGTCGGTGCCGAAGCCCTGCGCAAGGCGCGGCACGGGACCCCTGCCGGGGAGTATCATGTCGACGCAGAAGCTCTCCGCCGAGCGAGGCAGGGGACGCCGACAGGGGAATATCATGTCGACGCTGAAGCCCTGCGCAAGGAGAGACCAAGCACACCCACGGGATGGATGGATCACTGGCTGGAGCGGCAGCACACATCATGCAGTCTCCACGCTGTCGCCGATTGGACTGGGGGCGAAATGCCCGCGAATCCCTTCGGCCGCTGCCAATATTGCGGGGGGAGGCACTCGTTAGAGCGGTGTCCTATTGCGGGACTCGTCTACCCGAGGAATCTCTAGGGGCCACGACGTCGGGACACACCCCAGGAGGACAAAATGAGCTACGCAGAGAGCATCATGAGGCGCTACAACCGGAACGGGCTCATTGGCGAGGAAGATTCTCATGCCGTGATGATCGAGGACCATTCCGATCCTGATGGACGCATGTATCGGCTCGAATACCGATCCACGTCCGATGGGCGGAAAGCCATCGCGTACTGCATCTTCAATCCTTGGGGAGGCGGGGGAGACCCAAACGCCGGCGAGGACTACCATACCGGGCACGTCGCGGAAGACGGATTCATCTGCTTGGGCGGAGAGGCTGTTCACGATCTAGAGAGCAGCCCCTACGATCTCGATTACACGATCCGTAGAGCGAGATATTGGTGCACCGCGTTTTCCGTGCTCAAGGAGAACGGGGAGTTCCCGAACCTCTAAAAGGACCACCGAAGATGTCCCGTCCTGGCTTACTGGAGCGAATCATGACGAGCTTCTATGGCTCACCTCAGGGGACCGACCTGTGGGCTTCGGAGGCCGTCCGCGTAATGAGGTCCTTGAACCCTAATGCTTTAGTGGCCGAAGAGAACGGGCTCGCTATCTTTATTGAAGAACACTGGGATAGCCCTGATGACCGACGGCTTTTCAAGCTCGAGTACCAAAGCACCATGGATGCCAAACACGCCATCGCCCTATGTCGGGCCAATCCCTGGAGCTATGGATCTTCCCCGAATGCCGGCATTCACGTTACTCGAGGGCATTGCTTTCAGAGCGGGCTGCTCTGCTTGAATTCTGGCCATGCCACTTCTGCTAGGCACAGCTCGATGGATCTCGATACGGTCGTCAAGCGGGCCCGCTACTGGTGCACGGCATTTTCTGTCCTCAAAGAGACGGGGAGTTTTCCGAGGACATAAATTGTTTAAGAAGCTGAACGGAGGGAACAAGAATGAAACAAGACGGAGAAAACGCTCATCCGTGGGATAGCCTTAACGCCCGAATCGATAGGATCACCAATCAATTCGGAACGAAAGGGGAGGAGACGATCTGGTGGGATCCAGTCGCTAAAACTTACAAGACCTGGCGAATTGGGCGTCATACTGACGCGCCTCAGTCTCCCGTTCCTATGTGCTTCACTCAGGAGGCGTTGGAGAAACTCTTATGTTCAGTGGGCCGACTCCCTCCAGAGACGGGAGCGAAAGGATTCGGCCCCAATCAAAAGATGGGATTCTCAATTATCGAATTTGACCACCGGGGGTCGGACCATTCCCAGGGAGGCGTTTATCGCCCTGATGTCGCGTGGAGTGACGCAATCCGGGAGCATTATCTAGCCCCGCCTGAGGATGAGCAGATGGTTTGGAGTGGAGATCTCCATAGCCATCCACTAGGTTGTGAGCGGCCCTCGCCTAAAGAAGGAGCCGGAATAGGGGACCGCGGGTATGTGGAAGAAGTCTTTGCCCAAAACGAATGGATGGAATGGTTCTTCCTGCCGATCATAACCGGGTCCGATACAGATGATGTCGTGATTCATCCCTGGGTCTGCAGGCGAGGGAATGTCAACACTCCCATGCTTGCCGAGCTCCGAATTTGTGACGTTGAAGAATTCCCCGTTAGGGAGTACGAGCCGGAGTGGGTGATAAGAGCTGAGAAAGAGAGAGTCCTACGCGAACAAATAGCTCGGAATATTTCAGAACAAATTCAAGATGAGAAACTCGGTGAGCCGGAAGGGCCGGAGACGAGGCCCATCGACGAGCCGCCTCCAAATCAATTGACGCTCGCGAAGCCGTCCGACCAGGTGGCATCGTCAAGACTCAGAAAGGAATATAGAAAGCGCCTGAAAGGTCTGATCTCGGACGATTTCCAGAATAAGACTATTCTCACGATCGGGGTGGGAGCCGGCAGTTATGCCGTCGAGAAGCTGGCTAGATTAAGTCCCGCTCGTCTGAAGAATTGCGATTTCGACTTCGTCGAGGTTTCCAACCTAGCCCGGACTTCCTATGCGTTGGATGACGTTGGGCACTTGAAGGTTGAAGCCCTGGCTAAAAGGATCTCGCGTATCAATCCTCTTGTGGAGGTTCTCTCCTACCCGAGGAACCTCTGCAAGATGTCAGCTCCCGAGATCGAACAACTCTTTCGTGGGGTCGACCTGGTCATCGGCGGGACCGACCAGTTCCTGGCCCAGGCGAAGGTCAACGAGATCGCGGTCAAGCGGGGCATTCCGGCCGTATGGATCGGCATCCATGCGCGAAGTGAGGGCGGACGGATCGTGTGGTATGTCCCCGGAGATACCGGATGCTACCGGTGCGTCGCTACCGAACGTTATGCCACGGCGGCGCAGCCTAAGGCGGACGAAGCCCTGGACCTGGATGGGATGGTTGGAAGCCTCCTGGATTGCCAGTTCATCGACATGGTAGCCCTGAACATCGCGGTGGCGATCCTGGAGCGAGGCCAGGACTCTCAGTATGGCCGTTTCTATGAGCGGATGCAGGGGCGTAACGACGTGGTCGTACGCTGCCATCCGGATTATGCCTGGGGCAGTAGTATCTGGGACGCGATGCTGGGGGACCTTCCTAAACAGCCCAAGGATTTCGGAATGGAGCTGAAGCAGGAAGCGATCCTGGCGATGGACACGATCTGGATGAAAGGCCCAATCAACGCGGAATGCCCGGTCTGCGGTAACTCCCGGAGGGAGCTCCGCGGAGAGAACGCTAGTTCGGTAGAAAACGAGAAGGAGGATGATCATGAACATGTCCACGCTTGATATGGACTCGAGTAAAAACCTGGCTGACGAATATGCCGCGAACGGGCTTGTCGTCCTAAGGAGGTTAGAACTCCCGGAGCAGTTCGCTCCAAGCGAAACGGACATCGTTTTCCTGCGGATCGACGGAACGTGCGAAATCCACATGGGAGCTAACGCTGTTTACCAGGGGGGACTACCGGCCTGGCGGGAGATCTCCCTGAGGCCCGTGGGGCCCGGGCAGACGAGATTCGTCACTTCGGTCCATGGGGATTTTTACAGCGGTCTAAGGGAATGGCTGAAGCTGATCAAGGCTGTGCAGGCCGAAGGAAGCCGCGCCAAAGCACAGGATCTTTGCGGAGGTCCCCCCAATAGCGCCGGCGGCGGCCGCGAGAGGCCCTCTGCGCAGAGCCCATCGGCTGCCCAACTGACAGACCTTGACGCTGTGCACTTGGCAGTGAAGGAGATCCATAGACCTCTCTATTTGGATGAAGAAGTCCTGTTCAGCACGCTCCGGGCGCAGGTCCTCGGCCAGGACGGGGCACTTCGGGCCTTGGCCGGACTCATGGTCCGCCATTGTGCACGGCGCAAGCCGGCCCGGCCAGCGGTTGCTTTCGCCGTCGGGCCATCGGGGGTAGGAAAGACGCGCACGGCGGAAGCCCTTTCAAAGGTGCTCCGCGAGCTGGATAGCGAGAACAGTGGGTATCAGTTCCTGCGCCTGGATATGACGGAATATCAAGAACCTCATCGGGTCAGCCAGTTGATCGGCGCGCCGCAAGGCTATCTGGGCCATGGGGAGGGAAGCCAATTGGTGGACAGCCTTCGAGCCAATCCCAGGACCATCGTCCTATTTGATGAGATCGAAAAAGCGCATCCATCTATCCTTCGAGTCCTGATGAACACGATGGACGCCGGTAGGCTTTCGACTGCAGATCGGTCGGCCAACGGTCGAGAGATCGATTGCCGGCAGGCGGTTTTCATCTTCACCAGCAACCTGGATTCCAAGGAGATCCTGGACGAGCTCGAAAGCCGTGATGCGTATGGAAACAGGGCGATCGAAGATGAGGTCTGCCGTCGTCGCCTTCATGCGGCCGGGATCGCGCCGGAGATCGTAGGGCGGATCGGTCGATTCCTGGTCTTTCGGCCGCTTACTTCCGAGATCCGGTCGGAAATCGTTACCTTGGCGATTGCGGAGGTGGCTGAGGAGTTCGGTTTGAGAGTTGGACAGGTCGAACCTCAAGTCATCGTAGACCTCATGGAAAAGTCCAAATCGGAGGGTTTTGGCGTGAGACCGGAACGCTCGCTCATTGACGACGTCCTTGGAGGCGCGTTTACAGAGGCAGCAAAGCGCAATGTCCCAAGTCCTGTGTCAATTGTCGGGCCGCCCTATGAGTGCACACCCTGGGTGCTGGGATCTTTGAGCCCTTCTGCGCAGAACACGGAAGAGGACTCCAGCCCAGCCAGTGACACTATGGGAGGATCATGATATGCACTCTCTCAAGGCTTTTATAAAAAGCGTTCTTTTGGTTGAGGTCGGGGCAGTCGTCGGTCTATATTTAGCTGGAATAGCCTTATCCCTAGTGGAATATACACATTACCCGGGCTTCTTTTCTTACCGAATTCATCATCTGGATGATCTGCCCGTATGGTTTATAGCTACCTTGGCCCTGATGGTCCTCAACGGGATCTGGATGTTCCGGCTGGCTACTCTTGAGGGGACCGTACGGACACCACGGGAGAATGGTTGGGGCAACTGGGGTGCGGCGATTCCGGTCAATCCGCTCCGGCTCTTTGCTGTGAACCTCGCCGCCATACCAGTTCTCCTCCTGCTTTTTCTGGTCGTGCGGAAATCCCTCTGGTAATCAAGAAAAAGTATCCAATATCTCAAACTGAAGAGCCCCCCAGCCTTAAACGCGTTTGACAAAGGGACATAGTCTCGATGAAAATGCAGCAGGGGAAAGGAACCAATAATGAAAAGTGTTTCCGAGAGACTCCGGAGCTTATCTCGAGCGATCATAAGACCCAAAACAGATGACCTATTCCATCCAGAGAGCGGTATCGATGAGGGAGAACGGCTCTTTAGGGAGACGCGCCCCCTATTCATAACTACCGCCGCCAGAGAGGAGCTTGAAACCGCAAAGGAGGGGGAGGAAGGATTCGTGCTCATTTTTTATCCCAAGGGAGATATTCGGGGATATGTTATCGCCAAGCTCGAGATCCCGGATTATGCTTTTGGAAACAGAGAATTGCGCCTGTTTGCAGAAAATCCTGATATTCGGATTGTCCCCTATAGAAGCGGGAACACCGACGATGATGCACATTACATATTCGCCGTGGCCATTAACGTTGCGCTTATTAGCCGAGGGATTATAAGTACTTATGTTCTCATTAAGGACAAGAAACCAGTTTTTCTACAATTGAAGAAAGACCATGGCTTTCAGGCCCATGAGGTGTCCCTGCTCGAGGTCCGGAACAACGTCCTGATGAGATATATGTCAAGGGTGAGTGAGATATTTAGTGAAATCCATAGAATGCGTGTGTTGGAAAGCGAAAGCAGCGACGCCTGAAAGAACCTCGAAAATCGGAAGACGGGAGGAACACATGAGAAGATGTCCGTATTGTCATAGGTGGATGCTCGAAGACGAAGAAATAGAAGTCATAGCAAAGCCGGCTTGGGGCTCAACAAGAGGGGATAGAATCGAAGAAAAGAATGATGAGGTTAAGGCCGAAGTTGATCCCTGCACCGTATCTCTTCGTCCAAGGAAAAGAAGCAAATACCATCTTCCGCCCCTAAGTCTTCTCGAGCCCGGCTTGCTAAATCAGAAGAAAGGCGACAAAGAGCTCTCTGAAAGAAAGAGACTGCTTGAAGAAACCTTAAGCAGGTTTGGTATCGATGGAGAGGTCAAGAAATGCCATCAGGGACCTATTATTACGACCTATGAATTTTTCCCGTCTCCGGGCACGAAGCCTTCGCAGGTGGCAGAACTTGCTGAAAACTTAACCTTCTCCTTCGAGACGGAATCAGTCCGCATTCAGCGTATCCCAGGGAAATCCTCGCTCGGCATCGAGATCCCGAACGAAATGCGACAGATCATAAGGCTTTGTGACATTATTGGATCCGATAAGTTCCAGGTCTCTTCTTCGAAATTGACCTTCGCACTGGGCAGGGACGTCTATGGGGGCGTTGTAGTAGCCGATCTGGCTGCTATGCCTCATCTGCTCATCGCCGGATCGTCCGGCACGGGAAAAAGCGTTGCCCTCAACGCTCTCATCACAAGTATTTTATTTAAGGCCACCCCCGAGGAAGTCAAGCTCATCCTTGTCGATACGAAAAAACTCGAGTTCTCGCTTTACGAGGGCATCCCCCACCTTCTTTGCCCCATCATCAACGATCCCAAAAAAGCCCATATCGTCCTCATGGAAATCGTCAAGAAGATGGAGGAGCGCTTTAGGCTCCTTCAAAGCGCCAAAGTCCGCAACATCGAGCAGTACAACGAGCAGGTTACCGAGTTCCTGGCCACGAAGAAAGGCCGGCTCAACAAAAAAGAAAAAGCCAAGCTCCGATCCCTTCCTTATATTGTCCTAATCGTCGATGAGCTCGCTGATCTGATGATGTTCGGCAAGCAGGAAATCGAGTTTTTCATTGGCCGGCTGGCCCAGCTGGCTCGGGCCGTCGGCATCCACTTGGTCATGGCCACCCAGCGGCCCTCGTTCGACGTCATCACCGGGACGATCAAGAACAACTTCTCCTGCCGTATCGCCTTCCGTGTTCCGTCCAAGGTCGACTCGCGCATCATCATTGATACGGGCGGCGCCGAGAGGCTCCTAGGCATGGGGGACATGCTCTTCCTACCACCCAACGTTCCCAGGCCCGTCCGCGTCCACGGGGCCTTTATTTCCATTCCCGAAACCCGGCGTTTGGCAAAACACGCGCAAAGCCAAGGAAGGCCAATTTATGATGCGCGTTTGCTCGATATTGCCAGTGCCAATGATGACATCTTCAGTGACCGCGAAACAGAGAAGGACGAACTCTATGAGAAAGCGATTGAACTTGTCCTAAAGGGGGGGCAGGCCTCTGCGTCATTCATTCAGCGGCGTCTCAAATTGGGATACGCCCGGGCAGCCCGGATCATTGACTGTATGGAAACCGAAGGAATTATCGGTGCTTCGGAAGGACCTAAACCGCGTGTTGTGCTCATAAACTATAGGGATTATCTAAAGAGAAAAAGGAGAAAAAGGCCAACTAAGAGCAAAGCCCGTAGAATAAGGAAATGAGCAGCATATCATTGGAGAAACTCGTGATATCGATGATAATCTTGATATGGGATAACTGCCGTGCACATATTGAACTTGTCGGGTCAGCCAGAGGGAAAGGTCAGATCGTGGCTGCCGAAAGATCTGCAAGCTGAGAAGGTCGTATTTCTTCCCGACGCTTGTCCCGGGGACGCCCCACTGCCCACCGGAACAGCGACCTTGCTGTCTTCAGCCGATTGGAGAAGGTACGCGATATCAGATGTCGGGTGTGGTATGCGGTTTTTATGTTCGGGGCAAGGCATTAAAGTTCTAACGAAAGAAGCTTGGACATGTCTTGCCGCGAAGCTTAAAGCTAATAAGGGCCACCTTGGAGATCTCGGAGGCGGAAATCATTTCTTGGATGCCCTTGAACCCTATTCAGACGACCAGCTCTGCTTCTTGATCCATACGGGTAGCCGGTCGGAATCCTGTCTTGTTGACGAGCTGGTAGAATATCCGGCGAGGTTCGACGCCGAGTACGAACGAATCTTGCGTTGGGCCCGCAGCAACAGAGATGAGATCCAGAACGTGATCGAGGACGTTTTCGGTAAGACCGAACCGATCCTGGATCTAGCTCATAACACGTTCGAGAGGATGGCCGACGGCCGCGTCATCATTAGGAAAGGGGCGGTCAGGGCCGGGCCGGGCGACCTTACCGTCATTCCTTCTTCAATTGGGGGCGATGCTGTTCTCGTAGAAGCCGGGGAGAAAATAGGCCAAACTCTGAATTCACTGAGTCATGGTACAGGGAGAACGCGCGCCAGAGGAGAAAGCAAGGCTATAGGAGAGTCCTATGATCTTCAGGCCCTCAGGCAAGAAGTCCTGATTCCTGATCAGATTAAGGATTCTTCTCTAAAAACCGAAGGACCGTATGCCTACAGAGATCTGGAATCATGTTTAGAACTGCTGAAGGATTATATCATCGTCAAAGAACGGTTCTCTGTTATCGGCTATCTCGGGCACCTGTAGTGAAGCTCCGGTGCTGAGCATTCACGCTAGCTCTTGCGTGAGGGAATAACTCGACCCAATAATACCTATTAGAAAAAGCCCAAAAGATAGGATCTGGTTACCATGAATAATCCGTTCTCAAGTCCTAATAGCAAAAAGATCATTGCCTACATCGACATTGACGGCGTCCTGCTCCGGAACGGCAGAAAGGGGCCGGAGCTGATTCCTGGATTTCGCCAGGTTCTTTTGTATCTAAAAGAAAACTTTGACTGTCGTTGGCTCACGACCCACGTCCGGCATGAAAGTGGCAGTGCTGGCGCTGTTGCTAAATTGGCTCCCTATCTAAAAGGGGAAAGGATTGATTGTGCTCTTCTTGAAGGCATCGGACCGACCAAATGGGAAACCCTTAAGACCGAGGCGATCGATTTCTCAGGACCATTTATATGGCTAGACGATGACCCATTGCCTATTGAAAGACGAATCCTTGCGGAGAGGGGCTGCGAGAACAATCTGGTTACAATCGATTGGAAGAACAGAACTACAAGGCTCACTGTCCGCCGTCTCAAACTGATCAGGCGTGCATTCTGATTTCAGCGCCAAAGTTCGTAGGTAATAAGGTTGATACGTGCCTTTATATTTGAGTATCCGTCCATTTGACCGTAAATAAGCTCATCAGGCAGGACAGATTGTAAAGGGCTGACTAGGGAGGGCTGAGATCACGGGTTCGGGCGGGCATTTGCGTGCTGGATAGCTGCGAGATGAATGAGCAAACATACTTCATCGAGACTTTGGACACGGATGTCGGGGAAGGCGGTATGCCAGGAATTAAGAATTGTCTTCCAAGTAAAATCCTTTAGGACCTCTCGAGCTCTTCGTTCAACAGAAGTCAAGCATCCTTCGCAGACGGGCAGAGTCCCGAAAACGATGCTCTCACCGTGGAGTGAAGAATGCGCAAAGGGAAATAGCACTTCTTTGCATGCCCCTACGAGAGAACACAGCGCACACTCGCAATCCATATTTTCCATCTAAATATCATAGCTTAGGAGTAAAGCATTTCACAAGAATGCTGATGAGTCTTTCCGAGAAGACCATACTATGCGCCATTAAACAGCGACCGGCCGAGGCGCCGCCATGTCGAAAGCGTTAAAAATGCCATGGTTAAATACACTGTCCGCGCATGTGTCTCCCGGTGGCTGAGGGCAGTGCGGCTGGTAGGAAGTCTACTTTTGAATTTCCGAATGGCAGAATATCAGCCTGGCCCCTAGCCTAGTAGTGGGCGTTAATTGGAGCGGCAAACTCGAAGAGGATCGTCTTTTCTTAGGTAGCTCAGTTGAACTGCTGAGATAATTAAGAGGAACTTGCGGATAGGTCAGACAGTTACCATCCTGCAGAGGGCAGATCATAAACGGTGACTTCAATTCCTGCCGTGATGAGTTCTTCGTTCACAATTGGTTCGATTTCCTCCCACCGCCCCCCAGCAAGCCCGCAGCCGATCCGGGGCATATGCACTGAAGCACCGAGTCTGAGCGCTTCGACCGCAATACGCCGCAATCCATCCCGGACCGCGTCGTAGCGGATCGGAGGCAGCCCGGGCACTTGAGAGAGGCCGGATTGACCGATAAGGTTTGCTACCCATGTTTCCGCCGAGACCTGGACAAACTGAACTTGGCCCAATTCAAAAGGAATAGTTGCCTTGCCCCGTTTCCAATCTCTATATTGCTTCTCTGGCTCGGGCCAGCGTTGGGATAACGCTAAAACAAAACCTCGCCCCCATCTTCCTATATCGTTGCAGACATGGACGATGATGCACGGGCCATGACATTGGGGCGATGTTGCGTCACCGACTTGGTATCGTATGGGCATTCCTAAGTTCCTTTCGTACTCGCATGAGGAGGCGGCCCAATAGATTCTCCCCGTGAATATCCCGACAACGGTCACAGCGGCAATCTCCCCATATATTGTCGTGCCGCGTATTACCTTCGATCAGAACTGCATTTCCGGTGGCAAGCAAACGGTCTCTTAATGCCTTATTCTGGGAGAACTTAAGCCTCAAGAGTTCCAACATTATATCAGCCTTATGCTCCTCCCAGGCAGGCCGCATGTTCAAGACCTTTCGTCCAAGTTCTTTTGCTTCCCTTGGAGTAGTGGCGTTCCGGATTAATTCCCGTTCCCCCTCGTTAAGTGTCTTCGATGCCTGAAAAGCATGCTCTACGGTAGGCCATTCTTGGCCATTGAAAACGACCGGACTTGGCCAGAAGTTGCTCAGGAATGCGTATTCAGATTGGAAGCAGTCGATAATTCTCATTGACCTAAATCGCTCGCTTAATAACTATGCGCACTATCTACCGCCTGAAATAGTATTGTGTGTCGTCAGGCGGTTTCGGACTCGCGTGCTGATTTCCTAAGCTACGGATTCCGTCCTTCATGATAATTTAGCTGACGCCGTTTGGCAAGGCTTCAAGCATCGCCGTCCGGTTCAACTCCCTCCTAGACTTCATGGTCTCCTGGCGGACCTTTTCCCTCTTTCTCAGGATCACGCGGTCCCTTCCATAATACTTGTCCGCGGGGGTCACGTTGTCGATGGCCTCGTGATACCGCCGGTGATTGTAATATTCCACCCACTCCCGGATCCTTTCGGTCAGCTCGGCGGGGGCATAGTAATTGTCCAGAAGGATCAGGTTCTTCATCGACCGATGATAACGTTCGATCTTCCCCTGGGTCATGGGGTGATAGACTTTCGTACGAATATGACGGATCTCATGGGTTTCAAGATACTTCTTCAACTCATGGGAGATGTAGCAGGCCCCGTTGTCGCTGAGAAGCCTCGGCCGTTGGACCACCTGGACATGCTCGACCCCGGTCTCTGCGATGGCCATATCCAGCGTGTTCTTCACATCCTCGGCCTTCATGGTCCGGCAGAGTTGCCAGGCGATGATGAAGCGCGAGAAGTCGTCCATCACCGTCGACAGATAGTACCAACCCCAGTGCACGATCTTCAGATACGTAAAATCCGTCTGCCAGAGCTCATTCGTCCGGGTTGTCGGGTGTTCGAACTTGTCTTTGGCCGAGATCACGGTAAAAGCCGGCGATGTAATCAGGTCGTAAGCCTTGAGGATCCGATAGACGCTCGACTCTGATATGAAGTATTCCCTCTTGTCCGTCATGTGCCAGGCGATCTCACGGCAAGACTTCTCCGGATACTCCCTGGCTGTCTCAACGACGCGCTCTTTCTCCCACTCCGGGATCTTGTTCCACACCTGCCGCAGATCCTTACGCCTGGAGGCCAGTCCATCATAGCCCTCTTCGTTGTATCTGCTATACCATTCGTAAAAGGAACTGTGGGGCACGTCCATCTCTTGCAATGTCCGTTCGACGCTCAGCGAGGACTCCTCGACCATCCGGATGATCTCCATCTTCTCCGACTGCGTGTACTTCATATATCGATGGATCCGGACTCCAAACCCTGAGATGTTTTTTTTAGCGTCCGGTTCCTGAGAGTCAGCTCCGCCACCAGCATCTTCAGAGCGTCGTTCTCCGTACGGAGCTCCTTGACCTCATCGGAGCCCGCCTCCCGGATGGTGTCGCCGTTGAGCTGTCCTTTCCCGGCCTCGAGGAACGCC
>Ga0316628_100000209_pt1 | contig 36574 bp, 33 predicted proteins | sample OWC_Aug_M2_C1_D5_FD_207648 | JGI IMG/M metagenome (GOLD analysis project Ga0316628, IMG submission 207648) | Wetland soil microbial communities from Old Woman Creek delta, Ohio, United States - OWC_Aug_M2_C1_D5_C | ecosystem: Environmental > Terrestrial > Soil > Wetlands | place: USA: Ohio...
CCAAACGTTTTCAGCACGTTGACCAGGGGGCAAAAGCCAGTAAAGCCCATCTGGAACAGATTGAAGCCGACAAACAACGTCAGCCACAGGAAGCTCATGTGAGACAAATCAACCTGGCCCATCCAGTGCGCCACGCCTAAGCTTACCATCACCATGAACCCGGCAAAGGTACTAACGATACGATTTACTTCCAATTGACCACTCCTTCTTTCAACAGCGCACCACGTAAAGCCGGGCGGCGCAACCGGCTAGCAATAACTCAATTTCAGCCATCTTTTGACTTCGTTGGTGCCCGGCAGTTCACGGAAAGCCGAGGCATCGCGGCAAGCTCGTTGGAGATGAAAATCGTTAAACCACTGCGTTGAACACGTAACCCACCAGCATGATGCCGGCTGACACCACGCCGACGAAGGTGGCGATGAGGCGCAGCTTGAGAACCTTGCGCAGGATGACCATTTCTGGCAGCGACAGGGCGATGACGCTCATCATGAAGGCGAGCACGGTGCCGAGTGACGCGCCCTTGGCGAGCAGCGCTTCGACGATGGGGATGATGCCTGCCGCGTTGGTGTACATCGGCACGCCGATCAATACGGAAACGGGCACCGCCCACCATGCGTCCTTGCCCATCAGGCCAGCCATGAAGGCCTGCGGCACATAGCCGTGAATTCCTGCGCCGATCGCGATACCGGCCAGTACATAGGGCCAGACCTTGCCGACGATCTCGCGCACCGAGTGGAAGCCGCCATAGATGCGGTCGCTCAATGTTTGCGTATCATCTTCCGCTACAGCTGTAACGTGCGGCATATTGCGTACCCAGTCCTCCAAATGCGCTTCCATCTTCAGGCGGCCGATGGTATATCCAGCGACGATGGCGACAGCCAAGCCCAAGCCCAGATACAGTGCGGCAACTTTCCAGCCGAACAATCCAAAAAGCAGGGCAAGAGCGACTTCATTCACCATCGGCGCCGAAATCAGGAAAGAGAATGTCACCCCCAGTGGCACCCCCGCCTGCACGAAGCCGATGAACAAGGGCACGGCGGAACACGAGCAGAATGGGGTGACGATGCCGAGCAGTGCGGCCAGCACGTTGCCGACGCCTTCGCGACGCCCGGAGAGCAGGGCGCGGGTACGTTCCGGGGTGAAGTAGGAATTGACTATGCCCATCACCATCACAACCCCGGTGAGCAAAAGCAGGACCTTGGGTGTGTCATACAGGAAGAATTGCAGTGCGTCGTATAGCTGGCCTTGTTCTACCGGCAACGCACCCACCAGCATATGTGAAAGCGGCTCCAGGGTTTTGTAAAGGCCGAGCCACGCCACGGCGCCAAAGAGCAGGAAAGCGCGCGGGTGATTTCTGATCAAGGTGCTCAAACGACTGCTTCCTTAGGCGCGCGCTCAGGCCGGCCTTCGAAGCGTGCGAGCCTTTTTTGCGACTTGCTCAACTCAGAAGACGGCACGCCGCCTCGCGTCAGTGCCTCGGCGACACTTTGCGCCCACGCAGGCACGGTCGTCAGGCTGTAAAACATCCGGTTTCCATCGCGCCGCACCTTTACCCAGCCTGCCTGGCGTAACACGCCCAAATGGCGCGAAACCTTGGGCTGAATATCGTCAAGCGCTGCGACCAACTCGCATACGCACAACTCCCCTTCTGCCGTCAGCAAGGCCAGGATGTGGCGACGGAAGGGATCAGATAAGACATCAAATAACGTATCCATGGCGCCAGTATATATGCCACGGCGTATATACGCAACTGCGTATATCGGCGTCCGGCACGATATTCTGGATGCCGTAGAAGGCATTCTCGGGGAAGGCGAATGACCCAGCCGGGCCGGTTTGCGGACCGTCAGGACATGGAAATGGCTACTCTCCAGTGCGCTGGTAAGCACTTTCGTATTGGCTGAAGCCGGATTGTTGAATGACATGAAGGCTGCTACTGCATGCCAGAGGCCGCCAACCTGTTGGATCGTGTTCGAAAAGCCGGAACGCCGGTGATACATGTCGTGCATAGAGGGATTGGCATCCGGGAGTGAGTGTGAAATACTCGCCGCTAGAGCGGCAGCCAGGAGGATGCAGTTCATGCATGAAGAGAATGAAACCGCACGCATCGAGGCATTTAGCGATGGGGTCTTCGCCATCGCCATCACGCTGCTTGTGCTGGAGATAAGGGTACCAAGTCATGAATCTGTCGCGGCGAGCGGATTGGCGCGGACGCTTGTCGCGCTGTGGCCCAGTTATCTGGCCTTCTTCACCAGCTTCGTCATGATTCTCGTTGTCTGGGTGCAACATCACTGGATATTCACTCAGGTCAGAAAAGCCGATCATCTTGTCCTCTACTGGAATGGCCTGCTGTTATTCGTCGTCACGTTTATTCCCTTCCCGACAGGATTGTTGGCGGAGTATCTATTGCATCCCGAAGCAAGGGTGGCGGCAAGCCTGTATACGGGAAACTTTCTGCTAGTGACTCTCGTTTTCCACGGGCTATGGCGACATGTATCGAAAGGCGGAAGGTTGCTGGCCGCCAACGCAATCAGCTCGAATCGGGACGAGGCGGCGCGCATCACTAAGCATTACCAGCTGGCCCCTCTTCTCTACCTCGCGGTATTTGTGCTGTCGTTCATTTCAGAAATTGCGAGTATCGTCTCCTGTTTGTTGCTGGCGTTCCATTTTGCGCTCCGGGGCTGGCCAACGAGCGCGACATAACGCAGCGGTAGACAGCGCCCTGGCGGGGCGCCTCCTGGCTTTCAAGCTGACTTGTCAAAAAAGGAAAGCAATGATTCGCTATCTCGGGCGCTATGAAGTTATTGAAGTGTTGGGGCAGGGCGCCATGGGCACCGTCTACAAAGCCAATGATCCGCTCATTGAACGCTTTGTCGCAATCAAGACGATTAACCTTCAAGTCCTGACCAAGGAAGAAAAGCAGAATTTCGAGGCGCGATTCTATCAGGAGGCCAAGGCGGTAGGGCACTTGAATCACCCCAATATCGTCACCATCCACGATTTGGGCGAAAGTGGCGATATAGCCTACATCGCCATGGAGTTTCTGGACGGGCGCGAGCTGCAGGACGTTATCGAAAACGCGCAGCGCCTAACCGTGGGCGAGGTGCTGAACATCGGCATTCAAGTGGCGGCTGGCCTGGCGTATGCGCATCAGCAAGGCATTGTGCACCGCGACATCAAGCCTTCAAACATCATGGTATTGAAAGACAGCCATGTCAAGATTACCGACTTCGGCATCGCGAGCATGGCTTCCTCGCTGTTGCTCACGCAGCCCGGCCCGATACAGGGGTCTCCGTTGTATATGTCGCCCGAACAAATCGAAAACCGTTCGATAGATTCCCGTTCGGACATTTTCTCGCTTGGCATCGTGCTCTATCAAATGCTGACCGGGCAGCTTCCGTTCTCCGGTGACAGTGCCAATTCGGTCATGTACCAGATTGTGAACCACGTTCCACCCCAACCCAGCTCGTTAAAAGCCGATCTCCCGGGCATGCTGGACGTTATCGTCTCCAAGTGCCTGCAAAAAAATCCGTATGACCGGTACCAGAATGCCGATGCCTTGGCGGCTGATTTGCGTTCATGCCGCGGAATGCTGCCGGATGAGCACACAGGCGCTGATCGGCGCGATTCCGCAGCTGGCGGTATGATGATTCAGGCCAAGGAAATGGGCAGGTGGAAATTGGCTGCCATCATCGTGTTGACCGCACTGGCGTCGGTTGCAGTCTTTGAATTGATCGAGCTGATATTCTTTCGCTGAGCACTGCCTACATGCCAAGGAAGTGCTGATCCCACTTGCAGTCTCGCGCATGTACGTGAAATTACCGGATTCCATAAGGCAAAATGCCGGGTAATACGTATTTGAACGCTTTGCCGGTTCAGCTACTGTTTTTCCTCCATGCATCTTCCCAACCATGGCGTTGCCGCAGCCAGAAAGCAGAGTAAATGACCACGGAAGTTTTAAAATTGGCCAAATCTCGAAAACGTTTGCGCATTTCATCCTGATTGGCGCTTCCCTGCGGTTGGTGGTTGGACTCACCGCATGCGAGAAGCCATGCCTGCAGAGTCAGGGGGAAAAGAGATAGAAACGAGACGCTCGATAAAGACGGCATGAGAACAGGCGAAGCGCCCAGTCTAAATGAGAGAACATCATCATGAACAAGAATCAAGTCAAAGGATTGGCAAAACAAATCGTCGGAAAAGTGCAGGAAAGTGTCGGCGTACTTGTCGGCAGCAAAAAGCTGAGAATCAAGGGGCTCGGAAAGCAAATATCCGGAAAAGTCGAGGAAACCTATGGAGATGTAAAGGAAGACATCAAGAATCTGGGCAAACATTGAATCGTGCGGGCGGGCATTTCATTTGTTTGACCGGCATGGTGCGAACCGAAACAGGATCAGCTTGGCTCCATTCCATATCGCGTTTGCGATCCCCGAAATTGTGGAATGACCGCCGGATGGGTTGCAGTTCAAATTGAACGACGTTTTTGACAGGAGGTCGCAACCATGAAAAAACCATTCGCAGTTTCTGCCGTGGCCGCCGTATTGTCGCTGGCCGCTGGCTTTGCGTCGGCTGCCGGTCCGGTGCAGGCCCAAGCCCCGGGGCAAATGCCGCCCCCAGACCAAGTGACGCCCCGGGGCGAAGTGCAGCCTCCAGGCGAAGTGCAGCCGCCAGGCCAAACGCCGCCCCCGGCACAAGCCGAGGAGACAAAGCCCGTAGAGATGCGCAGGTATAACAGCCAGCTCATGACGGGCGAGGAGCGCGCCGCGTTTCGCGCCAAAATGCGTGGCGCGATGTCCGACAAAGCACGTGACAAAATCCGCAAGCAATACCATGAGCAGATGAAAGAGCGAGCAATGGAGCGCCGCGTGCCGCTGTACGAATAGAACCCCGGCGGGAGGTGGGGTGAACCCGCGCGGAGGTATGGAACCCGGCGCAATCAAACTCTAGAGGAGTGCGAGCAACGCAACCCGCTGGGTGATGGGATTTTCACTTTCAATCTTGACGCGCAATTCGACCACGCAATCCAACTTTTACTGATCTGGGTGTTGTTCCATTTCCTTGATCTGCTTGAGCAGCGCCTTCTTCTGGTTCTCCAGATCCAGAAAGCGAGCAGACAGGCGGACCAGGTCGCTGGTGTACTGCTGGATGCGACCCTCCCGCTCCAGTTGCGCTCGCAAGACGTCCTCGTAATTAGGCGGGGCGGTGTCGATGCCCGTGCCGTTCGGGTACAGCCCCATAGGGGGGCTTCCCTCTTGGACCTCCTTCAGGCGCAGCTCCCTGGTCATCTGGTAATTGTGATAGACGGACTGCTGCTCCTCCCGCACTACGCTCAATTGCACCTTCAATTGACCCAGCCCGCCGGGTGCGTTTTCGGCAAGCGGGGCGCCGGAAGCCGCGAGCAGCAGGATAAGAATGATGTGTTTCATCGCAACTCCAGGTCCATCCCGGCGGCAGGGTTAGCGCGCAGGAAGAGAGCGTCGGGCAGCACGCACATCGGTCAGCGTCAGCGTTTGTTGCCGCCCCAGAGCAAGAGCACGCTGCCGATCACGATCGCCCCTGCACCCGCCCAAACTGGCACGTTGATGGTCTCTTTGTCCTTTAGCGACAGTTCGACCGGACCCAGTGTGGCGTCATGGGTCTCTTTGGTGTAGGTGAAACTGCCGTACACCAAACCCAGAATGCCGGCCACGATCAGTGCGACTCCTGCAATCTTGATTGCGTTCATTTCTCTTCTCCTGCGAGAGCAGACTGCGGTTCGTTCCTCACGGCATCCAGCGCACTGAAACCGGGAAGCTGGTCAAAAAAACTTGAGGGCAATAAGAACGATTGCGGCTGCCAATATGGCGCTAATAACTGACTGAAGGTAAAACCTGCCGTCTGCCAATACGTCCCAATTGAATTTTTTTGCTGGGGTTTCCATGTTGATACCCTCCTGCGAATAAACTTCGAAACGACAAATGGCGACTTCGCCCGTCACTGCAACTGTTTGTGGGGACGTCCCGCCAACTGTGAATTGGAGTTAACATCCCCCTGACGGATTAACTCAAGAAGCAACCGAGCGTAGTCGCAACGAGGGGTCGTTGCCTTGGATTGCACCGATTCACCTCGATTTGAAGCTTACCAAACCAATCTGGGTAATAACCGTCTGCTGGGGCACATTTCCGGCTGTTGACGAGCCACGCTTGGGGGAAGGTCTGGCTAAGCGGGAAGGTCTTGGTCGGACGCATCCTTGACGGCCCCCTCGTTCCGTGGTTCTGACCCCGCGGGTCGCCGCCATTGTCGTCCCAGTGGAGGCGATGCATGACACGGTGGAGTATGGGCGCAAACGGCAATGCGGCAGTCACGATGAAGACCAGCCCGGCATAGAGCGCATATAGACCTGCGAACAATTTGCCTGAAGCAGTAAGCGGCGGATTTACCGCTCCCATGCCGCCAAGCAGCATGGCCGCATTCAGAAAGGCGTCGATCCAGGACAGATGTTCGAAGAACATATAGCCAATCATACCAAAAACGAGCGAAGCGACGAGCAGCGACACGGCCATCGCAAAATGACCCAGCACCCCGCTTCACAAACTTCGCGGGTGGCACTGGAGGTTGTTTCCTGGACTCGTACATTGTGTGCTGTTTATAGCAGTTTGATGACGCTAAAGTAGCCACGGAAATCGAACTGCCGGCCCGGTCTGACGTTTACGCACCCATCAGCCAGCGTCTTTTGAGCAATAAGTGGGAAAGATAAAACATTGCCGATCCCAAGAGAAACAAATAGACCCAATCAAAAGTCAGGTCCGCCGTCGCTCCATCTTCCAGCAGTATGGACTGAAGGGGCTTATACAGCTGATAGGACGGCAGCAAAGGCGCAACGGCGGTCAATTTTTGTGAAACATCGGACATCGCGGAGGGAAGCACGTGCGGCAGATAGAAGATCACCCCCAGCGTTCTGGCGCTTGCCTGATTGCGGCAGAGAAAGCCAAGAAAAACTCCGCAAGCGCTGAAACAATAACTGCCTACGGCGATAAAAGCGAGATAGTGAAACAAATGCGACGGGCCGAAGTTACCCAACCCATGAAGCAACAGGACGGCCATGATGATCAGAACCATTCCAAGGACCAGTTTGGCAATCAGCCACTGCACGTCCTGTATGGGCGTCTGGAGTAGAGCGAGGAGCAGTTTCTTCTCTTTTTCCTCGGCAACCTGCGCCGGGAGAATAATGAAACCGATGAGCAGGACCAGCATCAGGATCCAGGTAGGAAAAGTCTCTTTTTGAACGCCGCCTTCATGCAGTGATTTGACCTCGGTGATCCAATCCGGCCCATGTCCTTCCGCCGCCTTCTGCAGAGCAGAGAAATTTTGCACGATCGCGACGGTATGCAGAGAGTCCTTTTTCAAAACCGCCAGTGCAAGACTGCCGGGAACTTTCTCATTCCCGGTTAAAACGCCGTCTATCTTGTGCTCCTTCAATAGGCGCATGCCCTCGGTCTCATTTTGAACCCATGTCACCTCGACGATCCTTTCGGCTGCGTTGACGCTCCGGGTGATCTCGGGCGCATAAGGATAATGCTGAAGGAGACCGATTTTGACTCTGGTGGAGTCCGGGCCGGCCCGGTCAATCAAGTTCATGGACGTGAACACAAAAAGAGGGACGAAAATAATGAGCAGAAATGTCTTGTTCCTGAATGCGATGGCCAGATCGTTGAATGAGAGCAGAAGAATGTTTTTCATCATCCCGCGTATAGCTCTTCATGAATTGCGGATCGAAAATATTCCAGTGGAGATCCGTCGAAGACCAGCCTGCCTTGGTGTAGCACCATGATGCGCGTTGCCAGGCCCCTTATTTCTTCCGGCCGATGGGAAGTGAACAGCAGCGTTTTCCCGGAACCATGCATGGTGCCCATCAGCCGGTAGACCTCCCGGGTCATCTCGAAGTCCAGGCCCGATGTGGGCTCGTCCAGCAGGAGCACGGGGGGATCCGCCAACAGTGCGCGCCCGATGTTCACCCTCTGCCGCAAGCCTTTTGAGAGCGCCTGAACCTTGCTTTTTCGAAAGGGCAGCAGATTGAACTCGCCCAAAATTTCCTCGACTCGCAGAAAGGGCGTTTGGGAGAGAGCGGCGAAGAGTCTGAGATTGTATTCAACGGAGAAGAATTCGAAAAGATTGGGCACTTCCGGAATGAATCCCACTTTCCTGACGACAGCCGTCCTGTCCTTCAGGTCGACCCCGTCTATGATGACGGTACCGCGATCTGGAACGGTCCAGTTTGCCAGCATTTTCAGAAGGGTGGATTTGCCGGCGCCGTTATGGCCGACGATGGCGATTAGTTCGCCTGCGGTTACGTCAAAGCTGGTCGGCGTGAGCCCCCAGCTTTGCTCATAGCGCTTTGCAAGTTTCCGAATTTCGAGCTGCATGAGTTACCGCTCTATCCTTAAATGAAGATTCAAGCGTGACGGCGGCGCCGCAGGCCAATCGCGGGCTTCGTCACAACTCAGCAATTCGTCGCCTGGCTGGTAAACCAACTTCGCAATACCTGCTCTACAGGATCCTGAGGATTACGATCACGAGAAGGACAATTAGCAGGACTTCAACCATGATGACCTCCTTGGCATTGGGGAAGTATGATGAAACTGCCGAGGTTGAAATTCGATTCCCTCCTCGACCCCGAGTACACTTTGCACTTGTTCGGCACCTGTCTCAGTGCGTTAGGGCACAGAGCTGCACCAGACATCCGGAAGCGCGCATGGGGTGCAGGCGTCAGTGCGCGGGTAAGTCGTGCCGGGCTTGCACGACATCATCTCGACTCATCAAACAGGATCTCCAGACGCATGAGGAGCGCACCGCTGGCGCGATAATTCCTTTCTGCGGGAAAGTGCAGTTGTGGGCTTATGTCCAAAAATTGCCATTCTCGATGCAAGCGATAACGGTAATTCAGTAGCACGACGTAATCGGATACCCGGGACTGCGGATTGCTGACCCCGATTATACTTGCCTGATACAGCAAGGCGGTGCGGTCGCTCAGGGCGTGGAAGAACGACAGGTCCTGGCGCAGGTCGAAGTTCGATTTGTCCCGGAGCCAGGTGGCGGTGCTGGTGGCGCGAAACAGGACAGGCGCGCTGATGATGTGCTCCAGGTCAAGCTGACTGGTCTCACCGGCGCCTATGGTGCTAAACCAATATACAGATTCTGCGGCCTTCAGGCGCCACTCGCCCATCGGGGCTGTAAAGCTTCCTCTGGTGCGTACGAAAGGGGCCGGGGCGGCAGGGCCATGAAATTTAAGTCCGCCATCCGTACTGAAGTGCCAACGCTCCTCCTTTGCCTTTTCAACGCGCACGGCCAAGGCAACCCCGGGGGGCGCGGCAACCTGATTGGGGAGCACGGGCGAAACTTGTGCGGGCGTCGTCTCGGCTGCTATATTCTTCTCGGGATCTGTTTCCACCAGCAGGTGTAACCGCCCCTCGGTTACAGGCAATCTTAAATTCATCCTCGCTGCAAAATCATAATGGCGGGTGACGCCATATCCCATCGCGCGGGTAAAGTCCAGCTGAAACACAGTTCGATTGCTCTCCTGGTAATGGCGGTCGCCGCCAAAGAAGCGGTCGATATAGTTTGCGAAGCCGGTAATTTTGCCGGACAAATAGTCACGCGAAATGTCCATGTCGCCAGGGGATTGCGGAGCCTGTAAAGTGGGTTGCGATGCATCCGGAGCAGGTTGCGGCATCTGTGAAGCAGGTTGTTCTGCGCCGAACAGGTGCAACGGGAAAAGAAGGGTGATTCCCAACAGCAGGCCGGGCGCAAGGCTGGAAGGCCAGATGAATTTACGCTGAAAGTAAGACATCGCCCTTGCCCATGCCTATCCCGCGTCATGCACTTTGATCAGCTGGTCATGGAAAGCGCGCCGAGGCGGACCGTGCCAGCCTGAGCCCTAAACGGCAGTCCTACGGAAGATCTCTGGCTAAGCGAAACCCGAAGCTGCTGAACCGGAGAGCAGGCTTGTTTATGTAGCGCATAGCCGCGCGCACGTTCCTTGGCGAGTCGTTCCACGAGCCGCCCCGAAGCACGTGCCGGGCGCCGTCACCTTGCCACGCACTGCCGTCAGACGGGGCGCCAACATAGCTGTCGTGATAGCTGTCCTCGGTCCATTCCCATACGTTCCCCAGCATGTCATATAGTCCGAATGCATTTGCCTTGAAGCTGCTCACGGGAGCGGTATAGGCAAAGCCATCCGCACAGCCATGTACCGACCACGATGTCGCGCCGCGTATCCTTGCCTGTGCGGCCTTGTCGGCAGCATTCGCATATCCGCAAGCCGCATCAGGATTGTCCCCCCAGTAGCGTGCGGTGCTGGTCTTGCCACGGGCGGCGTATTCCCATTCAGCCTCTGTCGGCAAACGGTAGTTCTTACCTGTCTTGCGTGACAACCATTCCGCATAGGCTTTGGCATCGTTCCAGTTCATACAGGCGACGGGGTGGTTGTCGTCTTGTGCGTATCCGGGCTCCTGCCAGTTGCCGCTGCGCTCTTCAAATCTACCACCTTCAATCGTCCAGCATTTGCCGCCGGCACTGTATTTTGTCATTTCCACGAATGCCGCAAACTGGCTTCGCGTGATCTCGGTCTTGCCCAGAGCGAAGGTGGCGATACTCACCCGATGAACCGGGCTCTCGTTGTCATCATGTCCTGCCTCAGAATCGGGTGAGCCCATGGCAAAACTTCGCGCAGGGATGACCACCATTTCGGGACAGTCGCGACAGTCGCGGAAGATTTTGCCTGATTTACCCTGCCCCGCCGCGTTGGCATAGGCAGGCATCCCCATCAGGAAAAAGACAGCAATGACGCGATGAAACAGATTGCGCATGGGTATTGGCCTATTTTTACCGGACACGCGGATTGGGTAGCGAGTCATATCGTATAGCCTTTATCTTGCAGGCAGATGAGGCGCTGCTAGATTTGAGGTTAGTCACGTTGCTGTCATTCTTGCTTGATTGCGCCACCCGCGCGCCACGTGCGGTTTCGACCAAACCCGGCGCCTCGCGCTGCCGGATAGCCCCGGATTCTGCAGCAGACGCCTGATACGCGAAATGTTGACGTGGTTGTCGCAGAGAACGATAGCCAGCGCTAGTCGATTGAACCCCCCGCACCGCTGTTGCTGCCGATCGGAACCACCTAAACAGACCGCCTTTCCGAAAGTGTAATTGGCTTTGGGGCAGGGAGGAATACCTGATATACAGCAACTGCGGACGGGAAATAGGGTAGCCGGCTGCGCAGTCGGCCACCCCCGCGGCCATCCAGGCAGGCTGCCGAACCGGGCACCAATAGTCCGCTGCAGCCGGACTGATTCTGGTGGCAAGTGCCGCCGGAGCCCTGATCACGCCGGTTCGCACTTCGAGTTAAACAGCGCGCTGATCAATTCGCAGACTGGCGCATGCAATTGAAGTTTGCTGCATGCACTAATCCGAAAATACAGGAGAATGCGTATTTGAATACTTCTCCGGTTCAATTATTGTTTTTCCTGACGCATCCTTGGGACAAGTACCTCACTTGCCGCTGGCGCCAAGCACGGTGCGAACCCGCCGCCATATTATGAGGCAAACGCCATGCTGGTCGTCCCGGCCTGCTTAAGACACGGGCGTATGGGAGTTTAAAAATGGACCAAATCTCGAAAGCATTCGCAAACTTCATCCTGATGGGCGCTTCCCTGCTATTGGTGGTTGGACTCACCGCATGCGAGAAGCCAGGGCCTGCGGAGTCAGCGGGAAAAAAGATAGACGAGACGCTTGATAAAGCCGGCAAAAAAACAGGCGAAGCGACAGATACTGCCGGTGAAAAGCTTTCCGAGCAAGGCACGAAAGCGGGCGTGGTCATTGATGATTCCGCGATTACGGCCAAGGTCAAAGCTGCCATTCTGGACGAGCCGGGCCTCAAGACGCTGCAAATCAGCGTTACGACCGTCAACGGCGTGGTGACGTTAAGCGGGTCAGTCGATTCCCGGTCGAAGAGCGACAGAGCCAAGGCGCTGGCCGGCGCGGTGGCGGGTGTGAAGACGGTTCAAAACCGGCTGGTCGTAACGCCACCCCAATGATGTCAATCGTTCGAGCATTATCCTGCTGGCCGCTAACCTGAAGGAGATTGCCATGCTTTATACCATTGCCGTAGTGCTGATCATCCTTTGGCTGCTTGGGCTGGTCACATCCTACACCATGGGAGGATTCATCCACATCCTCCTGGTAATTGCCATCGTGGTGGTGCTGCTCAACGTCATCGGGGGCGGGCGTCGGTCCTAAGCTCCCCCAAAGTGCCCGGGGAAGAAAAGCACCTTGATGCGCATGGCAGGCATCGGGCATGACCGGCATAAGGAAGGGGCACAACCCCATGGAAAAGCGTTTCGAATATTTCGCCCATCTTGCCGCTGTGTCAATTCTGGCGGCAGGTTGTTTCCTGGTGCTGATGCCATTCCTTACGGCGACACTGCTCGCCGCCGTGATTTGCATCTCGACTTGGCCTCTTTTTCTTTTGTTGTTGCGCCGCATGAAGGGCAGGCAAACCCTGGCCGCGCTCGGCATGACGCTATTGCTGGTACTCGTTTTGATCGTGCCGCTGGCACTGGCGGCATACACCGTGGCCGATAACGTCACATCCCTCTACAACGAGATCAAGCAAGCCGCGCAGGCGGGGCCGCGTGATCCCCCGGCCTGGCTAAAAAGCGTGCCGTTGGTCGGGGAAGCGGTCAATGCATATTGGCACCTGATCTACTCCAGCCAGGAAGAAATGCTCGGGCTGACGAGACGTTTGCTGGAGCCTGCGAAAAACTTGCTGCTTGCGGGCGGAATCATGATTGGGCAGGGCGTCGTGGAAATGAGTCTGGCCGCCTTCGTCGGTTTCTTTATCTATCGCGATGGCGCGTCAGTGGCGGGTTTTCTCGAGGGTACGATAGGCAGGGTGGTCGGAGAGCATGCGGAAAATGTCGTCGGCATCATCATCAACACCGTGCGGGCTGTCATGTACGGGCTACTGGGAACCGCCTTGGCGCAGGGTATCGTGGCCACCATCGGATTCACCATCGCGGGCGTCCCGGCGCCGATTCCGCTCGGCGTGGCCACTTTCCTGCTTTCCCTGCTTCCCGTCGGGCCGCCGCTGGTGTGGGTGAGCGCGGCGATCTGGCTGTTCTACCGGGGCCACCCCGGATGGGGAGTGTTCATGCTACTGTGGGGCTTCTTCATGATCAGCGGCGTGGATAATGTGGTGAGACCCATGCTCATCAGCCGCACCAGCAACTTGCCATTCATCCTGGGATTCTCCGGCGTCCTGGGCGGGATACTCGCCTTCGGCTTCGTCGGCATCTTCATCGGACCGACGCTGCTTGCGGTGGGGCTCAGCCTGCTGAAGGAGTGGGTAGGCCGCGGCAGCGCGGTTTGAAAAGAGAGATCCGGAATCATTCCTGGGGATCTGCGACGTGCGCCCGCTGGCTTGTGGAACGATGGGATTAGACGGCTGACGCAAGAGATGATTATTGATGAGGAGGTGAATGGAGGGTCATGCCAGCGGAAGAACCCCTTGCATATGTATCCGCCATTTTTTACCATGTTTGCCAGTTAACGGCGTATTTTTTTGGGAGCTTCGTATGGAGTTACTTAAAACAGATATAGTCGGAACCGGGTTAGCGCAGCGTATTCAACATCACCTGAGCGATAAGGTCGTAGCCCCGTTCAAAGTCCGCTTGCCGAACGGCGAAACGTACAGCTTCGGCCAGGGCGAACCCACCTTTACCGTTTCTTTGAATGACCAGAATGTCTTCTCGGCCGTCGCGCGGTTCGATGAACTGAGCTTTGCCGAAGCGTACATCAATGGCAATCTGGACATCGAGGGGAGCATGTGGGACGTCATGCGCTGTCGCGAGATTTTGAGCGACATACATCCGTTACATATCATTTGGCGGCGCCTGGCGCCGTTGCTTGCGGGGCAGGTGCGCACCAACAAACGCGCGATTGCGGGCCATTACGAGTACGAGAACGAGCTTTATCTCAAGTTCATGGACGCGACCCGCTGTTATTCGCAAGCCGTGTTTGAAAGCGATGACGAGCCGCTGGAAACGGCGCAACGCCGCAAACTGGAGTTCGCCGTGCAAAGCTGCGGGCTTAAGCCGGGCGACCGGGTGCTGGACGTGGGCGGCGGCTGGGGGACATTTGTCGAGTACGCCGGAAAGCAAGGGATACAGGTTACGGCCCTCACGATTGCGCGCAAGTCGGAAGAATTCATAAACAACCTGATCCAGGCGCAGCGACTGCCCTGTAAAGTGATATACGGCGATTTCTACGAGCACAGGTCTCCGGAACCCTATGACGCAATTGTCATCCTCGGCGTCATGGAGCACCTCCCGGATTACGCTGCCGTCGTCCACCAATTCCGGCGCCTGCTGAAACCGGGCGGAAAAATATACCTGGATGCCAGCGCATTTCGTGAGGAATATTCCAAATCCACCTATATGTCGCGTTACATCTTTTCCGGGAACCACCGCTACTTTTGCCTGCACGACTTCCTGTCCAAAGTCGCCACGACGAACTTCGAGGTAACTGCCGTCTATAACGACCGCCACAGCTATTACCTGACCTGCCGGGAATGGGCGAAGAACCTGGATGCGGCGCGCGAGGAAATCGTGCGGAGATGGGGTGAAAAGGTTTACAGGACATTCCGGCTTTACCTGTGGGGCGCGTCCCACGCATTTTTCAGCCGTGGCATGGAGGCGTTCCGGGTTGTGTTGGAACGCCCGGAAGACATGAACCGCCACGGGCCAAATTTGTGAAGAACGCAACACCAGGTATTACCAGTTAGCCAGTAGATAATGAGGCATATTGAAATTCATAGAACACACCGGACCGGCTGGCTCCGTGCGGCCGTTCTGGGCGCGAACGACGGTATCGTATCCACTGCCAGCCTTGTCCTGGGCGTGGCGGCAGCAGGCGGGACTGCGAGGAGTATTTTACTCGCAGGCGTTGCCGGCCTGGTCGCTGGCGCCATGTCGATGGCTGCGGGAGAGTACGTTTCGGTCAGTTCGCAAGCCGATACCGAACGCGCAGATCTGGAACGGGAGAGCAAAGAGTTGGCTGCGAATCCCGGCAACGAACACGCAGAGCTGAAGGCCATTTACGTTGCGCGCGGACTGGATGAGGTGCTGGCCTCGAACGTTGCTACCCAATTGATGCAGCGTGATGCGCTTGGCGCACATGGGCGCGATGAGCTGGGTATATCCGATACACTGGCCGCGCGCCCCATCCAGGCAGCACTAGCCTCGGCGGGTACGTTTGCCGTAGGCGCTGTGTTACCTCTTCTGGTAGTGGTGTTGTTTCCCGCTTCTGCACTTATGTGGGCTGTCTCGGGCAGCTCGCTCCTGTTTCTTGCACTGTTGGGCTCCTTGGCTGCAAGCGCCGGCGGTGCGCCCGTGGTTACCGCCGCCGCGAGGGTCACTTTTTGGGGTGCCATGGCGATGGCGTTGACAACTGGAGTAGGGGCGCTATTCGGGTTAGCCGCGTGAAAACCCATGCCTCACGAATGTCGACGCCTGAAGTTGTCGTAGCGCCGCTTTCAGGGAGTAAAGCAGGCAACGTGGCTTGCCTGCGTGCCAATGGAATGAGTTGCTACCACCGACTGAGCGGCGATTCACTTCCACATTACGTCGCAGTTATCCTTTGCTGCGGCAGTTAGCAATTCGATTAGTGGCAGCGCTCGATGAGACATGCTCACCGCAGGATCATCCGTATTCTTTGCTTCGGTTGCCGAGGAGGTTTTTTCCGCATCGATGGCGGCTGTTAACCGGCTCAGGGCTGCAGGAACATCTGCGGCCAGAAGGGCGCTGGGCACCGTTCCACTGTGTCCCATCTTTTTCAATAGGGAAGTTGCCACATCTCCAAACATGGTAATGTCGGCATACGCTTTGGTTGAAAATGTCACAAGCATACATTGCTCCTTGGGGCGGACAATTAGTGTCTGATTATGCGCCCGGAATCGCACGGTATCACTAGCATCTATAAAAAAACGAGACCTCAATGTTTCGGAGACCTCCGTCGGCAATCGTCGAGTGGGCGGTCAGGGCGCATAACTTATTGAGCGCGCCCCATGTATCAGCAGGGATCGGAAAGGCCGAGCCACGACCCGCTACGTAAAAACAGGAGGGGCTTGACGACCTGAGGCACACTTCCAACGTCTTCCCCGCTTATGTATACTATGCAACGTGAGTAATTGTTGCGTCAGACGGCAACATATATAAGGGTACAAGCCTAGTCGGGTGACTGGAATTCGATTGGCTGTATGCGACGAGGGATGCATAGAAGCCCGTATTCGGGTACAAATGGACCTTGGTTGCGGGCTGGCTCCGTGCGTCGAAAAGCGATGCAAAACCTCCCTTTGTGCAGATGGATGTGCTTGCGAGGACGCAACAAGAAGTGGCGAGGCGTTCAAACCTGAATTTCAATAACTGCCGTTCAGATAAGTGTTGCATTAGGCAATTCGGGCAAGCGCATGTCATCTAAAAATGGGTTGTTCGATGGGGCAGGGAAGCCTGTGGGGCGGGCACTTGCCAGTGCTTCGCTTCCGGCCAAGCTGACCCGTCCGCGACTGACCGCGATCTACCCGCGCAGCAGGCTTGTTGAAATGCTCGATCGGGCATTTGCTGCTCCGGCAGTGTGGATTGAAGCCCAGCCTGGCGCAGGCAAGACCACGCTCGCGGCGAACTGGCTTGATCAACGCAAGCGCCCCTGTCTGTGGTGCGAAGTCGACGTGGGTGACGCGGATCCGGCCACCTTCTTCCATTATCTGGGGCTGGCGGCGAAACACCTGGCGCCCCGTTACAAGCAACCGCTTCCTCACCTTACCCCGGAATATTTGCCCGGTATCGAAGTTTTTACCCGCCGCTTCTTTGAAGAGTTGTTCCGGCGCATGCCGCAAGACGGCGTCCTGGTGCTCGATAACCTTCAAGCTGCCGGGGTTGGTGGCATGTTGCATGACATTCTTCGTATCGCCATCGAAAGTCTGCCCGCCGACGTGAAAATGCTGTGCATTTCGAGGCTGGCGCCTCCCATGGCGCTTGCCAGACTGCGCGCGAACGGCCAAGTGGCGGTGCTGCCCCCAGCGGCTATTTGTTTGACTCTGGATGAAGCGCAAGGCATAGCAGCCTTACGCGGGCATGTCAATGAGGCGGGGGTTGCATCGATACACGAACGCACTCATGGCTGGGTTTCCGGGCTGGTGTTGATGCTAGAGGGCTCGGTCGCGCGGGCGGAGGTGGGCATACCCAACGCGCCCGGTTCGCGCGGCAAGCCCGGCAAGCCCGACACACAAATCCTCTTCAACTACTTTGCCACCGAGGTGATGTATGGCCTGGATGAGCCAAAACGGCAAATATTGGCCAAAAGTGCGCTGCTGCCCAAGTTCCGTGCAACCGATATCGAGGCGCTGACGGGCAATGCCGGCGCCGCCAAAATGATTGCTGAAATGGAGCAGTGCAACTACTTCATTTACCGCCTTTCGCCGACGGAACCAGTCTACGAATATCACCCGTTGTTCCGCGAATTCCTGCTGGCGTGCCTGCAGGACATGGTCGATGAGCCTGAGCATGCGCGCCTGCGCTCGCACGCGGGCAAGCTGCTGGATGAGGCCGGAGAGCTGGAAGAAGCCGCCGTGCTTTGGGGCGCATCGCGCAATTGGGCTGCCCTCGTCCCGCACATCATGAAGCATGCGCCTGGCCTGCTGGCGGAAGGGCGCGCACATGTCGTGGAACAGTGGCTGGCATCGCTGCCCGCAGAATTGACTACTGCCGAGCCCTGGCTGCAATACTGGATGGGTGCCTGCCGGCTGGCGTTCGACCCGGCGCGAGCGCGCACCTGCTTTGAGCGCTCCTTTGCGCTGTTTGAAAAAGCGGGCGACTTGTCCGGCCAGTGCGAGAGCTGGGCGAGCATTATCGACTCGTTCAATCTTGAATGGAACGATTTCAAGCCGCTCGATCACTGGATTGCGGTGATGGACCGCCTCATTGCCAAAAATCCTGAATTTCCGTCACCGGAAAGCGAAGTGCGTGTTGCATCCGGCATGTTGAGTGCGCTCACCAACAGGCAGCCAGGGCGTTCGGACCATCAATTCTGGGCGGAAAAGGTGGAGTCGATCGTCTTGACCAGCAACAATGTCGCGTTGCGCATGATGCTCGGCAATACGCTGGTCTTCTACTATATGTGGGTTGGCGATTTCTCCAGGATCGCGGTGCTCATCGACGTGCTGAGGCCTGGCGACGTCTCGAAAGATTGCGATTCATTGTCGCGCCAGTACTGGCATGTCATGGTTGCAATGTACTCATCATTCATTGCGGACTGGGAAACCTGCCGCAAGGCGATTGAAAATGGCCTCATGGATGACGAGGAAAGCGGTGTGCACATTCTCGATACATTTCTACTCGGACAGGCCATTTATTGCGCACTGTCCTTGAGTGAGGTCGAAAAGGCGCAAGCTTTCCTGGGGCGAATGGCCCTCATCAACAGCCCGCGGCTGGGTGACAAGGCGTTCTTCCACTATCAGGCGGCTGCGGTCTCATGGCGCGTCGGCAAGTTCGGCAAGTCCACCGAGCATGCCAGACTGGCCGTGAAGATCTGCGAAGAAATGGGATGGCCGAATGCGTTTGTGCCCTGCCTCATTGAACTGGCGGTAGATTTGTTTGACTCAGGCCGCCATGACGAAGCCGACGCCAGTATTGGACGGGCTATGGATGCCTGCCGCGGCATGCCCGGGCTGGAGTTTATCGCCTGTATGAATGGCGCGCGCTTTGCGATCGAGCGCGGCAGCGAGGAGCGAACGCGTACGCTGCTCGAGCGGGGGCTGCACCTCGGATCACGTTATGGGTTCTTGAACCTGCCGCGCTGGAATGACGACATGATGACCCGGCTTCTCGCCTGGGCGCTGGAATCGGGTATCGAGACCGAATACGTATCAAGTTTCATCCGCAAGCGCGGGCTTGTTCCCCCTGGCGATGGCAACATACCCGAGCTATGGCCCTGGCCCCTAAGGATTGAAACGCTGGGGCGCTTTGCGCTGGTAAAAGACGGGCAGGCGACCCAGTCAGCAGGTAAGGCGCAAAAGAGGACGCTGGAGCTGCTCAAGGCGTGTATCGCCTTCGGCGGCATCGAAGTGAGCGAACAGCGGCTGTGCGATGCCCTTTGGCCCGGCTCCGAGGCGGATGACGCGCGCGCTGCCTTCAAGATCACCCTCCACCGCTTGCGCAGCATGGTGGGGCACGGGGCGCTGCTGCTGCACGAATCGAAACTCAGCCTGAACTTGCGGCGCTGCCGCGTGGATGCCCTTGAGTTCGAGCGGACTGCCGGCAACCTGATTGCCGCCGAACACCTGTCCCTGCCCGAGCTGAACCGGTACGGCGCGAAAGTGGCACAGCTGTATCGAGGGTCATTTCTGCCTGACGAAGATTCGGTCTTTGCGCTCACTGCGCGCGAGCGGCTGCGCGTGAAATGGATGCGCGCGGTCGGCGTGCTGGCCGAGGGCTTGCTCCGGCACGGTGCTTGCTGCGAAGCGCTAGAGTGGTATGAGCGGGGACTCGAGGCGGAGCCGCTGGCCGAACCTTTCTATCAGGGCTTGATGCGCGCGCTGCTGTCTCTGCGGCGTACCTCCGAAGGTCTGGCCGCGTATGAACGCTGCGCCACGGCGCTGGAACTCCAACTGCGGGTGGCTCCTTCCCCGGAAACCGAGGCGCTCGCTCAGGCATTGCGCGCCCCCGGTCCCTGATTTCACCGGTGTAACCCATCTGTAACCTCTGGGCGTATCTAATTCCCGATGGCGGAAGGGTACGTATTTACCCGTATCCTGTGCCTAGGTCCCTCCGGAAAAATAAGAAGACCGCCAGAGCCGCGAATTTGCGGGTGCGGTAAGCCGGGGAGCGCGCCCGGTAGAGGCTGGCCGGTTTTTACACCGTGGTTATGAGGGAGGTATCAAACATGCAGCATTCAATGAAATTGGCGTTGCTTGCGCTGGTTCTGGCAGGAAGCTCGCTGCCCGCTCAAGCTGCGCCTTCGAGCTGTTTTGCATACCGCACAAAAGGCGGTGATGCCTTCCAGCTCGCCTGTTATCAGGACGCCGCAGCCTGCACCAGTGCGAAAACCGATTATCAGAGGAACCCATCAATCGAGGCGACTGGCTGCGCTCCCCAGATCTATTGCTTCACCTACAATCAGGGCAGTAAGTCGAGTGCCTGCTACCTGGATGGCAACCAGTGCGTTACCCAGCGCAATCTGATGGCCAGCCACGGCGGCAATGTCGGGCTCTGCGTGAGCAACACCGCGCCCGGTACTCCTAGGATACAGCTTGCGCAGGGCACGCCTCCTCCTCCTTCGGGAGGCGGCTCCATGCCGCTGCCCCCCCCTCCGGGAGGCCACTCCGTGCCGCCGCCCCCCCCTCCGGGAGGCCACTCCGTGCCGCCGCCACCCCCTCCGGGAGGCCACTCCGTGCCGCCGCCACCCCCTGCACCAGCGAACGCAGGTGGAGTAGCGCTTCCGCCCCCACCTCCGCCCACGCCCCGAGGTGCTACCGGCATTAATGCATTCCCGGCCGTGTTCAATCCTACGGCAGAAGGACGCAACGACTTCAATGCTTATCTGCTGGCCTATCTCGCAACTGCGATCTACCCGGATCAGCTGCCAAAGATCGCTATTCAATGGCACCGTGATCTCAGTGTTCGCACCCTTGTGAATCCTGTTATGTTCACACCTGAGTTCGCCGCAGCGACGAGGCACTTGTTCTGGAATCCCGCTATGCCGCTCAGCGCGGGGAATCGCCCACCGGTGTTTACACCCGTCTATGACGACGACGGCAGCGGTTATAACCCCTTGGCCATGGTTGTCGATACACCGCAGGCTATCTTCGTGGTGTTCCGCGGTACCAGCCGCGTGGCTAATGCTCGTGACGATTTCACCTATCAATGGGGCGCGTGGACGAAGACCGACTTCAACTTTAACCAGATTCCGCTATACCCCGAAGACAAATTGCCGGGGAAGGTGCACCAGGGGTTCTGGGACAGCCTCGGCAAGATTCGCAACCGATTGCTCGATTCTCTGGTTGCCGCGGGCGCGGGATACGGCAATCAGGGCAAGCCTGTCTGGGTTGCGGGGCACAGCCTGGGAGCTGCGCAGGCGCAGCTTTTTGGCGGCTGGTTGGTGAAGAGGCACAACATAAGGGTTCAGGGCGTCTACGCATTCGCAGCGCCCCATGTCGGTGACAGGGCGTTCGTCGACGAGCTGAACCGGGTGTTTTATCGAGGGCAGCACCTGCAGCGATTTGAATTTATCAACGACACTGTGACGATGATGCCCCCCTATGCCGCGGGTTACGAGCGCGCTGGCGTGCGCAACTACTACAACGATGTGCATACCTACAACTTCGCCAAAGCGGAGCGCTGGTGGACAGAGGACGTGCTCTTCCTTCCCACGCTGTTCGGCACTCTCGGGAACGCCGTAGAGGGGACCAGGAACTCGGTCGACGAGCACGCCATGCGCAGTTCCTTCAATCCAAAGCCGGTGCACCTGAACCTCGTTGGCAGCGATTTCTGCTACCACCATCCGACATGGTACCTGAACGCTTCATACAACCAGCTGCCGTCCGCTGCCAGGAGCGCAGTACCAATACCGCTCGCCATGCCCAATGCAGGGGAGGAGGCTTGCAGCATCAGCAACGTGGCGCTCGCAAACGCCAATAATATCGGCACCAACATCGGCGCCGGGGTGCAGAGTGCGGCTCAGGGAGTCAAACAGGCTGCAACCGAACTGGCGCATGACATCAGCTACACGGCCGATGTGATTACGAGTAATGCAACCGGCGGGGCGATTCGGGAGGGTACGTACCGCTTCCGCCTGGGCGGGCGCTATCTGCAGTATATAGCGCCCTCAGCCAACGGTGCGCCGCTCGAACTCACGAGCCTGAGGCCCGGCGCCCCGGAGCAGGAATGGGAAGTCAAGCGCGATGGCGCAGTTGGCTACGTCATCAAGGCGGGCGGCCGGTTTCTCGACAATGCACACGAGAGTGAGTTTACCAGCGGGGGCAAGGTGCAGCTATGGGATGCCAACCTGGGTGGATGGCATCAGGGGAATCAGCAGTGGACTTTTATCAAAGTCGGGACTCAGACTAATGCATTCGTGATCAGGAGCAACAGCGTCAAAGGTGAAGTACTTTCCGGCGTGGCGACCGATACTACCCGCGTTGTCCACACGCCCGTCTCGAACAACAACCCCCTTCAGGTGTGGGTTGCCGAGTGGGTGAGATGACGGGCATATCCATGTCAGGACTCCGGCTGTGCGGGGCGTCTCACCAAGATGGACATGCAATGCTTGGGCACCAGCCCCGCGTCTGCTGCAAACGACAAGGTTTACGGTACGCAAACGATTTTTATGGAGAGGGAACATGGGTAGAACCGGAAGCACACGAGCATTCAAGAACAGAGTCTCGACTATGAAATTGCCATTTTTCGTCCTGCTGGGCATGCTTTCTTTGTCGATTTTTTCCAGCCCCGGCTACGCCAAGCCGGACGCGGCCAATTGCCAAGACCATCCCCTGCTCAGCCGCATGCCCGATTACTGGATCGAAGCCTGTACGCAGAAGCAGTTCGATGCCTACAAATTCCTCGATGCGCACGGCAAAAACACCCAGGTGGAGGGGCGTTACTGGAATATTCGCTATCAGCCGCCCGCCGGCTTGGCCGAGAAGCCAAGCACGTTGCAGGTCCTGCGCAATGTAGAGAATGCGGTAAAGCAGGTCGGCGGAAAGTTGGTGGCGGCCGACTCCTCGAAGGAGACCCTGCTGCTCGTCAAGGGTGACAAGGAACTCTGGATCGAGGTGTGGGCTGACTATACCGGCAAGTACATTCTCACCATCGTGCAGCGAGATGCCATGGCGCAGGTCATTACCGCCAATGCGGATGCATTCGCAGATGGGCTCAAGACCTCGGGGCATATTGCCGTGGAGGGTATATTGTTCGACACGGGCAAGGCCACGCTCAAGCCGGAATCGAAACAGGCAATCGGCGAGATCGCCAAGCTGATGAAGGCGGACGCCGGATTGAAGGTGTTCGTGGTGGGGCACACGGACAATGTGGGCGCGGTGGACGGGAATATGAAGCTTTCTCAGGGCCGCGCTGAGGCCGTGGTGCGGGAGTTGGTGGGCAGCGGCATAAATGCCGCGCGCCTCAGGGCGTTCGGCAATGGCCCATATGCGCCCGTTGCCTCGAACGATGCCGAGTCCGGACGCTCGAAAAACCGCCGCGTCGAACTGGTCAAGCAATAGGAGTTCCGCCAAGGCGAAGCTGTCAATTAGTCAGCAGGGCACTTGTTAACAGTTCATTGTGGGCGCATTTCTCAAGCTTCAATGAACATAGACGATAACTAGGGAGATTCAAGCAATGCCAATCAAGAAACCACGACAATATTTCGCCTGCGCCATCCTGGCAGCATTCGTCACCATGAACTCGGGGCTGTCGTTTGCCGATGACAGCGAGGCCGAGGTAGACAACTCGAAAGTCACGCAAAAACTGAAAAAAGTGAAACGCGCGGGCGGTGTCAAGCCGGTGGTCACCATTTACGAGTTCCGCAGCAGCGTGCCGGAAATTCAGGTGCGGGCTGCTCAGGAAATGTTTGTGACGGCGCTCATCAAATCAGGGGCCTTTGCCGTCGCCGAGCGGCAGCGCCTCGACGCGGGGGTCAACCGCGAAAAGCAACTCAACGCTTCAGGCATGACCACCGGCGATTCCGCGAACTCGAAGCTGGCCGGGGCCAACTACGTATTCGAAGTGGTGGTATCGGAAGCCAATGCAAATGAAAACAACAGTCAGGGCGGCGCCAGGGTAGGAGGGGTGGAGGTCAAATACGGCAGTGCCAGTGACAGTATAGGCATGGATGTGCGCATCATCGATGTATCGTCAGGCCTGGTCGTCGATTCAGTAAATGTCAGGAAGAAAATCGAATCCAGTGGCACCAGCGTGAGCGGCCTGGGGAAGTTGGCGCAAACCCTGTTCGCGAAAAAAGGCAAGGATATTCCCGTCGATACGGATGCCAGCGTGCAATCAAGCCACAAGGAAAGCGTGGATGCGGCGCTGAGGGCGTGTATAGACACGGCAGTGCTTGAGCTGGCAAAGAGAATGACTGAAGACTAAATGTTCTTTCGTCGTTTCATTACGTCAGCCATCTTCCTGTTCTTCTGCCTGTGCATATTCGATGCGCAGGCGGATTCCGGTTTGCAGGCTGTGGAGGTTTATCCGGACGAATATCCCCAGGGGGTCGCCTTTTTCTTTCCGCCCCCCGGTCAGGCCGGCCGGTTCACCGGTCAGGCCGGTGCATGGTATGCGGTTTATCGAATGCCGATATACCCCGGCAAGGCCTATGACCTGCTGCTTGCACATGCGGGCGAGGCGTCCCGCATGAGGCTCTATGCGCTCGATGGCAATCCATTTGAAAAAACCCCAGTCAGGTACGAGCTCTACATGCACAAGCTGGAGTTTGGCGGCAGGCGCAATGCAGTTTATGGAACCACAATCGCCACATCGCCGGATTCAAGTACGCGCAGGATTTACCTGCTTTTGGAGTGGGCTTCTTCGGCCAGTAATGAAATGCCCATCCCTGCCGTTCTCCAGATCATTTCCAGCGACCCGGCCGGCTATATGCCGGATGACCGCCACGGCATGTACTGGTCCTGGCATAACGAATGGCAGCGGCCTTTGAATGACCTGCATGTAGAAAGCCCGCTGCAAAGTGAAAGGCGTCGGAATGCAAACGAAACGCCGCCTTCCGCCATGATGCAGCCGGACAGGCGCAGTGCTCCGCCATACAGGCTTTTGCCATATTGAACCCGCGCCGAAATCTCAGGAATGCATATTTATGTTGCGGGGAAGAACATTCAATACAAGGATGAGTGGCAAAGGAATCCTTGATTACGGGACCGTTAACCAGAGGAAAATCATGAGACGCAGCTATTCTGTGCTTGGCGGTTGGATTGCCGCAAGTTCATTGCTTTTTTTGTCTGCACAAATTCTGGCGGCGGAACAGCGTTTGCGCCGTCCTGAACCCGACAGGATGCCTCACGCCGTTCCCAATGCGCCTGCTCCCCAGCAGGAAAAATGGTCAGCATCGTTTGATCTACAAGGCGCGCAGCATGCAGCCTTCGATTTCACGGTTGGCGCGCCAGGCAGGATCGCGGTCGACATTCAATTCAAGGGTGATGCCGTGACTGGGTCACTGATCAAGCCCGGTGGCGAGGTCGTGCCTTTGAGCAGCGCTTCAGCGCTTGAATACATGGCGAGTGCAGATGACATAAAGAAGGGGAAACAGTGGAAAGTAGATATTTCGCTGGTTCCTCCAAAATCCGCACCAAGAAACGCCGTCTTAATTTCAAATGCCCGTGCCAGCGGTAACCTTACCATTCTGCGTCCTGCTGGCGGCGGCGATAGCCCGCGAGGTAGCCGTGAGATTCACAAGAATGCGAATTCAGCTGCGGCGCGCGTAGCGGATCAGCCGCTCAAACAGGCCCCGGCGGCACTCGCGCAACCAGTGATGGCAAAGCGCAAAGGTGAGACCGCGTCCGATCCTGCCGGGATTCCCGGTCAGCAGCAGTATCAGCCGGCATCGCAGGGAGCAGATCAGCAGCAATACCAGCCAGCCCAGCAGGACGCAAACCAGTCCCAATATCAGCCGGCTCCGCAGGATGCCAGCCAACAGCCGAACCAGCCCGCACCGCAGGACTCAAACCAGTCGCAGTACCCGCAGCCGAACCAGTCCGCACCGCAGGACGCAAATCCCTCGCAGTACCCGCAGCCGAACCAGCCCGCACCGCAGGACGCAAATCCCTCGCAGTACCCGCAGCCGTACCAGCCCGCACCGCAGGACTCAAACCAGTCGCAGTACCCGCAGCCGAACCAGCCCGCACCGCAGGACGCAAATCCCTCGCAGTACCCGCAGCCGAACCAGCCCGCACCGCAGGACGCAAATCCCTCGCAGTACCCGCAGCCGAACCAGCCCGCACCGCAGGACGCAAATCCCTCGCAGTACCCGCAGCCGTACCAGCCCGCACCGCAGGACTCAAACCAGTCGCAGTACCCGCAGCAGCCCAATTTGCCAACGGTTCAATCTTCGCTGCAACAACAGCCACAGCAAAACCAACAGCCCAACTACCAGGGTCAGCAGTATCAGGGGCAGCAGTATCAGAGTCAGCAGTACCAGGGTCAGCAGTACCAGGGTCAGCAGTATCAGGGTCAGCAGTACCAGGGTCAGCAGTACCAGGGTCAGCAGTACCAGGGTCAGCAGTATCAGGGTCAGCAGTATCAGGGTCAGCAGCCACCGATACAGCAACAAAATCAGGCCCAGCCAGCCTACAGCCCTGGCATCGGAGCGGCGGGCGGATCCTGCACCGTGAAACTTTCGGTCGATCGAAGCACCCTTAATCTGGTGGATGCCAATACAGGTAGCGAGCGCAAGCATCTCTCACTGGGCCAGGATCGCGTGCAGAAGGTATTTAGCTCGCCGGACAACGCATGGAGCGTGGCTGTCTACAAGATTCGCGGCGCACAACAGTATGGCTTTATCGCCCTTGAGCTCGCCAAGTGTGAGGATCAATTGCCAGTAGACCTGCCGGCTGTACCTACAGAGGCAAGATTCGACCAGGCTGAAGTCGTGCTGACAATAGACAACAAGGAAAAACGTTTCCGGCTGCGAAATTCAAGAATGCAGTGATGTTCGTTGAAATGCTCATCTAAACCGGGTGTGCGGCATCAAAATTCTAGTTACCAGTCAGTAAAAAAAGGGGGGCGGTCATGATTCGCAAATATTCTGTTCTTGGGGGTTGCATTGCCGTAAGCGTCTTATTTCTCTGGTCTGCACAGAGTTACGCGGTGGGAAACAACCCGCCTCGTCCAGGGCCTGCGGCGCTTCCTGCCTCCCCAAATGCACCGGTGTCCCAGCAGGAAAGATGGTCGACATCCTTTGATATAAGAGGAACGAATCACGCGGTCTTTAACTTCACGGTTGGCGCCCCGGGCAGGATCACGGTAAACATTCAATCCCAGGGTGATCCTGTCAATCGTTTTCTGGTCAAACCCAGTGGAGAGGCGTTGCCCATAAACAACCCCGCCGCATTTGAATATGTGGTCACCGCAGAAGACATAAGCAAGGGCAAACAGTGGAAAGTGGATATTTACCTGGCTGTCAGGAGTCCGGCGCAAGGCAGCGCCGGATTCAACCCGAACATGCGTGCCAGCGGCAGCATCACCATCCTGCATCCGCCGTCTGGAGGCAACGTCCCCCAGGCTGGCGCGGGATCGAATCAAAGCGCGAATTCCGCTGCTGCAGGATCGGCGGCAGCGCACGTAACGGATCAGACACTAACCATGGCGCCAGTGGCATTCGCGCGGCCCATGCTGGCGAGGCGCAACGGCGAGCTTACGTTTGCGCCGATCGACATTTCCAGCAGGTTTGAACAGGCGCAGCACCCGCCCGTCAATTACCGGCCATTTACCTTGGCGGATGTATTCAATCTTCAGACCGGAAAGCCGCTCTTCGCGGTCGATGAGAATAACGCAGAATTGCCGTTGCAGCATAAGAACACGATCAAAGTATTCCGCGGAGTGCAGTCTGACGCCAGCGAGTTGCAGCGCAGGGGGGGGAATGCCTTTAGGGTTGGGCACGGCGGCACGTTCCGCCTGTGGGTGGAGGCCGGCAAGCAAGTTGTCACCGTTCCGCGCGGCGACGGGACGAGCATAACGGTCCCTGCGGAAGTATTCCTGAGAGAGCTTAATTCATACGAACAGGGGCTCAGCGCACGTGGAATATCCCTGCGCGACGGCGGCACCGGGAAGATTGCGGCCGCTCCCCGAGAACTTACCGTATCACGACTGCACGTCGATACGTTTCTGATAAAGCAGCAGCATATCGACCACGAAAAGAGGATCGTCAAGGACGTTACCCCAAGGTCATGGGAAAGCGGGGAGATCTTTCAGCGCCATCAGAAGGCAATGGAACATATTCCGGCGGTAATGCGCGGCCCCAACAACAGGCTGATAAGCGTATCGCTTCCCCCGAACGTTCGTGGCAGGCCGCACTTCCCAGCATCCGGTAATAACTCCGCTGCTGGCACAAATCGTGTGTTGCCGGGCAATCTGTCAGATAAGCTCGGAAACGGGGTAAACCCGCCAGCCGGAACTTCGCGCGGTGCAATGACCGCTGGGTGGCAGAAATGCGCACTCGCCCAGGATGCCGCAAGCCAGCCTGATGGCGGAGCAGCCGGTGACGTCGTCACGATCAACGTGGCAAAATACGATGCCGGCGCCTGTATCGTTTCAATGAACGACGCTCAGGGCAGGCAGGTGGATATTCCGTCAGTCAATCAGATCAGCGCGACGCAGCTTAGCGTCACCGTTCCGGCGGGTCTGAAAGGCATGGGTTCAATTGTGTTGCGGTCGAAATCCAGTCCGGCCATGACCTCCACGCCATTTTATATCGGTCGGGAGTGCAGCGTGGATTCCGCTTATCCGCCAACCGGAATGGCCGATACGGAACTGTTGCTGAAGGTGGGACGCTTCAAAAACTGCGACCTCCACTTTGCGGACGGTTTTGCGGGCAAGTCGGCGGTCACATTTACGGTTGTTGACGGGGGAACCATTCAGACCAAAGTGCCGAATTTCACCATCGGCAACGACAGGATAGAAGCAGCCAAGCACCCGAGCCATCCCGGAGAGGTGCAACAGGTGGCCAGCACGCTCGATTTCACCATACAAAGGACGGTCGCCGACCAGAATGGCAATGCACCGCCGCCGGACTACTTCGCCCAGGGGATACAGCCATTCGAGCGCAAATATGAATGGAAGCAGCAATATGGTGATCCCTCAAGTTTTGCGGTGGATGTTTTTGCAGACTTGACCATTTACTCAGACGGCAAGATTCCAAAACAGGGGCGGCCTACAGGGGGTGACACCGGCGACAACCAGGTGATATTCCTGGGGGAGGGCGGGGCTGCCGGGTGGCTATTCAATAACAGGGCCGACATTATCGTCGCCCACGCCATTGCCAGCGTCCCGACGGCAACCTCCAAAGACTCCAAGCTGCGGGTTAACTTCAACGTGGATGCGGGGGGCGTGACTATCTACCGATGGAAGAAGAATAAGGACAAGGACAAGGAGGACAGTGCTTCCGAAGCACAGAATGTCTGCCCCGATGACCAGAAGGTTGGCGGGAGATGTTGTGATGACATCAAACCCGATAAAACGTGCGCTGACGATGGGGCCGCGTTCCAGGCACAGATCAAGTATGAACATGAATACCCGCTGCTCAATGTGGATCAGTCAGTGTCGACCAACTTTCCGGTCGGCCCGGTACCCATGGTGGCCAGGTTTGGATTTCACGGTGAGGCAGGCGCGCATGTCAGATTCGCGCTCTCGCCCCTTCAGGCAATTGCGCAGGTAAAGCCGCATGCAAATGTCAGGGTCTACGGGGAATGCGGAGTCACCATCCTGTTCGCCACTGCCGGGGTGGGTGCAGACATGACCTTGGCCAACGTGACACTGGATGCCGCCGGATCGGTATACCTTGACTTCGGGCAGATGGCGTTGGTCGCCAACATGTACGTAAATTACGACTATGTCCTGCTCGACGGCACTGTCTACGTCTTTATCGATGGCTTCGGCAATCGCGTAAAACAGAACATATTCGATATAAATGAAGTGGCAAGCCAGGTATCGGGCCAAAATCTCGTGTTCAAGGGGAAAAATTATCTGCTGGCGCCGCAGACCTATACAATGCCGTTGTTGAGCGGATTATAGGCGCCATGCGGGCCGGATTCGGTTGCGCGAGATCCGCAACTGAATCCGGCGTTATGGAGATGAAGCATGGGGCCGCATATCATTTCTGAGCATTTCCGGATTGCCGGGCGCATCGCCGAAATGGCGATTGCCCTCGGAGTTCTGTGCTCAGCTGCTTTTGGCCAGGAGCAGCTGGCGCCGACGGCATCCTCGCAAACCAGGATTCTTCCTGTATATACGCTACCGGCGGGCACAACGCTCAGCGCGACAGTCAGCTATCGCAATGAGTCCAGCAGCGACCTGAATCCCCTTATGGATGACGTCAAGCCTTCCGGTGATGACGGGGTGCCCACTACACAGCCTGGCCTGAGTCGTGCCATCGAAGTCAGCATCAGTGGGGAGATGGAGTTGAGCGCGATCGGGCGCAATGGCGGCGAGCACCTGGTGCGCCTAAGGATGCCCAAGGCAAAGGTGGCGCTGGGCTTGGACGGTTCAAGTGCCGGTTTCGAGGCTGGCAATATCGCGCGATGCCTGTCGGGCGGCGCGGTATTTTCCAATACCGCGCAGGGCAAGGTAACCAGGGTCTGGATCAGGCCGGAGTGCGGGCCGACTTCCTCTGGTAGCGTGAGGACGCTGATTGCGCTGATCCAGTTTGTCGTGCACGAAACGGGCACACAGGATAAAGAGGGCTGGGTAACACAGGAAGATGATTCGACGGGTGCATATTCGGTCAAATATTCCAGGCAGGCAGAAACCGGCGGAACGGTATCGTTCCGGAAGGAAAAGACCCGCTTTCTCTCCCCCAAGGCGACAAAAAAGCGAACCAGGCACGTAGTATTGCCCGTCATATACCAGCCGCAGGGGGGAATGGATTTCGCCTTTGATGCGGCGACCGGAAATTTGCGTTCGATCCGGGCAAGGGAATCATACGCCATCATAATCAACGGCAGGAACGTGGGTACCTCGAATACCGCCTTTGGCCTGGAGCACATCAGGTGGTCAATAATGCCGCCCAAAAAGCAGATTGCATTGCTGAAGGAGCATGCGGCGATCGCACGAGCAGTCCGGGCAACGCCGCTATGGGTCGCCCAGTCCAGTGCGGAAGAGGACACGCTGCTTTATCGCCAAAGGCTGGGCAACGAGACTGTAACCAGCCTGCTGGATGAGTTGTCCGCTGCCGAAAAAAAGGGCAACAAGGACTACAACGATACCGAGCTATACCAGAAACTCAAGGCATTGATCTACCTCCACCCGGAGTCCTGCAGAAGGCTGGCGGGGGCGGCCGCGTCGGGCAAGCCGGATGGTCTGGCTTCGAGGCTGCTGATAAGGGCAATGGCGACCATAGGCTCACCGCAGGCACAGGATGCAATAGTGAGTGTGATGCGTGCGCGCGCCGGCGATACGGACTTCGTGATGGCTATCATCCCGGTGCTGGGCATGTTCGAAGAACCGGCTGTCAGCACCGAAACCGTCCTCAAAGGGCTGGCCTACCACAACGATAACGACGACATCACATTCACTGCACAGCTCGCCCTCGGGGCAATGGCGGGCAATCTGGCCGAGGACGATCCGGTGCGGGCGCAGCGTATCGTCGAAGAATTCATGAGCAAATATCCGGCTCCTTCGGAATCGCACGACATCAGCCGGGTCATCCTGGTGCTAGGCAATGCCAGAATGGACGAATATCTGCCGACGCTGCAAATGTACGCCGAACACCCGATGCCCGAGGCCCGCTCCGATGCCGTGTATGCATTGCGTTATTACACCGGGGAAAAGGCCGAGAACATTTTGATACATGCACTCGCGAGCGACCAGGATGCCACCACCAGGCGCGAGGCAGCAGCTTCGCTTGGCTTTATGGAGCCGGGTGACAGGGTGGTGGCTGCGCTTGAGCAGGCATATGCAAACGAGAAAATCGACGAGATCCGGATCGAGATCGTGAAAAGCCTGTGGAAGTTTGAGCGCCAATACCCGGCGATACGCCAATTACTGGAGCGCGTGGGCGAGAAGGACGAGTCCGAGGATGTGCGCAAGACGGTGCGCAGCATCCTGAACGGTCATTCCGAGAAATAGCTGAAAAGGAGAGCACACTGTGGCAGCGAATCTGTTGGTGCGGCAGGCAGTTTTATTACGTCAATTGAACCAGGGGGGAAAATAATGCGGAATATCATTCATGTGTTGTCTGTTGTGCTGGCCCTTGCGGCCAACCCGGCGCTGGCGCAAGCCGGGCCCGGCCCCGGAGGCGTTCCTGCTCCCGGGGCGTCCGGCGAAACGCATTGGCCGCAGTCCTTCGCGCTGCAGGGGACAAACGAAGCGCAATACAGCTTTTCGGTAGGAACTCCGGGAACCGTGACAGTCATGGTTCAGTGGCAGGGCGATCCGCTCACCACAGCGGTCACCAAGCCCAATGGCCAGAAATCGTATTCCAACTTCAGGAATTCGCAAGGCCAAATGCAGCTGGCCGCGTCTGCCGATGATGTTAGGCGAGGGGGGGCATGGAGGCTGGAAATATACGCTACGCCCATGAAAATGGCTGGACCTGGTCCCAACCCAAACGCAAATCATCGAGTAAATGGTACTGCCAGTGTGCAGGTTCCAGGGCCGGTAGCCGCACCGCATGCGGGCCGGGTGCCACCCCCCCCTGCACCGGGCAGTAGCGGGGCGCCGAACCATCCGCTACCCCCACCGCCCCCGCCTTCGCGCGCCAAAGACTTGACGCAAGAGAGCAATCAAACATGCTTTGCCTATTCAAATGGCAGCGGCGAGCGGGTAAGCGTTCAATGTTCGTGGCGCAGGGATTGGTGTGAGGAACACGTTCGTAACAAGACCCTGCCCAACATGGTCATTGTTCTGGGATGTTCGCCGGCCCCAGTCTATTGTTACAGCTATAACAACGGAAACTCCGGAGTATGTTTCGCCGATGGAAATGAATGCGTCAACAACCGGAACGACTTTGCGAGCCGGAATGGTGCGTCTGTCGGTGCCTGCAGGGCATATACCGGTGACGGCATAGTGACGCGCTAATTGCAGGGAGACCAGGAAATGCAGACACTCAAGCAATGCACGTACGGATTGACGCGCATATCACTGATGATCGTGGCGCTGGCAGCCCTTAACACCGGTACGGCCCATGCCCTCGAAGAATGCTTTTTGCAGATGGATGGCGTCGATGGGGGCTCAAGTCAAAGATATCATGAACATGCAATCGAGGTTACCGCATATTCATGGGAAGAAAAAAACCTTGCTCAGGCATCGTCATCGGGTGCCGTTGCCGGGCGTGTGCAGATGGATTATCTTCACGTCTCCATGCCCGCCGGCAAGGCCGGTCCCGTGCTCCTGCTGCTGGTAGCCAACGGCGGGAATTCGAGGTAGGCCGTGCTGGAATGCATCGGAACGAATGCACGCGGGAACGCGCCGGGGCGAGAAGCGCCCACTTACAGATGGGTGCTCTCCGAAGTCACTATCAATTCCTTCCAGTCGGGCTGGGCTGTCGGCCAAAATAATTCCGCGCCGCTTGACCAAGTGACGCTTGGATTTGGCAAGATCAGCCTGGAATATGTGCCGGCCGCGATCAAGGTGGAATGGGACAGCAGGAGGAGTGCCGGCGGATTCGTCAGTGGCGGGGCTGCCGGACAGCAGGCAACGACACCCCCGCAAGGCGCTGCTTCCAACCAGCAATCAACGTCCCGCCAGGCTCCCCCCAAAACACATTAACAGGAGCATCGGTGGGCTGAATATATACCGAATCAGACGGGGACTATTTTAGTCACTCCAAAGAATCGCTCATTGAGGAGGCGTTGTGAAAAACAAATACGGGTTACGCAACAGGGTAATGGCTATTACCCTGCTGGGCATGGTTGGATTGATCGGGTTGCTGTCGGCCTGCGGCGGGGGCGGAGGCGCACCCGCAACCGCAACCGGAACTACACTCTCGCACAACGTCTGGACATGGATGAGCGGCAGCAATGTCGTCGGCCAGAAAGGAGTTTACGGCACGCAGGGCACGGCGGCTGCAGGCAACATTCCGGGAGCGCGACAAAACGCCGTCACCTGGATCGACGCCAGCGGCAACCGCTGGCTCTTTGGCGGCCATGGCTATGACTCCGCCGGGACTGTAGGCAAACTCAACGACCTGTGGAAATTCGACGGGACGAACTGGACCTGGGTGAGCGGCAGCAATCTTGTCAACCAGAAGGGAACCTATGGCGCACTGGGCGTGGCGGCCGCAGGTAACATTCCCGGGGCGCGCGGATACGCCATCAGTTGGACCGACGGTGCCCGCAATCTCTGGCTCTTTAGCGGCAATGGCTATGATTCTGCCGGAACGTTAGGCGTCCTCAACGACTTGTGGAAATTCGACGGGGCGAACTGGACCTGGGTGGCCGGCGGCAATCTCGTCAACCAGAAGGGAACCTATGGCACGCTGGGCGTGGCGGCTGCGGGCAACATACCGGGGGCGCGTAACGGCTCTATCGGTTTGATCGACGGTAGCGGCATCCTCTGGCTCTTTGGCGGCTTAGGCTATGATTCCGCGGGCGCTGCGGGCAATCTCAACGACCTGTGGAAATTCGACGGGACGAACTGGACCTGGGTGAGCGGCAGCAATGTCGTCAACCAGACGGGAGTTTACGGCACGCAGGGCACGGCGGCCGCGGGCAACATTCCCGGGGCGCGTAACAGTGCGATCAGCTGGGTCGACGGCAGCGGCAAATTCTGGCTCTTTGGCGGCCAAGGCTATGACTCTGCCGGGACGTTGGGGTTCATTAACGACCTGTGGAAATTCGACGGGACGAACTGGATCTGGGTGAGTGGCAGCAATCTCATCAACCAGATGGGAACTTATGGCACGCAAGGCGTGGCGGCTGCGGGCAATGTTCCCGGAGCTCGGCTATTTGCCAGCAGCTGGATCGACGGCAGCGGCAACCGCTGGCTCTTTGGCGGCCAAGGCTATGACTCTGCCGGGACTTTGGGTTACCTCAACGACCTGTGGAAATTCGACGGGACGAACTGGGCGTGGGTGAGCGGCAGCAATGTCGTCAACCAGAAGGGAACCTATGGGACGCAGGGCATGGTGGCTGCGGGCAATATGCCAGGGGCGCGGTGGAATGCTATCCGCTGGATTGACGCCAGCGGCAACCTCTGGCTCTTTGGAGGCTTGAGCTATGACTCTGCCGGGACGTATGGCATCACCAGCGATCTGTGGCGTTACCAGCCGTAACGGGGGGATGTGCCGCGGGCATGCCGCTGCAGAGGCAACACCTTACAGCCGCGCAAATGCCTGCGGAGTATCGAAGCCGTAGCGTTGGCAATGCAGCATAAGCAAAGAGCCGGAGTTGATCCGGCTCTTCCATTTACAGGGTTGAGTTATTCCTGGTAATGATTGGCCTGCGGAAAATGGATACATTATTCTCATTCTTCGGAAAACCTTTTCGAGGTGGACTGCGCTCCTTCGGCAATTTCCTCAACAGGAAGTAAGTCTGCCGTATGTTGCCTGCCGGCCAAGACGAATGGCGGCTTTGTGGTACGGATTTAATCACGGTGACCAATCGGAGGGCGGGTCGAAAGTACAGCTCGCAGACTGCGAAACTGGAAATGTTGCCCGGCCCCGGGGTTGCAATGTCGTCCTTCATCCATTTATACAGCGCCGCCCGGCGATAAGCGCAACGCGGAATTTAATTTATTACCACGACTGCGGTATTGACTCGTCTTCGCGGTGCTAGGAAACTCTGGGAGGGCACATCCACGCCGCCAGCTGCTGGCAACCATTGCTTCCGTCAGTGGAATGGAGGCCGAAGCAGCATCATTGTTGCCTCACATCCCGGTGGGCAGAGCGGCGCAGAGAGCCAGTTGGGCCGCAAATTTCAGGAGTTGCTCCATGACTGCACCTGCACGGCGTCCTCTATGTCCGTGGTTCGACTTCGTCGTCGAGCAGCAGCCGTGAAACTGGAAGATGGCTTCCTTCTTCATCTCACTGTCTCGATCGGCGTGGCCGGGATCCAGGCGACAGACGCCAGGATTGAAACTGCGCTTAAGCGCGCCGACGCCGCTCTGTACAAGGCGAAGAGTTCAAGGCGCAACCGGGTGTGCAGTGAAGGCATGTAATCAATCAAGGCACAAGTCAGCTTACGGCGGACCGGTGCCAGACTCAGCGGGCTGATATTGCACCAATGCGGATTTTTACAGAAATTTTACAGGCCGGCGCCTATATTTTTCATTATCTTTAAATAGCCTTGTCTACCATGCGCCGTCCGAGAGACATCTGTTTTGGAGGCGGAAATGGACATCTTCTATCTCGCAGGGGTTGCCCTGCTCTTTGTCTTGGTGACAGGGCTGGCGGTCGGCTGCGGTCGCTTGGGGAGTGCGAAATGAGCATTCTCCAGATCATTAGTGCAATCATCGCAGTCGCGCTGCTGGGCTATCTCGCCGCGGCGTTGCTGTATCCGGAGGACTTTTCATGAGCGGGCATGCATGGTCGCTGCTGGGCCTTTACTTGGCTGTTCTGTTGCTGACGGTCAAGCCGCTTGGCAGCTACATTGCCAACGTCGTGGAGGGGCGTGGTGCCGTGGTGCGCTTCGGCGCGAGGTTCGAGTCGCGCCTGTACCGCATTTGCGGCATCCGCCAGGGCGAAGAGATGGGCTGGCTCACGTACACCTTCGCCATCCTGGTCTTCAACCTGCTCGGCGTGCTGGCGGTCTACTCCCTGCAGCGGCTGCAGCTCTGGTTGCCGCTCAACCCCCAGGGCATGGCGAACGTCAGCCCAGATTCATCTTTCAACACCGCCATAA